>Ga0164241_10001851_pt1 | contig 24506 bp, 23 predicted proteins | sample OricomyardsoilBY_FD_108780 | JGI IMG/M metagenome (GOLD analysis project Ga0164241, IMG submission 108780) | Backyard soil microbial communities from Emeryville, California, USA - Original compost - Back yard soil (BY) | ecosystem: Environmental > Terrestrial > Soil > Unclassified | place: USA... | reverse complement strand
GGCTTTCTGTTTGGTGTGGCCAATGCCGATGATTATATAAATGCTAAGGAGGCTCGTTGCGTGCAGCGCATAGCAGGTTATTTAGGAGTAACCGATGCCGATTTTAAACCGCTTAAAATGCAGTTTACCCAAAACAATAATCCGTATAGTATGTTGGGCTTAAATGAAACTGCCACTAAAGATGAAGTAAAAAAAGCCTACCGGAAATTGATTTTAAAACACCACCCAGATAAGCGGGATAAAAGCGTAACCGAAGCCGAAGCCAGCGAAAAATTCCGCACACTTCAAAAAGCGTTTAATGTTATAATGGAAAATCAGGATGGCAACTAATTAGTAGCGGGTATTAGTTTATCATCTTTAAACCTGAAAAAGAAATTGGCCCATGCCAGTATAGTTACCACACCCGATACTATAAGCGGCAACCTGAAATCTACCGATACCAATAAACCAGCAATAATAGGTGGAATGGTAAACGCCAACGACGCTATGGATTGTTGTATACCCAGCATTTCGCCCTGTTGGTTGGCGGGTGTCATGGTTGATATAATGCTTGTTTGGTTGGGCTGCGTTAAGCCTTGAAAAATAGCTATAAAAGGATTAACCAAAAGCAGCCACCACCATTGGCTGGGTAGTAGTATAGCTATAATGGTAATACCCAGCCCTATTAACGAAATTTTAAGCACCTGCGGCGGGTTAAACCTTTTGCTTATATAACGTATAATTACACCTTGTGTAAACGCAATCCATAAACCAATGTAGCCAAATAGTAAGCCAATTTCTTTCTCCTCGAAATTGAATTTATCATTTAGAAAAACCTGATTAAACTGCATAAAAAAACTAAACCCAAACGATTGCAAAAACACAGTACCCAGTATTACGCGCATGTTTACCATTTTAAATGCCTTGCGTATGTTGTTTACGCCTGCCAGTATAGTAACCTTACCTGCAGCGCTGGGTTTAAACGTTTCGGGAAACTGTTTAATAACGTAGTATATATTTACCAGTGTAAGGGCTGCAGTAAACCATAATGGCGTACTGTAATCAAAATACCGGCATACATCTTTACTTGATAATATACCCCCTAAAAACGGGCCTAATATAAAACCCAAACCAAATGCCATACCTATTAAACCAAAGTTTTTGGCGCGTTCTTCAGGTTTCGATATATCGGCTAAGGCGGCAGTTACAATAGATATGTTGCCCCCCATAAAGCCCGGTATGGCGCGCGCTATAAACAGCAGCCATATTAACTTAAACTGTATGGCTAAGGCAAACATTACATAGCCTAAAAAAGTACCTACTAACGAAAAGCGTAACACTTTTTTGCGCCCGTATTTATCAGCTAAGGTGCCCAATATAGGTGCGCCGAAAAATTGAAAAAAGGGAAATGTAGCAGTAAGCAAGCCGTATATTAAACTGCAAGTAGCCTTGGTAGTGCCAATGGGCAGCATACCGTGTTTGTTGGCTACAATAAGTGGTACAAATACAGGTATAATAATACCAATGCCCACCAGGTCTATAAACACTGTAATGAAAACAGCCAGCAGGGGGCTTATCTTCTTCTTCGGCTCCATACTGCGAATAAAGCAATTAGCCGCTATATTATTATGTTATGGAATTTTTATATCGCCATGGCCGCGGTATATAAGCGAGTCGCCGGCAACGTAAAAGGCGTAGTACATACGGTAGTATGCATCTTTATGAAAAGAGGTGGAGGCAGCTAAGTTATATGAGGTTACAATTGGCCCCCCAAACATTTTACGGCTACCAAAACTAAGTATCTCAAAATCGGTATTTACAAATGCGTATTTCAATTTGCATTGCCTTTCGGTATTTATACCCACAAACAAAATACTATCTGCCGGATTAGGAAATGCGGGCGATACCTCAACCAGCCCTGCAACGCTATCGGTCAGCTTCACAGTATCTTTAAAAAGCAGCAAGTTGCTTTCGCGGGTACTCCATAATGTATCTATGGTCCAGTCGGAGGCATCGGGTGTACCTATTACATTATCCTGCTCATCGGTAGTGGTATATTGAGTAAAATCGATAGGTGTTGACTCCGCACTTTTTTTGCACGATGCAATGCAGCTTACTATTACTAAAGAAAGAATAAAGAGGTACAGATTTTTCATGTATTAAGACACCTTAGCCTTTGGGTGTCGATTTTTTACGAACAAATCCATCGGTGTAAATAGTAAGGGTAAGATGGTTCATAGTTTGGCCTTGTGCCATTGGTTGAAAACCGTAACTGAAGTCGAATTGACGGATACGCACCCCAACACCAAACGATAAACCCGGCACACCACGGCGGGTAGCCAATTTAAGTTCTTGCTGGCGTAAGTGGTTATAGGCTACATCTAACCGTACTATTTGTTTAATGTTAAACTCAACTCCAATTATTACGTGGCGGAAAAGTTTATCACCCGTATACTTCTTGGCCTTTGTAGCGGTAGTATCGGTAAACAGGTTGTCATTCTGTTGGTCGGCGGGGTTATCGTAACGTATATCCCAAGTAGTTAGGTGGTGGAACGTAGCGTGTATGCGGAAGGGCACCCCTTTAAACCCTACCGATATACCCGCCTGTAAATCGAAAGGAATGGGTTCGCGGGTACTGTTATACGCCTTAAACTGTCCGCCTATATTACGCGCTACTATACTAGCAGTAATGTTGTGTGCTGTATCGTTAACCGTAGCGGCTAAGTCGGCGGCCATACCTACACTATTATATTGCGCCAAGTTGGAGTATATAAATTTTACGTTGGCACCCACCGAAAACAGCCTGCCAAACTGGTAGCCATAACCGGTGTATATATTCATTTCGCCTGCGCTGAATTTGCCTATAACGTTAGCGGCTTCGTCGGTTTCGGTAAACTTACCATAAGCCATGTATTGTATACCAAAGCCAAAAGTGCCCGGCACTTTATTAAACCGTTTGCCGTACGATGCATTACCAAAGTTAATGCCCCCTGGATAAACCACCGTACTGAATGCAGTCTGCCCGTTCATTTTTCGGTTAAGAGATGCCGGGTTAGCCAATTGGGTGTTTAGGTCATGGTCTAAAATAGAAACATTAATACCACCCAGCGCAGTTATACGTGCATCGGGCGATAGCGACAAGAAGTTATAGGTAGTAGTACCGCCAATTTGCGCAGCTGCATAGCTAATAACCAATAACATAAATGCACTAAGGGGTAGTAACCTTTTCAAACCTTTTACCTTTTAAGATGCTAATAAACGCAAAGTAGCGGAGAATATTATATGTGGTAGCCAACGATTGAATATAGATACAATTCTCTCTGTGTAGCATTGCCTCCTCTATTTTACCATCAGGGTTTTCATAATATTTTTGGTAAAATCGATATATGCTTGTTGTTCATCGGGGTATACAAAACAACGCCATTCCATAATATCTTCCGGAAACTCTGTTTCATATATATATCTCAAGTATTCAAACTGTACATATATGGTAGTACCTGGCGCATCGCCGGGTATAACGTATAGCATTATAAATCCCGATTGCTGGCTTTGTATATCATTAATATAATACACCTCGCCTTGTTTGCCCTGTGTGGTAGTTAACTTATCGGCACCCACTACCATACTGTTTACCTTATCGTCAAGTTCTTTGCTACTTATGCTTTGGCCTGCATCCTTATAATATTTGGTCAGGTTCTTTTTTACCTGTGCCAATACCTGCGCTTTTACATCGGCGGGGCTTTTTTTAACTGTGTTCAGGTTTATAACAATGCTTTGTGCTATTTTTTTATCAGGCACAGGCAGGGTGGCATCCAAAGGCTCCTCATTGGTTTTGTTTAATTTATAATCATTCAAAATCATGGCGCCTTTTTCACGCCATAACGGATGAACTTTTATATATAAGTTGTTGCTTACAATTTTATCGCCAAAAGTATCGGCAGGGTTATCGGGGGTAGCTATCAGCATATCCGGTAAGGCTTCTAACTTTTCCTTTACAGTTTTCTTCTCCTTACTGTCCTTATCATTTTGGGCAAATGTTACCTGCGCACCCGCCAAAAGCAATACAATAAGCAAACTTAAGTTTTTCATAATAGGTTTTTGTTACGGCAATAAATATAATGCCTTTAGGCTTTAAAGTATAAATGCCTATGTTAACGTATTAAAACAAAAATATTTTCATACTCCATTATTCAGGAATAAAAAAACCCGCCAATTGTACTGGCGGGAGTAAGTGTTCAAACTGATTAATCAGTATTGTTAGGGTATTAATAGAAAAATTGCTCTTTTACAATTTTGCCATCCTTTACTTCATACACAGCAATTTCATCCATATTGCTACGCCCCATGCCCTTCATGGTAACATCCATACCCATAGGTACAGCAAAGTGGTTGCCTGCTAATACAGGGTCGTTACTGTAACCGCCGTGCATTTCTTCCACTGCCTGCTGAAAGTTTACAGCTTTTTGCTTAATGGCGTTAAGCCCTCTAACCGTTTGCAGGCCTTGTGCATGCGCTGGCTCTATACTTTCGGCATTTTCATGGTATAGTTCATCTTGTATCTCGTTCCATTTTCCTTCTTTAGCATATTGATTAAAGCGGTCGGCTACTTCCTGAGTAGTCATTGTTTGATTGGTAGTTGACATAGTTGTAAAATTTAGGTTTAATAATGTTCTACAATATACTGCTTCAATCCTTTGGTGCATCCCACACTTTACTATGTTTTTATCAATAAAAGGTTAAGCTGTATAAATCGGGGTAAACACGCCCCATTTTTTCCATCCATTCGATCAACTCAAAATCTACTCTATAATTTTTTTAGTAAATTCGCATTGCCTTTCAGGCATTTTAGCTAACTGTTTTAGTTAGTGTATGGGCATCAGCCCATCTCTTTTTTTAACCGCATTTATTACTATTTACATGCAGAGTTTACAAGATTTAATTCATAATGAGTATATCGTTTTCGGAATTATTACAATAGCATCGGGGCTTATAGCAAGCGCCATTTATTTTGTACTTACCCGTTATTTAAAAAAAATAACACGGCATACTAAAAACGATATTGATGACAGGATACTGGATGTGGTTTCGAAGCCCGCATTTTATCTTTTATTTCTGGCTGGTTTTTACTTTGCTGTTAATAGCCTTTCAATCATTGCAAAATACGCTTTATGGATTGACCGCGCTTTTGTAATCGTTTATTTCTCTATTGGTGCATTTGTAATTTCGCGGGTGCTTACCATATTTATTAACCAATGGCTAAAGGTTGAAAAGCAATATGCACAAACGCCCAAGCTGATCAATAAAGCCGTTAGTATAATAGTTTACATCCTTGCTTTTTTAATGGTGCTTAATTATTTCAAAATTGAGATAACACCCCTTATTGCAACCTTAGGCGTAGGTGGTATAGCCATAGGCTTAGCGTTACAAAGCACCCTATCAAATTTATTTGCAGGTATACAAATATTATCTGACAACCCATTCACCGTAGGCGATTTTGTAAGTTTAATTGGCACCGATATAGAGGGCTATATTACCGATATAGGCTGGCGAACTACGCGCCTGCGCACCCTGCCAAATACTATTGTAGTAGTACCCAACGCAAAAATTTCGGAAAGCATTATTATTAATAATTACCGCCCTGAGTTAGAGATGTCGGCCTTGGTGCAATGCGGTGTTGCGTATGATTCGGACTTAGAAAAAGTAGAAAAGGTAACTATTGACGTGGCTCGCCAAACATTAAAAAGGGTACAGGGTGCAGTTTCCGATTTCGACCCTTTTATACGCTACCACACTTTTGCCGATAGCAACATTAACTTTAGTATTATACTACGTGTAAAAGAATATACCGATAAGTACCTGCTAACGCACGAGTTTATAAAAGCACTTACCAAAAGGTATAATGAAGAGAATATTGAAATATCGTGGCCGGTGCGTAAGGTGTATGCGGGCAATTAAGCCTTACTTCGGCTATCAACAAAGCGTACCAACTTACGGTTTACATCGGGCTTACGCATAGCTGCAAATTCATTAGCTCCCGATACTACTATTTGCGGCAACACCCGCAATGCCGATTGAAATGCATGTGCAATGTTTTCTTTAACACCTGGTTGAGAGTCGCGCAGTATTAAGTGCACTATCAGTTCATCAGTGCCAGTATCGTTGGTGGTTACTTCCAATATGTAGTCTTCAATTTCTTTAATCTCGTTCAGTACATTAAACACTGAGGTAGGGTAAAGTGTAGTGCCTTTAAATTTTATTAATTGGTTTTTGCGTCCCGCTACAGGGCTTAAGCGAATGGTATTTCGCCCACATTCGCAAGGCTCGGTGTAGTAAGTACAAATGTCGCCGGTTTGGTAGCGTAGCAATGGCATCGCTTCCACATTAAGTGTGGTTACCACTACTTCTCCGTATTCGCCGGGCGCCACTTGTTGGCCATCTTCGCCTATAATTTCAGCATATATTAATTCTGGGTGATGGTGTCCACCGCAACCGTAACCACATTCGGTAAATGCAGTTTGCATTTCGGTACTTGCATAGGTTGAGTACAATTGTACATTCCACTTAGCACTAATTTTTTGGTGCAGAACATTTGGTTGTAAATCTAATCCGCGAACAGCCTCGCCAATACACACTACTTTTTTAACGCTCAAATTATTTAAGTCTATAGCGTTTGCTTCGGCATATTCAATCAGCTTCAACAAAAAGCTTGGAACCCCCACCAGCACCGTAGTACCATAGCGTTGTATGCTTTCAATTTGAAATTGCGGCGCACCCGGCCCTGTGCGTATTACGGTAGCACCCAATTCGCGTATGCCGGCATAGTATGCCATGCCTGCCATAAACTGTTTATCTAATGTAAGCATTAGTTGGTACACATCCTCGTCGGTGCCATCAGCACAGCAGAATGAGATAAACTCGTTATACGCCAACCTGTCCAAATCATCTTCGGTAAGGGCTATGGTTACAGGCTTACCCGTAGTGCCCGAGGTAGAAGTATATTCGGCAACATCACCTTTCTCAACACACAAAAATTCATCGTTGTGTGTATGGAATGTTTCTTTTGATGTGAAAGGTATTTTAGCGAAGTCGCTAAAGCTTTTTACGGCATTAACATTAATACCATGCTGCTTAAAAAAACGCATATAGTATGGCGAGTTTTCATGCAGATATTGCAACTGCTCTTGCAGTTTCACTAATTGAAACTGGCTAATCTCTTCGGCGGTTTCTAATTCTATATCGGGTACAAACATGTTGCGTGTTATTTGGCGGTTAATGCCCTTAAGTCTTTCTCAAGCTTATTGCGCTCGTCTTGCGTATTAATTTTTAACGTTAAAGCTTTACGGTAGTACGCAACAGCCTTTTCGTTATGCTTTAAATGCTTTTCGTAGTTGCCCAATAATGCATAGGTATAAAAGTAATCGGGGTTTGAATTAATGAAAGCCTGTACGGTAGCCTCATCTAAATCGGGGCCCTTATCGGCAGTAGCTGCTTTTACTTGCTTAAGTGTTTCGCGGAAAAACAAATAGCCTTGAAATTCCGTGGTATACATAAATGAGTCGGCGGGTATCTCTAACGAGTCTATCGTTATTTCAACATTACCGTTAATAGCGTATTGCTCATTAAAAAACTTATTCAAGTCGTAACAAACGTATTTACCCTCCTGCCAAGGCGAGGTTGAAACCCACACTAATAATTGCTCAGGTTTAAATATTACTGAATGGTGTCCTAACATTTGATCCATAGCCATTTCGTTTCCATATCCTACTTTTTCGTCATTCAGTCCATCCTTATCGCGCAGTATTTTTGCGGCATCTTTTACTGTCAGCTTATCATATCCGTTTAGTAATTGTTGCAGCCTTTTAAAGCGATACATAGTAGCGTTGTCGCGAATATTCTTCACGTTATCCGAATCGTTACGGAAGGTTTCGCTTTGGTAATGATTGGCGCAAAGTATCATAGCGCTATCGGGTGTTACAAAACCAATACGGCTTGGCGACTTCTCTATCAGCGCAGTTGAATGATCGGCAGCCGAGCCAACCATAATAGTTTCCGATACAAAGGTTTTATGTGTTTGTGCAATGCTATCTGCTTGTTTAATGTTTGAGGCATATTGCAAAATTTCGCGTGCTAATATCGAGATAGGTGTTGCCGATCCGGTAGGCACATCACTTTTAGCAGCGTTAATGGTTACTGTTAATCCCTTTGCATTCATGCCCGAAACACAGCCACTCATGCCGCTCCAGGTTATCATCATAAATTTGTTACCGCTTTCGGGTCGGCAAAACTCTATAATCTTATTATCATCAAATTTATCGCCGCTGTAAAAATCAAAGTTGCGGCCTATTATCATCGATGAATCGGATGAATATTTATCCCACACGGCAAACGAAGTGCAACCTACCAAGGCATAATTTTGTAAGGCATGGCCCAAATCATGAGCCGCATGGTAATTAATTAAGCGCTCGTAGTTAGGTGCTATAAACTCAAACTCCTTGGGTGCCGATTCAGAGAAGCCCGCTATCTCCAGTTTATATTCATCGGGTATATTATTGTTTAGATTACGATTGAACCAACGGGTTAAGTAACCCAAAAAGTGCAAGTAAGTATTGTTAGGCACTAATTCATGTATCTGGTCAACAAATACTTTTTCCTGATACTCCTGCAACTCTTTGCACAGCTTACCCGATGCAACGCCACGTTCAAATGGTTTACCCTCTAAGTATAACTCGTACAATCCACTATTACTTTTCTTTAACCAGTTGTTCTGCACTTTGTAAAAACCCGGCCGGGGTTCGGTACGTGGCCATTGCAAGCTGCTGGTATCGGCAGGTTTAGGGGCAGGTACTTTTAACCCGTAAATGGTGTATACTATAAATACTACTATCAGTAAGAACAGCACTACAAAAAACCACAAAAATAATTTTCCTATTTTTTTAAGCATGTAATATTTTATCTATTAAGTGTTGTCGGTTAACAATAGCCCCGCAGGTTATAATGGCACTTACAGTTACGCCCAATATACCATGCAGGTTTATATTTTGCCCTGTTAAAAACAAGTTGGGCACTTTGGTTCGTGTATCAATAGTAGTGCTGGCGGGCTGCTTGTAATTTTTAAGCACGCCATACATACTACCATCATCCGAACCTATATAATCGCGAAAAGTAAGTGGCGTAGCGGTGTAATACGATTTTATTTTATTCCGAAAGCCGGGGTGCTTAATCTCTACCACATCCAGCATTCGTTCGGCTTTACGTTTTTTAAACTCATCATAAGTTTCGCAGCGCTCATCCTTTTTCAAAGTTGTGTTAAAGGTGCTCTCCCATTTCTTTACTTCATCGTAACGCATATATCCCATAATGGTTAAGCTATCGGTATGCCCATTATCGCTCGATGTGGCTGATGGGTATATGGCATAAGTATATGGCCAGGTTTCCTCAGTGTATTGTGTGCCGCCCCAAACATTATCGCCATCGTGGTAATAATAGTTTTGGTTTAAGTAGGGCAAATCGCCCTCCTTTAATGTTATGTACAAAATAAAAGCTGAAAGCGTATTCTCCATGCTCTTCAACCTGTTTCTATAAGCGGGTCTAATTAATCCTGCATCGGTAATCTCCATAGTTTTGGCAGGCGCTATGTTTGAAATAAAATGGCCGGCATAAAACCTTTCACCGTTAATAGCTTCAACAAATTGCACCTTATCATTTTCAATAGCTATCCGCGTTACTTCTTTCTTCCTTATAATTTCGCCGCCGTTGGCACGTATTACGCGTGCCAGTTGTTTCGCAATTTGGTCGCCACCATCTACAAACCTCCAAGCACTTTCAATGTATGAATTGATAACCAATGCGTGAATGTATAACGGAGTAGTATCGGCAACGCCGGCATATAGCAAATTAGTACCCGCTAACACATTTTGCAAACGTTGGTTACCGGTAAGTTTATTCAAATAATCAACTAAGCCAACACCAAAAATATCATTGTCTTCGTAGTGCTCTTCCTTACGGATGTTGTACATGGGAAAGTTCTCGCACACCTGCTTTATATCATGGCAATACTTATCAATAGCTTTTTTTTCATACGGAAAATCCTTGTATAAGTTTTCCTTAAACTTGGCATAACCCATACCAAATTTATACTCGTGTTCATCACCCTTAAAAGCAATTACATCAAAAGCATCTTCATCCAACTTACGGATGTTCAGCCTGTCCATAATACCTATATACTTAAAAAACTGATGCAGGTTTTGCCCTTTGTCTAAGCCGCCTACATAATGCACTCCGGTATCAAACACATGGCCATCGCGCATAAAAGTTTGCAGGTTGCCACCTATCTGTTCGTTCTTTTCAATAACGCACACCTTATGCCCCTCTTTACTAAGCACAGCCGCACATACCAACCCCCCAAGGCCGCTGCCAATTATTACAGTATCATATTTCTTTGCGCCTTCCAATTAACCTTTCTTTATTAAGTACATCGTGTTCGATGTTACTTTGCTTTCTTCTAATTTGGTAATAACCATACCATGCTTGCGGGCTATGCCGGTAATAAACTCTTCATCGGGAAAAAACAGCGTGGCATGTGCTGTTTTATTAAACCCAAAGTTAGTACTGAAAAACTCGGTTAGCCATGTAAATCGTTGCTTTTTCTCATTTTTTGTATTGGCATCTTTAATCAATATCATACCGCCATCATTCAGTTTGCTAAAGCACTTTTCCAATAAAGCTTCCTGTGCTTGGTATGGTATGTAATGCAGTGTATCGTTAATAATAAACACATCGTGGTTGCCAAAGTCGTATGTAGTAATATCGGCATGTACAAAGTTTACATGCTCATTCCTTAGCCAACAGTTATTAGCCACTTCCACTTTTTCCGCATCGTAATCTACGCCAGTAATTTTTCTATCGTTGGCACACAAGTACAACATGTAATCCATATAACCATAACCGCAGCCAATATTCAATATGGTACAATTACGCGGCACGGTGTTGTGATATAAGTTGTAGTAATCTTCCAACTTTACTTTTACGCGGGTGTACCATTCAAGAACAGGCCCTTTGTATAGATAGTTACTTATTAAACGGTTGTAGTGGTATTTAGGTGTTTCAAATTCAACGCGCAGTTTTTCATACTCAGCTCTGTAATACTTACCAATATTTTTTGCGCGCTCGGAATATCCCTCACCAAAAGTTTTATCATCGGGTGCTATGCGGGGCAAATATTTAAAGGTCATGGTGCCCGGCATTAACTGAAAATCATTTTTGCGCATTGTATCGCCAATGCCATGCAGCACCAAAGGTTGTATATCTACATTTAGTTTTTCAGCTAAAAAAAATGCGCCTTTATGAAAGCGTTTCATGCGAGAATCTAACGAGCGGGTGCCTTCGGGGAATATTACAATCGAGTAGCCTTCCCTTATCTTTTCGCCCAGTATATCAACGCTATTCTCAACACCATTAGCCACAGGGTAATACTCAGCCAACTGAACTACTTTGCCAAATACAGGCGAATTCCAAACCCAGTCGTTTGTCATTAATAACACCTTAGGGTTTTGCATTACCGTTACCAGTATATCTAAAAACGACTGGTGATTACAGATAATGATAGCAGGCTTCGAGAAATCGGCCAACTCGCGGTTAATATAGCGTTTACGTACGTATAACGACACATATACCAAGCCCCACATTAACCACTTTAGCATAAAATGCAAAATGGCCTTCTTAGTTTTTTTAGGTATGGGTATTAAGTAAATTAATATGTAGCCAACAATAGTTAATATAAAACTACCTACTACATAATAAAGGAAATCGAAGATGGAATAAAGGAAAGTATACCACACGTATGGAGGTTGGTGTTTGTACTTGCGGTTAAGCATAAACGCGCGGAACAAAAACGGAATTAAAATTTGCGATACCACCAATATGCAGAACAAACCGATAATTGCAATTAGCGCAATGGAGTGTAAGGCGGGGTGTTTTGCAAATATCAACGCGCCAAAACCCAGTATAGTTGTAATGGCCGAAAGAATAATTGACTCCTTATGCGATGCTAATGTGTTTTTGCCATACTTATACTCGCTTTGCAAGCCGTCCATTATAAATATACTATAGTCGTCGCCTAAGCCGAATACAAAGGTGGATACAATAATATTGATGATATTAAACTGTATGCCCATCAAGCCCATAATACCCAATACCCATATCCAGACCACTACCATTGGTAAAAAGGTAATAAGCGTTAGCTCGATACTACCATATGATACTAATAACATAACCAATACCAGTATGGCTGTAATAGCCAGTATCTTATTAAAGTCGTTACTGATAAACTGTACAAACTTCGAGGCTATTACGCTCCTGTCTAAAACAAACCAATCTTCCGATTGATTGAAGGCGGCTTTTACTTCTGCTTCCTTAGCACGCGGTACTTTTAATTCGGTAATTACAGCTGCCCTATCTTTCGATTCAATTAAATAATCGTTTACAAAATTATCGCGCAGCTCGCTAAACGTTTCTGGTCCTTGTACGATATATTCTTTATCTAATAAATTAAAGAAGTTTTGAAACGCTGTTTCGCGGAATTTGTATTTTGCGCCTTCGGCAACCAATGTCTTCTTCAGCTGCTCTTTCTTGGCATACGTCCAATAGTTGTTCCACTTATCAATACGTTGCTGTTGTATTGTTTTAGGCACAATAAACGTACCTGCCGATAAATATGTTTTTATATCGCCCGCCGCTTGCAATTGGTTAGCCTTGCCGGTTAGCTTGGTGCTGTTTTGTAAAGCCTCATCTAAATTTTTACCTGTACTAACTACGTATACCGATTTGGTATTACCCTCGCGCAATGCATTTATCTCATATTGTGTTTGGCGTAGTTCGTCGGTCATAAAGTTCAGCTTCAGCATATCGCTTTCAAAGCCTACTTTATTAATATACTGGGCAAAAAATATGGTTAAGGCAACAATAATTAATACAAAAACCCACGTGTGTTTGGTGCGGTAGTTAACCATCTTATCAAACCACGGGAACGAATCTTTCCGTTCTTTCTCCTGTTCAACACTCGTAGGGAAAAAATGTGGCAGAAATATGAGTGTGAATACCGAAGCACCTAATAAACTGCAACCTGCAAACAAACCAAAGTCGTTCAATATTTCGGAGTTTACAAACAGCAAGCCGAAGAACGAGCCCATAGTAGTAATGCTGCCTATTGTAAGCGGTTGAAACAGGTCGGTAATGGTTTCGCGTATGTTACGCGAGTGGCGGAAGTGGCTGAAAAAATGCAGCGAGTAATCGATAGCCACACCTAATATAACCGAGCCCGCCGCCAAAGCAATACTCGAAATTTCGCCCTTATGGAGCCAAACCACCGTCATGGCGAACAGCGTACCAAATAGTACCGGCAACACCATAATAAACGGCACCCGCTTACGGCGGAAAAACAAACCAATAAATACAACCAATATGGTTACCGTAACCCCGAAAGTATATTGCGAATCCTTACGTAATTGGCGGGCATTACCAACAGCCACTACCGGGCCGCCAAAATACACAGTACGTATATCGGGGCTTTTCAGTTTTCCTATAACATTATCCAGTGCATCAACCAGTAAGCCATTTTTGTTTGTTTCGGTACCCGGGGTGTTGGGGGTAATAAACATAACCAGACTCTTGTGGTCCTTGGTCATTATATAACCATCGTACAAATCAAAGTTCTCGTTAACGGTTAAGGCTTGTATCCGCTGTAGTACCCGTGCCGACATCCCTGTTGGGTCATCACTTACAATCCGTTTCATTAACAAACCCGATGGCGAAGTAATTAGCTGATAGTCGGTATCTAAGGTGCGCGATAATTTTTCAGTTGCTATTAATGTATCAATAGCCGCATAGTCATCATCGGTTAAATAAATGGGTAGGTTTTGGTGTATGGTATTATAGGTAGAAAATATAGCATTGTCCTCAACCTTATATCGCGAGTCGTGTATATAGGGTTTTAACTGCGAGTCTGCCAAAGCAATAAACTGATCGGCGTATGCAATAAGTTTTTCGGGCTCGGCAGATTTACTTGTATCGGCTTGCGCAACGCGTATTATTATTTTCTCCGAAAACCGTGAATTACGAAAAACGAAATTCAACTTCTCAACCTTCTCGTCGTTGGGTAGCACGCGGGTTATGTCTTCTTCAATATGTACTTTGCTTGCACAGTATGCAAAAAACACAAACAGGCCAATGGTAATACCAAAAAACAACACCCTGCGGCGTGCAAAAAAATCGTAAATGGCTATTAGCAGTTTTCCCATTTATTAATCAATACCCGCATGCATTTTTTAAGCGGGGCGCAAAGGTAATTCAAATATCCCTTTTAATAATATTAACCAACCGACTGCAAATAACCGATTTATGTGGGTATTCTGCTTACTTAATAAGGGTAAATCTTACCCGCAGCTTAATGTTTTTGTGTTGTATATCAATATTCTGGGCTTCGCCTGTACTATCGTTGCTTATGGTAGCTACTACTTTAGCTTTGCGCAAGGTGCCCATCTCAATTTTATTGGGTGTACTTGAGTTGCTAGGGATGTAGTAATACAAATACTCATTTTTACTTAGTTGTTGCCTGTACAAATTATACTCCCCGTTGTTGTTAAACATAACACCGTGGTTTGAACCCGGTGCGCACAGCATAGCCAAATCCCTGTACAGCGTATTCACTATATATGGCTTGTTCATTCTATCCAACATGTATATGGTTTTAAAAGTATCGGCACTTATTTCAAAGTCGAAAAACTTAAATCCCATTTCGTTGGTAAATACTATCCGCTCGGTGCTATCGGTAGTGCGTTTAAATAGCATAATACCACTTAAATGCTTGCCATATATATCAAATTGGGTCAGGTATTTTGCGTTAGTAACAACCGCTGGCGAAAAGGCTATGGTTTCTATCGGAGGCGTGGCAGTTAAATTCCGGTAATGGTTACAGCCTGTAATGGCGCAACAACTAATTAACCACAAAAAGCTTATCGTCCACCGGGCCATTTAGTTCTTTATTGCTGAAAGTAATTGTGGTACTATCGCCCGAAAGCTCAACCATTTCTATACGCGAAACTGAGTAATCTTTCTTATCAATAAAAATACGAATAGTTGAGAAGAACTCCTTTAAGCCTTTGGCTAAAGGCACCATTTCCAACAAGTATTGATTACCCCCCTCTAATACCTTTACTTTAAAATCGGGGCTGTTGAGTATTGTACCCTGTACCGAGCTTACGGTAAGGTCATTTATCTGCTTAAATATTTTGTTGTTGTGTGTATCATACTTGGTTTCGCGGCTATTATCTTTTACCATTACCTTGCTGCCGTTAATTACCATCAGGTATTTAAAAGGTGTTTTGTATTCAAGCCTTACTTTGTTATCCTTTTTAAAGAAAAAAACACCTTTAGATACTATTTTCTCCGAAAGCATACTCAAGTCCTTTTCCTGTGTAAAGTCGGCTTTTATGCTTTCTAGTTTCTTCGATGCATCGGTAAATTTTTGCCTAAAGCCAGCTTCATCCTTTATAGGTGCAAACCCTGCTGTTTGTGCGTAACCCGTTATTATGTAAGCTGCTAATAGCAATAGTAAAAACGTTTTCTTCATACCTGCAATATTATTAAATAAACATTACCTTAATACTTCGTAAGGCCGTAACAGCTTATGCATTCATAATTTGTGCCAATAACAGTGGGGGATAGATTATGTAGGAGCAACGTTCGTGTTTTATGACTTTTTACACCAATTTATCGTTATCTGCAATAAACAACAGCAACTTATAAGTGTTTGTATTACTGTAAAGTATGCTTTGGTAAGAAATTCGCCATTTATGTATGCTTTAGATACTTAAAGTACAAGCAAATATTTTTACTTTAGCCGCCCGAAACGCATATAATATTAATAAAAATATACACTTGTCGCCTGATTATTTAAGTCTTGAAAAACTGGCCACCATGCTATTTGATGGCCAACCTTACTCCCTTTCTGAACGCCAGAAAGAGCGTGTGTCTGCTTCGTTCGAGTTTTTGAAGCAGTTTAGTGTAAATAAGGTGATATATGGTATAAACACCGGTTTCGGCCCTATGGCGCAGTATAAAATTTCGGATACTGACCTTAGCAAGCTGCAATACAACCTTATATACAGCCACAGCAACGGCACAGGCAACCCTATGGACGACCAAAAGGTACGCGCCATCATGATATGCAGGCTGCACTCGCTGGCCTTAGGGTTTTCGGGCATTAGCCCGGCAGTAGCCGAGCAATTGGAAAACTATATTGAAAAAGAAGTTTACCCCGTAATATTTGAACAAGGCAGCGTAGGCGCCAGCGGCGATTTAGTACAGCTTGCCCACTTAGGTTTAGGCTTAATTGGCGAGGGTGAGGTAAGCTATAACAATAAAACACAAGCTACTGCTGAAGTACTTAAAAGCCTGAATATGAACGGGCTTGAGCTTTCATTGCGCGATGGTTTGGCTATTATAAATGGTACATCGTGTATGACGGGTATTGCCGCTATTAACGTATTAATGGCCGAGCGCCTGTTAACTTGGGGTGTTGCAGCAGCCTGCTTAATTAATGAGCTTATTTCGTCGTTCGATGATTTCTTTTCGCTTGAGTTAAACAATGCCAAGTTACACATAGGCCAGCGCCAAGTTGCTAAAATGATGCGCGAAAACCTGATGGATAGCAAGCTGATACACAAGCGCGAGCATTGGTTTTTTGCTGATTCCGAAGAGTCGGCCAAGCAGGTTTTCAAAAAGAAATTACAGGAATACTACTCTATACGTTGCGTGCCTCAAATATTAGGCCCTGTGTACGATGCCATTAAAGATGCGCGTGCAGTAACCGAAGAAGAAATTAACTCGGCCAGCGATAACCCGATAGTAGATATTGAAAGCAAAAGCGTTTACCATGGTGGCAATTTCCACGGCGATTATATTTCGTTCGAGATGGATAAACTTAAAATTGCCGTTACCAAGCTAAGCATGTTAGCCGAAAGGCAGCTTAACTACTTGGTAAACCCTAAGTTGAACGATCTTTTCCCTCCGTTTTTAAACCAACAGGTACTGGGCTTAAACTTTGGGGTACAGGGTATGCAGTTTACCGCCTGCTCAACCACCGCCGAAAACCAAACCCTATCGAACCCCATGTATGTACATAGCATACCTAACAATAATGATAATCAAGATATTGTAAGCATGGGTACCAACAGTGCATTAATGGCTGGCAGGGTTATTGATAACAGTTACCGTGTAATGAGTATATTAATGATAGCGCTGGCGCAAGCGGTTGATATATCGGGGCAAAAAGAAAGCCTGTCATCACAATCGCTTAAATTATACACGGCAATTAGGGCAATTAGCACCGAAATTACCGACGATAAGCCACGTTACGAAGACATTAAGCAAGTAACTGAATACCTTAAAAACAATAGTTTGTGAGTAACGGTAAAAAATACGCACTGGTAACAGGAGGCTCGCGTGGCATAGGCAAAGCAATTTGCATAGGCTTGGCGGGCGAGTTGGGCTACCATGTGCTTATTAATTATGTAAGCAACGAAGCTGCGGCCCTTGAAACCCTTGAGGAAGTAAAAGCAGCAGGCGGCACAGGCGAAATAATTAAGTTTTCGGTAGGTGATTATAACGAAGTTGAACACGCTATTAATCAATGGCGCGCCAATAACCCCGGCATTACTTTCGAGGTTTTGGTAAACAACGCTGGCATAACTAAAGACGGGCTTTTGCTTTGGATGACCGAAGAGCATTGGGATAACGTATTGGATACCAGCCTTAAAGGTTTTTACAATGTTACCCGCCAAATAATACCCGAAATGGTAAAAACCCGCTATGGCCGCATTATTAATGTAGTGTCGCTATCAGGTTTAAAAGGTATGGCCGGACAGGTTAACTACTCGGCAGCTAAGGGCGGCGTTATAGCTGCAACCAAAGCGTTGGCCCAAGAGGTAAGCAAGCGCAAAATTACAGTTAACGCAGTTGCGCCGGGCTTTATTGATACCGACATGACCAAAGATTTACCTAAGGAAGACTTAGTAAAAATGGTACCCGCAGGTAGGTTTGGCCAAGCAAAAGAAGTGGCAGATTTAGTGGTTTTCTTAGCATCGGATAAAGCAGCATACATAACAGGCGAAGTGATAAACATAAACGGAGGTTTGTATTCATGAACAGGGTAGTAATAACCGGTATGGGCATTTATTCGTGCCTTGGTGAAAACTTAGCCGAGGTGCGCGATTCGCTTTACAAAGGCAAAAGCGGCATCGTGTTCGACCCTGTACGTAAGGAAATGGGCTTTCGCTCGGCACTTACAGGTACCGTTAAAGACCCCGACCTTACCAAGCAACTTTCGCGCCGCCAGCGTGTAGGCCTTTCGGAAGAAGCCCGCTACGCATATGTAGCCACTGTTGAAGCACTGCATAGCGCCGGCCTCGACCCTTCGTACTTTGAAAAAAATATTGCCGGCATATTATACGGCAACGATTCATCAGCACGTGCCGTAATTGAGGGCGTTGATATAGTGCGCGAAAAGAAAGACACCACCTTAGTAGGTTCAGGCTCTATTTTCCAGAGCATGAACTGTACCGTTACCATGAATTTGGCAACCATTTTTAAACTAAAGGGCATCAACTTTACCATTAGTGCTGCTTGCGCATCAGGCTCGCACTCCATAGGCTTGGGCTTTTTATTAATACAAATGGGCTTAGAAGAAATGGTGGTATGCGGCGGTGCGCAGGAAGTAAACGCGTACTCCATGCTAAGTTTTGATGGCATCAGCGCATTTTCTACACACGAAAGTGAACCTGCCAAAGCATCGCGACCGTTCGATAAAAGCCGCGACGGCCTAATACCAAGTGGTGGTGCGGCTACTATTATTATTGAATCGTTAGAATCGGCACAACGGCGCGGGGCTAACATATTGGGCGAAATTGTAGGTTATGGATTTTCATCGAACGGCGATCATATATCCAATCCGAATGTGGATGGGCAGTTGCGTTCGTTAGGCATGGCTACCAAACAGGCGGGTGTTACAGCTAATGATATTGATTACATAAATGCCCATGCTACCTCGACACCTATTGGTGATATGTTTGAGGCACAGGCTTTGTATCAGGCATTTGGCGGCAACATTCCTGTTAGCTCAACCAAATCAATGACGGGGCACGAGTGCTGGATGGCAGGTGCCAGCGAAGTTGTTTATTCATTGTTAATGATGCATAACAATTTTATTGCGCCAAATATTAATTTCGAAACACCTGATGAAGATTCGGCCAAGTTGGATATTGTTGCTAATACACGCGAAAAAAAGATAGACTGTTTTCTTTCAAACTCGTTTGGGTTTGGAGGCACCAATTCAACCTTAATTATTAAAAAATTCACTGCATGAGCAATCAAGAAGTTATAGAGAAGATAAACGCGTTTCTTGTTGAAGAATTTGAAGTTGATCCATCTTCCATACAACCCAATAATCCGTTAAAGGAAACTATTGATTTAGACAGCCTGGACTATGTGGACTTAGTAGTGGTTATTGAAAATAACTTTGGCGTTAAACTGACGGGCGAAGATTTTAAGCATATTGAAAGCTTCAACGATTTCTACAATTATATTATTGAAAGAGTAGCCGTTACTAAGTAAAATGTCGGAATGGAAAGGCAGGACGCGGGGGAACCTGCTGGGCTATAAAATATTTGTACTGTTTATACGCTACTTTGGCCTGCGGGTAGCATACGCGTTGTTACGTGTAGTTTCGCTTTACTTTTACCTTTTTGCTTTTAAGCCGCGTGGCGTTATGATTCAATTTTATAACGAACATATGGGCTACAACTATTTCCGTTCGCGCTTTTTAACCCGTATTAATTTTTATAAAATAGGCCAAACGTTAGTCGATAGGTTTGCCTTTATGGTAGGCCGTGCCGATATATTAGAATATACTTTTGATGGCCACCAATACTTAAAACAAATTGCCGATGGTAATAAAGGCGGCATGCTGATAAGCGCCCACTTAGGCAATTGGGAAATTGCCGGAAACATGATGAAAGAAAAAGGACTAACCAAGCGCAGCAACATTGTAATGTTTGATGGCGAGCATGAGCAAATAAAAAAGTACATGCAAAAGGAAAGCGGCGGGCCATCGTTTAACGTTATACCCATCAAAAACGACCTTTCTCATATTATTGGTATTAAGCAGGCGCTTGAGCGCGGCGAGTTTATATGCATACATGCCGATAGGTTTTTGCCCGGCAGCCGTACTATTACCCTCAACTTTTTAGGCAAGCCTGCGCGTTTCCCATACGGGCCGTTTCACATTGCATCAAAATACAATGCGCCCGTAACTTTTGTGTTTAGTGTTAAGCAAGCCGACTATCTTTATGAACTAAGCGCCACAGTACCTATGGATGGTATGCAGAAGCCGGAAGTATATGCGCAAGCGTTTGTTACCATACTTGAGGAAAAGCTGAAAGCATACCCCGACCAGTGGTTTAATTATTTCGATTTTTTTAAAATGGAGGACGTAGCATGAGCAACTTTGCCAACATACTTGAACTGATACCACAACGCCCGCCATTGGTCTTGGTTGATGCGTTGATATATTCAGATGCTGACAAAAGTACTTCGCAGTTTACCGTACCGGCCCAGCACTTATTGGTAAGCAATGGTGCGCTGCGCGAACCCGGCATACTTGAAAATGTAGCACAAACCGCAGCGGCACGTGCAGGCCATGAGTTAAGTAAAAGCAACGAACCACCTAAAACGGGTTTTATTGGCGATATATCGAATATTGAAATTATGCGCCTGCCTGCCGTAGGCACTACTATAAAAACCACTGTTACCCAATTACAGCAAGTATTTAATATTACTATGGTACGCGGTGTAGTGGAAGATGAAAACGGCATAATAGCCCAATGCGAAATGAAAATTGTTTTATTGGAACCATCAACCTTGCAATAGTTTTTTTGTTAGAAGTAATTGAAATGTTTATAAGAATAAATTTATAGCCTACTATTTACTTCCGGAAACGGAGGTTCAAAGCCCTCTCCTTTGGGGAGGGGTAAAAACACGAGGTTTGAAAAAAGAACTGATAAACGAAATTGAATTAGAAATACGCTTTAGCGAGTTAGATCCGCTTGGTGTGGTTTGGCATGGCAACTACTTTAAATTTTTTGAAGATGGCCGCGATGCATTAGGCCGCCAGTTTGGGTTAAATTATTTGGATATGTACAACAACGGTATTGTGGTGCCTGTTGTAAAGTGCAATGCAGCATACAAGTCGTCCGTATATTATCATAACCGCATAATGGTTACCACCCGTTTAATAAATACACACGCAGCTAAACTTATACATCAATACGAAGTTTGGAATTTAAGCACTAATAAGCTAAGCGCCGTTGGCGAAACCATACAAGTTTTTACCAACAGCAAAGGTGAATTGCAATTGAACATTCCTGATTATTTTATGAGTTGGAAAAGAAAAAACGGCCTTGCGTAACACACCCGAAATATATATGGGGGCCGAAAATATTATTTCGCCACTGGGGCCTACGGCTGCTGCTAATTTTGCAGCTTGCCTTAATAACCATACAGGTATTGCCGAGTACCCCAATGGTGGTTTAAATGGCGAAACTTTATTTGCATCGCGCATTAGCCAAATGTCTGTTGCCTTAAAGGGTAAACATTCGCGCATTTTGCAATTGCTGTATGCATCGGTTATTGAATCGGTATTGCAAACCAACCTAACGCTGCAAGGCAACCAACGCATTGCATTAATATTCAGCACTACCAAAGGCGATATTGAAGCTTTAGAACAAGGAGATAATGAAACTGCACACTTGGGCAATTTACAACAGCAACTAAGCGATTTAATAAATCATTCCGGTTTAGCCCAAGTAGTATCTAATGCATGTATATCGGGCTCGGCGGCATTAGTTTTAGCGCACGACCTGATAAGCACCAACCACGCCGACCACGTAATAGTTACGGGCGCCGATGTAGTAAGCCGTTTTACTACTACGGGTTTTCAATCGTTACACGCTTTGGGCAGTTCGGCTTGCAGGCCATTCTGCAAAACGCGTAGTGGGGTATCGTTGGGCGAAGGCGCTGCCACGATTATTGTATCGGCAGATAAAAGGATTTATAAAACAGCGCCCTATTTATTTTTGGGTGGCGCTACCAGTAACGATGCCAACCATATATCGGGGCCATCGCGCACAGGCGAGGGGCTATACAGGGCCATACAAAAAACATTACACCGCGCTAATGTAGCTGTAAGCATTATCGATTTTATTTCGGCACACGGTACGGGTACTTTATATAATGATGATATGGAGTCGATAGCCTTTAACCGTGCCGGCTTAGCTGCTACACCACTTAATAGTATGAAGGGTTACTTTGGCCATACACTTGGTGCTGCGGGTGTTATTGAAACCGCCATGTGTTTGCAAAGTATGCGCAACAACACCTTGCTTAAAAACATAGGTATGGTTGAACCCGGCACAGCACAACCTGTAAATGTATTAACCCAGCACTTACAAACACCGGTAAACATGGTGCTTAAAACCGCATCGGGTTTTGGCGGTTGCAATGCGGCCTTATTAATAAAAAATACGAATTAGAAAATGCTTCAAACACTTATAAACTGCCAAATAGCCAACCATGCACTTACCATAAACGGTAAGCAGCAGTTTGTTGCCGATGGCGGCGAACCCGAAGCATTTTTTAAACAGCTATACCAACACTTAAATTGCGAATACCCTAAGTTTTATAAAATGGATGCCCAAAGTAAACTGGGATTTTTGGCGGTTGAGGCATTAGTGCAGCATTACCCCGGAATAAAAAAATTTTCGGATGATGACGTTGCTTTGGTGTTCAGCAACCGTTCATCGAGTTTAGATACCGACGCACGTTTTTGGAAAGGGGTAGCCGCCGCTGAGCCTGTTGCCAGCCCCGCATTATTTGTTTACACTTTACCCAATATAGTACAGGGCGAAATAGCCATACGCAACAAATGGTACGGCGAAAACATATTTTTAGTGGGGGAGGAATACAACCCTAAGCAATTATATCAAAATGCCGAAATACTATTGCAAACTGGTAAAGCTAATGCAGTAGTAGCCATGTGGGTTGATTTTATGGAAGGGCAATACCAAGCAGTATGCGAATTATTGATAAGCAAAGGCGAGTAAGAAAATAGCAGATTATACCCAATACATAAACACTTAAAAATTACTTTTGTAATACGAAAGAACTACACGAATGGAAAACCTGAAAGAACAGCTAAAGCAGCAAATTATACAGATATTGAACATGGAGGATTTAACTCCCGCTGATATTAACGACGAGGCCCCTTTATTCGGCGACGGGCTCGGCTTAGATTCGATTGATGCACTTGAGCTGATAGTAATGCTTGAGCAGCAGTACAAAATTAAAATTGCTAACCCTGAAGAGGGTAAAGAAATTTTCCATTCTATTAACTCGCTTGCCAACTTTATTACCGAAAAAACTAAATAATGCAGGTTTTCATTACCGGCATAGGCATTATTAGCGGTATAGGCAATAATGTTGCCGAAAACTTTACTTCGTTACGTACATCTAAAACAGGTATTATGCCTTCGGGTTACACTTTTCATGATGGTACGCCTGCATATGCGGCCGAGGTTAAGTTGAGTAATGAGCAACTAAAGGATATTTTGAATGTCCCTGCATCAAAAAACATATCGCGCACATCCTTGCTAAGCGGTATGGCTGCTCGCGAAGCGTTGTCATCGCTTACCGAAGAATTAAAAAAAGGGCTGCCATTTATTAGTGGTACCACTATTGGCGGTATGGATGTTTCGGAAAAATTTTACGATACCTATTTAAAACAACCCGATAAAGCCGACTTTAATTTATTGCTTACGCATGATAGCGGCGATACTACTGAACAAGCCGCTAAAGTTTTAGGGCTACAAGGTTTTATTACCACTATTTCAACTGCCTGCTCATCATCTGCAAACTCGGTAATGTTGGCCGCACGTATGATGCGTAGCGGGCGCTGCAAGCGCGCCATAGCGGGAGGCACCGATGCGTTAAGTGCATTTACCTTAAATGGTTTCCGATCGTTAATGATATACGATAGCGAACTTTGCCGCCCTTTCGATTCAACACGCACGGGGCTAAACCTTGGCGAGGGCGCAGCCTACTTATTACTTGAAACGGAGGAATCGTTAAAAGAAACAGGCAATAAACCATTAGCCATATTATCAGGCTGGGCCAATGCTAACGATGCGTATCACCAAACGGCATCATCGCCTGATGGCAACGGCGCAACCATGGCTATGAACGGCGCATTACAAACAGCAGGTATTAGCGCACAACAAATAAGCTATGTAAATGCACACGGCACAGGTACGCCCAATAACGATTTATCTGAATCGAAGGCATTGATTAATGTGTTCGGCAATAGTGTTCCTCCGTTTAGTTCAACCAAAGGTTTTACGGGGCACACATTGGCTGCTGCAGGT
>Ga0164241_10001850_pt1 | contig 24511 bp, 30 predicted proteins | sample OricomyardsoilBY_FD_108780 | JGI IMG/M metagenome (GOLD analysis project Ga0164241, IMG submission 108780) | Backyard soil microbial communities from Emeryville, California, USA - Original compost - Back yard soil (BY) | ecosystem: Environmental > Terrestrial > Soil > Unclassified | place: USA... | reverse complement strand
GCCGACTTCGGCCAACCAGCAATCGGGCCGCTTCGTCTGGCTGCTGAGCGACGAGGGCAAGGAAAAGCTCGCCGCCGCGTCGAGCGGCACCAACGGCGCCAAGATCCGCGCCGCCCCCGCCGCAGTGGTGATCGGCTATGATCTCGCCTTCAACGAGCATCTGCCCTGGCTCTTCCCGCACGCGCCGACCGCGAAGGACTGGTTCCCCGACGAGGATGTCCGCTTCAAGCATGCCTTCCGAAATTCGTCGCTCCAGGGCGCCTATTTCATCTTCGCCGCACGCGCGCTGGGCTTCGATGTCGGGCCGATGTCGGGTTTCGATCATGCCAAGGTCGATGCCGCCTTCTTCGGCGACCAGCCCAATGTGAAGTCGAACTTCATCGCGACGCTCGGCCATGCCGATCCCTCGACGATCTTCGAGCGGCTGCCGCGTCCCGCGTTCGAACGGTTCAATTCGGTCCAATAGGCGTAACGCCCGTCCCGGCTTTCGCAGGGATGACGAATTGGGCTAGCGCAGCGCCATGTTCGATCAACGCACGCTCGTCATCGAAACCGCGACCGCCGCATGCTCGGTCGCGCTGATCGAGTCAGGCGTGGTGGTGGCCAGCGCGCACGAAGTCGTCGGGCGCGGCCATGCCGAGCGGCTGGTGCCGATGATCGCCGAACTTCCCGGGCAGGGACGCGCCGGGCGCATCCTGGTGGATGTCGGCCCGGGCAGCTTCACCGGGATCCGCGTCGGGCTGGCGGCGGCGATCGGGCTTGGCATCGGATGGGGTGTGCCGGTCGCCGGCTATTCGTCGCTCACGCTGCTGGCGGCGGCTGCTTTCGATCGGGAAGACGTGGCCGGAATGCTTGCCGTGGTGACCGAAGGCGGGCACGGTGAGGTCTTCATGCAGACTTTTGGTCCGCCGCCGATGATGCTGTCCACGCCGTTGGAATCGCTGACGCCGCATGCCGCGCGAGAGCGGCTTGGCGGCCTGCACGCGGTCGGGGACGGGCTGCGCTGGCTTCAGTTCGACGATCCGCGTTCCGCGCCGCGCGGCGCCCTGCCCAACGCCGCCGACGCGATCCTGCTGCCCGAGGCCCTCGCCGCGCTTCCGCCGCGCCCCATTTATGGCCGCGCGCCCGATGCCAGGACGCTCGCCGAACGGGGCGTGGCATGAGCCGGATGCTGCACCTCACCGAACTGCGCGCCGGCGGTCCCCAGGATCTGCCCCAGGTCAACTCGATCATGCAGGATGCGTTCGACCCGCGTTACGGCGAAGCGTGGACCAGCTCGCAATGCATGGGAATGCTGTCGCTACCGGGCGTGTGGCTGACCATCGCCGCCGCCGATGATCAGGACGTCGCCTTCGCGCTGGCGCGTTCGACCGGCGAGGAAGCCGAATTGCTGCTGCTCGCGACACGGCCCGGCGCGCGCGGCCGCGGGATCGGCGGGGCGCTGCTGCGCGCAGTGATTGAGGAAGCGCGCCATCGCGGCGGCAAAACGATTCACCTTGAGGTGCGCGCCGGGAACGACGCGGTTCAGCTTTACGCAAGGGAAGGTTTCGCAAAGGTCGGCGAGCGCCGTGAATATTATCGTGGCAAGAATGGGCAAGTCTTCGACGCCCAGACTTTCTCGCGCCAAGTCGCTTAAGTCGGCTCAACTGCCTCGACTGCAACGTTGACGTAGATTGTTGCTTTACCGGCTTGCATTTGGTCCGTATTGGTCCGATAGCCCCTGTGAAGGTGACAATTGTCAATGCTGTCGCCCGGGTCGAAAGGAAAATAATGGATACGCAGGCTGACATTCAAGAAACGCTGGTGACGCTGACTGCCGATATTGTCGCCGCGCATGTGAGCAACAATTCGGTTGCGGTGTCCGATCTTGCGATCCTCATTCAGAATGTCCACGGCGCGCTGGCCAGCCTTGGCTCCGCCGTCGCCGAGCCCGAAGTGAAGCAGGAGCCCGCGGTTTCGATCCGTTCGTCGGTGAAGCCCGATTTCATCGTCTGCCTCGAGGACGGCAAGAAGCTGAAAATGCTCAAGCGCCACCTGATGACGCATTATCAGATGACCCCCGACCAGTACCGCGCCAAGTGGGGCCTCGCCGCCGACTATCCGATGGTCGCGCCCAATTATGCCGAGCAGCGCCGCACGCTGGCGAAGAAGATCGGCCTGGGCACCAAGCGCCGCAAGCGCTGAAGCCTACTTCCTCCGGGAAACAGAAAAGGCCGGGGCGCGATGTCCCGGCCTTTTCTTTGTTTGGAGTCGCGCCCTTCCCCCACCCCCCCGTTGACGCTACATCGGCCCGGCAACCTCCACGGAAGGACCCGATGGCCCGCAAGATCGACCTCGAAGCGCTCTGCCACGAAAAGGGCCTGCGCATCACCGAACAGCGCAAGGTGATCGCGCGCGTGCTTTCGGATGCCGAGGACCATCCCGATGTCGAGAAGGTCTATGAGCGCGCCTCGGCGATCGATCCGGGCATTTCGATCGCGACGGTCTATCGCACCGTCCGCCTGTTCGAAGAGGCCGGCATCCTCGACCGCCATGATTTCGGCGATGGTCGCGCGCGCTACGAGCCCGCGCCCGAAGCGCATCACGACCACCTCATCAATGTCGAGACCGGCCAGGTGATCGAGTTCGTCGATCCCGAGCTCGAACAGCTCCAGAAGCAGATCGCCGAGCGGCTCGGCTTCCGCCTCGTCGATCACCGCATGGAGCTGTACGGAGTCGCGCTCGATCGGAAACAATAATCTGACTGAGGCTGCGAAACCCACGCGGCGCACGCGCAAGGCGATCCGCCGCCAGCGCGCCGCCGAAGGCCATCCCGTGGAATTGAACTGGTACGAATGGGGCCGGCTCTGGTCGCGAGTCGCGCTGATGGTGCTGACCGCGCTGGTGATGGTGCCGATGCACTATCTCTTCCGCCTGTTCCGCCTCCCCTCGCCCTGGCCCAAATGGTTTCTCGGCTGGGTCGCGTGGATCGCCGGGGCGCGCGTGAAGCGGATCGGCGTGCCGCTCAAGCGCGACGTCTTCTATATCGCCAACCATCTCAGCTGGATCGACATCCTCGCGCTCGGTGGCGCGAGCGGCACTGCCTTCGTCGCAAAGGCCGAGCTGGCCGAAGCGCCATTGGTCGGCTGGCTCGCGGGGCTCAACCGCACCGTCTACGTCAAGCGCGAGAACCGGCTGGGGGTGGCTGAGCAGATCAACCAGCTCCGCGACGCGCTCTCCGAAAATTGGGCGATCACGGTCTTCCCCGAAGGCACGACCACCGACGGCCAGTCACTGCTGCCCTTCAAGACGCCGATGCTGCGCGTGCTCGAACCACCCCCGCCGGGCGTGCTCGTTCAGCCGGTGCTGCTCGATTACGGCAAGGCCGCCGAGGAGATTGGCTGGATCGGCGAGGAAAGCGGCATCAACAACGCCAAGCGTATCCTGGCGCGGCGCGGCGCCTTCCGCCTGCGGGTGACCTTTCTCGACCCCTTTCACCCGCGCGACTTCCCCGGCCGCAAGGCGATCGCCGCCGAGAGCCGCAAGCGGATCGAGGAAGCGCTGCTCCACGCGCTGGGCAAGCCGCTCAGGCCCTTCGCCTATGCCGTCGATGCAGTGCGCTATGACGCGCCGGCGGAGCCTTGAAACCGCCTGGCTAGACGATCTCTTCGTTGCAATTCGGACAGGCGAGCCTGCGCGCGAGCGGATTGAATCGCTTGAACGCCAGCGGAATGCGGCAATGCGGGCAGAGCTCGGTGATGAAGACCGGCATCCACACCAGAATCAGCGCCATCGGCACCCACGGCGGAACCGCTCGCGCCCAGAATAACGGCAGGATCACCACGACGCTTGCAATCCACACCGCCGCACGAATCCGCATCGCGCGCTTCGACCGCCACCCCATTCTTATCGCCCTCTTATCTTGACCCATATTGGACGTTATAGGCGCCACACGATGAGCACGAGCCCAAAAACCTTCCACGTCAAATCTTACGGCTGCCAGATGAACGTCTATGACGGTGAGCGGATGGCCGAACTGCTGGGCGCGCAGGGCATGACCGCCGCCGATCCCGCCGACGCCGATCTGGTCGTGCTCAACACCTGCCACATCCGCGAGCGCGCGACCGAGAAAGTCTATTCGGAGATTGGTCGCCTCAAGCATCGCGAGGGCGAAGCGCCGATGATCGCGGTCGCGGGCTGTGTCGCGCAGGCCGAAGGCGCGGAGATCGCGCGGCGGACCAAGGTGGACGTCGTGGTCGGCCCGCAGGCCTATCACAACCTCCCCGAACTGGTAGCGCAGGCCGCGGCGGGGGCATTGGCGCTCGATACCGACATGCCCGCCATCGCCAAATTCGGGGCGCTGCCCGCGCGGCGCAAAGTGGGCGGCAGCGCCTTCCTGACCATCCAGGAAGGGTGCGACAAATTCTGCACCTATTGCGTGGTGCCTTATACGCGCGGCGCCGAGGTCAGCCGCCCCTTCGCGGCGATCGTCGATGAGGCGAAGGCGCTGGTCGATGCCGGGGCGAAGGAACTCACGCTGCTCGGGCAGAACGTCAATGCCTGGGACGATGAGCGCGGCTCCGGGCTCCACGGCCTGATCGCCGAACTCGACCGGATCGATGGGCTCGCCCGCATCCGCTACACCACCAGCCACCCCAACGACATGCGCGAAGGGCTGATCCGCGCGCATGCCGAAGTCGACAAGCTGATGCCCTATCTGCACTTGCCCGTTCAGTCCGGTAGTGACCGCATCCTGAAAGCCATGAACCGCAGCCACACGCGCGACAGCTATCTGCGCATCCTCGACCGCGTCCGCGCCGCGCGGCCCGACATCGCGCTGTCGGGCGACTTCATTGCCGGCTTCCCCGGCGAGAGCGATGCCGAGTTCGAGGAAACGCTGAGCCTGATCGCTGAAGTAGGCTATGCCCAGTGCTTCAGCTTCAAATATTCGCCCCGCCCCGGCACGCCCGCCGCGGAAATGGACGGGATGATCCCGATGGAAGTGATGGACGAACGCCTCCAGCGCCTCCAGGCCGAAGTCGCGCGCGGCCAGGCGGCGTTCAACGAAGCGACGGTCGGGCGCCATTGTACGGTGCTGCTCGAACGTCCCGGCAAGCAGCCCGGGCAGCTGATCGGGAAGTCGCCCTGGCTGCAATCGATCCACCTGATCACCGGCGCGACGATCGGCGACCTGGTCGATGTCGAGATCGTCAGCGCAGGGCCCAATTCGCTGGGCGGCGTCGAGCGAGCGAAGGCCACGGCCTGATCACAAGACGCAGGGCTTGCCGATCTCCAGATCGCCCTTGGTCTCCGCAAACGTCTTCGACCAGCCGATCGCGGCGCGGCGGATATCTACATTTGCGGGATCGGTCATCGGCTGTATCGCCGTCGCGCCGTCAATGCACTGCGCCTGGCTGCCATAGATCTGGAGCTCCCCCCGGCCCCGCGCGACTCGATCGCTGGTCAGCGCGAAGTCCATCGCATCGACATCGCCACTCGCGATCCGGCTGCGCATCGCTTCGAGCACCTGCGCACGGAACGCCTTGTCGGGGCTGTGCTGCGCGATCAGCCACGCGCCGTGGGTGATTTGCCGCCCCTCGCGGCTGTTGCGGAACCAGCCATCGGCGGGGAGCAGCAACTTGAGCGCTTCGGTATTGGCGCGATCGATCGCATTCATCCGTGTCCCGATCTCGGTGCCCGCGACGATTTGCTGCGCGGGGGTGAGGTGCGGGTCCCAGGCGCGCCACGCGTGCTGGCGGATGATTTCGTCACGCGCGACCAGCCAGACGATACGCTGCGCCAGCGTGGCGTCGGCAGGCAGTTGTTTGGCGAGCACCGGATCGACGGCCGCCTGCCAGTCCGTAACCGCCTGCGCGGCGGGATCGGGCGCGGGTGCGACCAGCGCGGCGGGGGCGATCAGGAGCAGCATCATGGATTGGCCCGCGCCACGGCTTCCACCAACGCGCGGGCGTCTGCCGCAGTGGCCCCGACATAGAAGACAGCGACGTTGAGCGGCTTGCCGCCCGGCTGGAGCAGCCACCACGCGCCGAAACCCTCCCCCTCGCGCGCGAACAGCCGAGGCGGCCCCGCCCAGTCGGGGCCCGCCGCTTCCACCACCGCCAGTTTCTGCTGAGCGGCGAGCGCTCGGAATTGTGCGTCGAAATCCATCGCCGGGTTCCACGTCACCGCCGCGAACCCCGCCTTGCCCTCGCACGCCGCGTCGGCGGCGCAGCTGAGCGTGTAGCGGCAGCTGAAGCCCCTGTCGGTCGCGACCTGGGTCTTCAACTCGAACCCCCCGCCTCGTCTGGGCAGACCAGGCCGCTGGCATCATGCCGCATTCCGCCTTCGACCCGGCTCCATTGCGCCTGTGCCGGCGCTGCCGCGAACGCTATCACCAGACCCGCTACTATTCCCCGAAACCGCATCGCCATCCCCTCCCCCGATCGCCGCATCCTACGCGATTGTTGCCGCGAGGACACGCCCCGCGCTTTTGCGACGAACCCGGATTTTTCCGCTGTCCAGCTGCCATCGACTCTGACAGAATCGCTGCTGCACATGCGTCACGGAACCCTCCGCATCCGCTCCGGTTTCGCCTTTCAGGGCCGTGTGTCTTTCTCGTTTCATCGACGCCCGGCAGACGGGGGACAGATCGTCCCGCGCCGCCCTTGCAACCGTGAAGGAGCCTCATGAGCCGCAAGCCAGTTCAAGCCCAATTGGGCGAGCGTTCCCGGGCCGAAGTCAATTTCGACAAGCCCCAGCTTCTGCCGCGGCTCTTCGGCGAATTCGACAGCAACCTGCTCGCCCTTGAGGAGCGGCTCGGCGTCTATATCCATGCCCGTGGCCAGCGCGTGCAGATCGAGGGATCGGCGGAAGCCGTCGCCCATGCCCGCGAAGTCCTGCAGGAACTCCACAGCCGGGTGATCCGCGGCGAGGATATCGATCTCGGGCTGATCGACGCGGTGATCGCCATGTCGAGTGAGCCGATGCTCGGCGGGATCGTCCGCGCCGATAATGGCAATACGCCCCCGCCAATCATGATCCGCACTCGCCGCAAGACGATCATCCCGCGTTCTGTCGCGCAGATCGATTATATGCGCGCGCTCGTCTCGAACGACATGATCTTCGCGCTCGGGCCCGCGGGCACCGGCAAGACCTATCTCGCGGTGGCGCAGGCGGTGGCGCAGCTGATCAGCGGTAGCGTCCAACGCCTGATCCTGTCGCGCCCCGCGGTCGAGGCGGGCGAGAAGCTCGGCTTCCTGCCCGGCGACATGAAGGAGAAGGTCGATCCCTATCTCCGCCCACTTTACGACGCGCTCCACGATTGCCTGCCGGTCGAGCAGGTCGAGCGCCGCATCGCATCGGGCGAGATCGAGATCGCTCCGATCGCCTTCATGCGCGGCCGCACGCTGGCCGATGCCTTCGTCATCCTCGACGAGGCGCAGAACACCACCCCGATGCAGATGAAGATGTTCCTCACCCGCTTCGGCCAGAACAGCCGCATGGTGATCTGCGGCGATCCCAAGCAGACCGACTTGCCGGGCGGGCCGAATGCCTCGGGGTTAAACGACGCGGTGGCCAAGCTCGAAGGCATCGAAGGCATCGCCATCTCGCGCTTCAGCACTTCGGATGTGGTGCGCCACCCGATCGTCGGGCGGATCGTGGAGGCGTACGAAGGCACCGATGCTTGATGTCGCCGCCCAGGCGGAGGGCTGGCCGGACGAGGACTGGGAGGCCCTCGCCATCCGCGCCGCCACCGCTGCGCTCGCGCAATCCCCGTTCGGCGAGTGGCTCGCCTCGCCCACGATGATCGAAGTCGCCGTCCGCCTCACCAGCGACGACGAAGTCCGCCAACTCAACCTGCAATACCGCCAAAAGGACAAGCCGACCAACGTCCTCTCCTTCCCGATGATCCAGCCCGATTTGCTCGAAACGGTCACGCAAAACAGCGACGATGGCGAAGTCATCCTCGGCGATATCGTCCTCGCGCACGGAGTCTGCGCGCGCGAGGCGGAGGAGCGGGGGATATCCACCGCGGATCATGCGACACACTTGATTGTCCACGGCACCTTGCATTTGCTAGGCTATGACCATCAAGGGGATGCGGAGGCCGAGGCCATGGAGGACATGGAACGCGCCGCACTGGCCGAACTCGGCCTGCACGACCCCTATCCGGTACGCGAGGACTGAAGACCAAATGCCCGAGGGCGACAGTAGCACTGCAACAGACTCCAGCGGCAGCATATGGCGCGGGCTGCGCACCCTGCTCTTCGGCGACAATCAGGAAACGCTTCGCGACCGCATCGAGGATGCGATCGACGCGGTAGAGGATGAGGGGAAGAAAGCGCCCGCCGGCGATCTCGCTCCCGTCGAGCGCCAGATGCTGCGCAACCTCCTCCATTTCGGCGAGCGCGATGCCGGCGATATCGGCGTGCCCCGCGCGGACATCATCGCGGTCGAGGAGGCGACCAGCTTCGACGGGCTGGTGAAGCTCTTTGCCGAGGCGGGCCATTCGCGCCTGCCGGTCTATCGCGGCGAGCTCGATACCGTCATAGGCATGGTCCATATCAAGGACGTGTTCGCGATCATCGCCGCCGGCGGCGAACCGCCCGCGAGCATCGCCGAACTGGTCCGCCAGCCGCTCTACGTCCCGATGTCGATGGGCGCGCTCGACTTGCTCGCCCAGATGCGCGCCTCGCACACCCATCTGGCTGTGGTGCTCGATGAATATTCGGGGACCGAGGGGCTGATCACCATCGAGGATCTGATCGAGGAGATTGTCGGCGAGATCGAGGATGAGCATGACGAGGCCCCGCCCCAGATGTTGGTCCCGCTCGACGGCGGCGGCTGGGAAGCCGATGGCCGCGCCGAGCTGGAGGATGTCGGCGAGACCGTCGATCCGCGCCTCGCCGAAGTCGAGGAAGACGTGGATACTTTGGGCGGACTGGCCTTCGTGCTCGCGGGGCATGTGCCCGAACCCGGCGAATGCCTGGCACACGACAGCGGCTGGACGCTCGAAATCGTCGAGGCCGACGCCCGCAAAGTGACCAAGCTGAGGCTCCATCCGCCGGCCGAACTCGCCGAGGCAGAGGAATAAAGATGCTGCGCAAATATCTGAAGCACGCCCTGATCATCCTCGTCGCGCTGGTCGTGCTTGCCGCGATCGCCTTTTGGTACTTCACGCGCCCCGATGTCGCGCGGCTGACCGAGCAGGACGTCACCGGCGCAATCCCCAAGCTCGGGCAGGAGCGCCCCGCCACCATCCCGACGATGAAGGTCGCCCCCGTCGTCGGCTGGCAGGGCGGCGCGAAGCCCGTGGCGGCGAAGGGCCTCAACGTCCAGGCGTTCGCGGGCGGACTCGATCATCCGCGCTGGCTCTACCGCCTGCCCAATGGCGATATTCTCGTCGCCGAGACCAATTCGCCGCCGCGCAAGGTCGGCGGCGTCACCGGCATGGTGATGGGGTCACTGATGAAGAAAGCGGGCGCGGCCAGCCCCTCGGCCAACCGCATCACGCTGCTTCGCGACACCGACGGCGATGGCGTGGCGGACCAGAAGACCGCGTTCCTCACCGGCCTCAACTCGCCCTATGGCATGGTGCTGGCCGGCGACTGGCTGTACGTCGCCAATACCGATGCGCTGGTCCGCTTTTCCTACAAGGCGGGCGACACCGCGATTACCGCCAAGGCCGAAAAGATCATCGACCTGCCCGGCGGCGGCAATCACTGGGCGCGCAACGTCATCGCCGCGCCCGACGGCAAGAGCCTGTATGTCTCGGTCGGCTCCTCCTCGAACATCGCCGAAAACGGGCTCGACGCCGAAGGCGCGATCTATAGCGGCAAGGGCGGGTCGAAGGGCGCGCGCGCGGTAATCCTGGAGGTTTTCCCGAACCGCAAGGCCGCCCGCGTCTATGCCTGGGGCATCCGCAACGCCAACGGCATGGCGATCGAGCCCGGCAGCGGCGTGTTGTGGGCCGTGGTCAACGAACGCGACATGCTGGGATCTGACATGCCGCCCGATTATCTGACCCGGATCGATCTGGGCAGTTTCTTCGGCTGGCCATGGAATTATTGGGGCGGCCATGTCGACAAGCGAGTCACGCCCGAGCGGCCCGATCTGGTGCAATATTCGAGGCGCCCCGATTTCGCGCTGGGCCCGCACGTCGCGCCGCTGGGCCTGACCTTCGCCACCGATGCCAGGCTGGGCGCGAACTTCTCCAACGGCGCGTTCATCGGCCTGCACGGATCATGGAACCGCGAGCCGCTGTCGGGCTACAAGGTCGTCTATGTCCCCTTCGGCAGCGACGGCTTCCCGGCCAAGGGTGTCAAGCCAGTCGATTTCCTCACCGGCTTCCTCGACGACAAGGGCCAGGCGCGCGGGCGTCCGGTGGGCGTGATCACCGACGCTACCGGCGCACTGCTGGTCGCGGACGATGTCGGCAACATCGTCTGGCGGGTGAGCGCGCAGTGATGCGCCGCTTCGCCGCGCTCGCGCTGTTGCCGCTGACCGGCGCGGCGCCGTTGCTCCAGGCGAACGCGGGCGCGGCGGTCGAGTGCAAGCTCGATTATACCGCCGCGGGCAAGGCGGCCGAGGCGCTTAACATCACGCGCAGTTCGGGCGAGGATCCGGGTGCCGAGGGCGGCGTCACCAAATTCTTCAATCCGGCGGGCGTCAGCGTGCTTGGCCAGCCCGCCTCGCTTTATACCGAGGCCGAGTTCGTCGCCGACGGCGTCCACCGCAAGATCTTCCGCGTCGACTTGCCGATGAGCTTTCCGGCGGCGCGAGCGGCGATGTTCAAGCTCCACGGCAAGGCCACGTGCGACGCGCATGAGAGCAGCGCGCCCGGCGAGCAGGATTGCATGATCCATGTCCGCGAAGATGCGGGCGCGCCGGGCCGCGACGTCGATATGGTGATCTTCGAGCTTCAGGGGTCGGTCGCGGTCGGCTGCATCTACTCGCAGAAATGATGCGCGCGCTGCCCCTGCTCGCGCTGCTCGGCGCGGCGCCCGCGCCGGCCGACATCACCGCCGCCGCGACCTGCACCCTCCCGCGCGCCGAGACCGAGGCCGCCTTCCGCGCGCTGCCATTGCTCGCCACCGAGGACGATACCGAGGCGGACGAGCGCGGCACGGTCTACACGTTCCGTGAGGCAATCCTCTTCGGCGCACCCGCGCGCGGCATCAAATTCTCCGACTATGCCGATTCCAAGGCGGGGACTGCGATGCAGACCTTTGAGGCCATTGGATCGGGCGATTATGGCGATGTGCGCACCATCCTGCTGGAGAGGAAGGGCCGGTGCGATCAGGAAAGCGGGCAGAGCTGCACGCTGAATCTGGGGAATGAAGGAGAGTGGCGCAAATCGCTGACCTTCACTCAGGTCGAGACGGGGCGGGTCGCCTTCGCCTGTATCTTCACCAAAGCGGGCTGATCACTTCAGCAGCTTGGGCGCGACGCTCAGCAATTTGTCCTTCACCTTGCCCGCGAACAGCGCCAGCATCGGCGGCAAATCGACTTCGGCATGGACCTTTGCGTCGAACACGTCGAGCCGACACGCCACGGTCTGCCCCAGCGCGCTCACGCTGAAATGGAGCGTATCGCCTTCCCAGCGCTGATCGACCTTGCCGCCGCCGGGCACCATCCCGGCGAGCTTGCCCACGCCGCCCGCCAGCCGCGCCTTCGCCGCCTCGCGGCCAAGCTTATGGGGGATATCGACCTTGATCGGTTCGGGCACGGGCAACTCCGGTTCAGTAAGTCGCGTCGCCATACACGTCGGTTGCCGCCGAGGAGAAGCCAGCGCTTTGATCGACGTCGCCGGTCGCCACCATCGTCGCTTCGCGCTCCCACCGCGGCTCGGGCTCGCGCCAGTCCGACTGCGCGATTTGCCGGTCGCTCGTATAGGGTCGCATGTTCATCCCCGCGACGGTGTAGTTGGCGATCACCGACCCGGCGCAGCTTCCCAGCCACAGCACGCCGATCGCAGCGAAAGTCGCGTTGCGCGCGCGGCGGCTATTCTGGAGACGGCGGAGCCAATCGGACATGCCAGCCCAACGGGCGCGGCGGAGGCAGGTTCCTTCAGGTGGCGAACAGTTGCGCGTCGTCGGCGAAAGCCTTGAACTCGAGCGCGTTGCCGCTGGGATCGCGGAAGAACATCGTCGCCTGCTCACCCGGCTGGCCCTTGAAGCGGATATGCGGCGGGATGCCGAAGGGCACTCCGGCGGCCTCGACGCGCCCGGCCAGCGCCTCCCAATGGGGCATGGTCAGCACCACGCCGAAATGCGGCACCGGCACGCGATGGCCATCGACTTCGTTCGCCACCGCGACCGGCTTCGCTTGCGGGTCGAGATGCGCGACGATCTGATGCCCGAAGAGATCGAAATCGATCCACTGCTCGGAGGATCGCCCCTCCGAGCACCCCATCACCCCACCATAAAAGCTGCGCGCGGCGGCGAGATCGTGAACGGGAAAGGCGAGGTGGAACGGGCGGATCGTACTCATTCCGGCGATCTAGCAGAGCCGCGCCCGCACTGGTAGATTGGCTGCATGCGCAAACCCGCTCTTGCTTTGATCCCCGCCGCTTCGCTCCTGTTGCTCGGCGCCACGGGCCCTTCCAACCCGACCGCGCTGGCCGAATGCCGGCTGACGCATGACGAAGTATCGGCCGGGCTCAAGGACCTCGCCGTCGAAGCGCCCTATGGAACGCCGGATCGCAACCGCTATTATAGTACGCCCAAGGATCTGACGGTGTTCGGTTTTCCGGCCAGGTCTTTGGCTTCCTATGAAGCAAGCCGGGACGGAATGGAGGCGCTGGCGATCATGACGATTGCATCAGCGCCATATGATCAACTCGTCGCGACAGCATTGAAACAGCACGGGCTGACCGAGTGCGAAGGCAGCAACAACGATGGCGTCGCCACGTGCGTCGCCATGGTGCGTCGGGAAGGCGATTGGAACGTAGGTCTGATGTTCAAGCAAGTCGGATCCGAGACTGCCATGAGTTGCGGCTACCTTCGTAAGCGCTAGACACTGCCTTGCCTTGACCCGGCATCCCGGCGATAGCCCGCCAATGCTCCGCAGGCTCCTTCTGACCGCGCCGCTGGCCGCGCTGGCCGCCGGGCTGATCTCCGCAACCGGCTTCGCGCCGCTCAACCTGTGGCCGCTGCTGCTGATCGGGCTCGCGGTGCTGCTGTGGCTCACTCACGAAGCGCCAAGCTTCAAGGCGGCAATCCTTCGCGGCTGGATGTTCGGGCTCGGCCATTTCGCGGTCGGCAATAACTGGCTCCAGCACGCATTCGATTATCAGGACAAGATGCCCCCCGCGCTCGGCTATGTCGCGGTGTTGCTCGTCGGCGGCTATCTCGCTTTCTTCCCGGCGATCGCGATGGGGCTGGCGTGGCAATTCAAGACGCGCGTGCCGGTTCATGCCGGGTGGACCGGGCCCGATGGCGGCTATGTCCTCGCCGCCGCCGCCGCGTGGATGGCGGGGGAATGGCTGCGCGCCACTCTGTTCACCGGCTATCCCTGGGATCCGCTGGGGCTCGGCTGGCTGACGCTCGATCCGATCGCCCAGAGCGCGTCGCTGATCGGCACCTATGCGCTGTCCGGCGTGATGATGCTCGCCGCGGGTGCGCTCTACTTGCTGGTCAAGCGCGACTATCGCTTCGTCGCGTCGGTCGCGGCGCTGCTGGTGGCGCTGGGCGGGCTCGGCGCGATCCACTCGCCCGAACTGCCGCGCGCCGCCCAGTCGCCGCCCCCGCTGCGCGTCCGCATCGTCCAGCCCAATATCGGGCAGGAGGGTCTCGCCGATCCGAACTATTCGGAGAATGTCCTCGCGAAGATGATCGCGCTCTCAAAGGGCGCCAGCCTCGAGCCCCGCCTGCTGGTCTGGCCCGAGGGGATGGTCAACGATCTGGTCGAGGACGGTTATCCCGATCCGCGCGTCTACCGCGTCGATCCGCGCATCATCCGCGCCCGCATCGGGGCGGTGCTCGGCCCGCTCGATACCGCGCTGATCGGCGGCAACGCGCTGTTCTTCGACGAGAAGGGCAGGATTTCCGGCGCGGGCAATTCGATCTGGCCGGTCGATCCGGCGGGGATGCTGGGGCCGCGCTACGACAAGGCGCACCTCGTCCCCTTCGGCGAATATCTCCCGATGCGCTCGCTGCTCGAACCGCTCGGCCTCGCGCGCTTCGCGACCGGCGATATCGATTTCATCCGGGGCCCGGGCCCGCGCACGATCGAGGTCCAGGGCGTCGGCAAGGTCGGGATGCTGATCTGTTACGAAGTGATCTTCTCGGGCCATGTGGTCGATCCGTATGAGCGGCCCGATTTCATCTTCAATCCGTCGAACGACGCCTGGTTCGGCAGTTGGGGGCCCGCCCAGCATCTGGCGCAGGCGCGGATGCGCGCGATCGAGGAAGGCCTCCCGATCCTGCGCGCCACCCCCACCGGCATCTCCGCCGTGATCGACGCGCGCGGGCACGTCGTGGTCAGCATCCCCCACCTCACCGAAGGTGCCGCCGACGCGCTGCTCCCCCGGCCCCGCCCGCCGACGCTCTTCTCGCGGATCGGCAACGGCGCAGCGGCGGCGCTGGCGGTGCTCCTGCTGCTCTTTGCGTTTGCTATCCGGCGCTTCGCGCGCTAGGGCCCGGCGGATATAAGGAAAGCTTTATATGGGCATGGAAACGGCCCCGCTTTCCTCACCTGTCCAGAGGAATTTCCATGCGTTCCAACTATCTCTTCACGTCCGAATCGGTCTCTGAGGGCCATCCCGACAAGGTTTCGGACCAGATTTCCGACGCGATCGTCGACTTGTTCCTGTCGAAGGATCCCGAAGCCCGCATCGCCTGCGAGACGCTGACCACCACCCAGCTCGTCGTCCTCGCCGGCGAAATCCGCGGCAAGGGCATCATGGATGAGGCGGGCAATTGGGCCCCCGGCGTGAAGGACGAAGTCGAGGCCGCCGCGCGCGCCACCGTCAAGCGGATCGGTTACGAGCAGGACGGCTTCCACTGGGAGACGCTGCGCTTCGAGAACAACCTCCACCCCCAGTCCGCCCACATCGCTCAGGGCGTCGATGCCGGCGGCAACAAGGATGAAGGCGCGGGCGATCAGGGCATCATGTTCGGCTATGCCGCCGACGACACCCCCGATCTGATGCCGGCGACGCTCTATTACAGCCACAAGATCCTCGAGCAGATGGCGGCCGACCGCCATTCGGGCGCAGCACCCTTCCTCGAGCCCGATGCCAAGAGCCAGGTTACGCTGCGCTACGAGGGCAGCAAGGCAGTCGCCTGCACCGCGGTCGTCGTCTCGACCCAGCACGGCAAGGGCTATGACGAAGGCGACAAGGAAGCCGAGCTCAAGGCCTATGTGAAGCGCGTCGTCGCTTCGGTGATCCCGGCAGAGCTGCTGTCGGACGCCACCGAATATCACATCAACCCGACCGGCAGCTTCGAGATCGGCGGGCCCGATGGCGACGCCGGCCTCACCGGCCGCAAGATCATCGTCGATACGTACGGGGGCGCGGCCCCGCATGGCGGCGGCGCTTTCTCGGGCAAGGACCCCACCAAGGTCGATCGCTCGGCGGCGTACATCACCCGTTACCTCGCCAAGAACATCGTCGCCGCGGGCCTCGCCCAGCGCTGCACGATCCAGCTGGCATACGCGATCGGCGTGTCGAAGCCGCTGTCGCTCTATGTCGACACCCACGAAACCGGCACCGTCGGCGACGACAAGATCGAGGAAGCGATCATGGGGATCGAAAAGCTCGGCGGCCTGACGCCTCGCGCGATCCGCACGCACCTGAAGCTCAACAAGCCGATCTACCAGAAGACCGCCGCCTACGGCCATTTCGGCCGCAAGGCCGAAGGGGACTTCTTCCCCTGGGAAAAGACCGACCTGGTCGAGGACCTCAAGGCCGCCTTGGCCTAAGTCACGCTCGGATCGCTTGATTCGAACCCCCGTCGCAGCCAGTCTGCGGCGGGGGTTTCGATTCATGCGGCTCGCTTCTCTGTTTACGCTCCTGATCCTCGCCTGCTGCACCGCGCCGCCGACAGCCAACCAGGACGAGATCGTCCTTACCGAAAACAGCGTCGAAGCCACCCCGCCCGAAGCGGCGCCCGCGCCCGATGCCAATGCCGTGGTCCTTGCCGACAACGACCCCGGCCAGACGGGCGGCACGCTCCACATCTGCGATTTCGGCGGCTGGTCGGCCGATCGTGACCCCAAGGGCCTCAACGTCCGCGCCGGGCCCTCGGCCACTGCGAAGATCGTCCGCACCCTGCCGCCACCCGATCGATTGCAAGGGGCATTGGGTGCAGCTGACCGTATCGGGGCAGGACGGGCGCGAGCGCATCGCCTGGACGCGCGGCATTTGCGAAATCCAGGAAACCACCTGCGATGGCGGATTGCATAGCGCGCGCAGCGACATGATCCCCGTGGAAACAGGCAAGCGCCAGGATTAGTTTTCCTTTGTATCCAGCCCTTACGGGGAATCCCGATGGGTACGAATCCAATGGGATTCCGCCCTTAATTCCGGATACATCTTGTTAACCATAGCAAGGTCCCAACAACGACTCAGGGGACCGAAATGCTCAACGCCGCCATCGACACCAATGCCTCGCACGGCTTGTCGATCCTGCTCCAGCCGCTGGTGCATGGGGGCACCGACATGCCCTTCGCATGGCGCGCGCGGCTTTCCAGCAACGGGTTGGCGTTCGAGGCGCTGCTCGGCGGCCTCGCCCCGAATGAGCGGCAGATGCTCGATTGCGCCCGCGCCGAACTCGCGGTGGCGGCGGCGGTTGCCAAGGGGTTGCTGCGCACCGAGGCGCTGCTGGTCGTGCCGGTCAATGCGGCGTGCGGCGCGCCCGACGTGACGCTTTCGCACCTGCTCCGCGCCGCCCGGGCGCATGGCCTTTCGCCGAGGCGCATCCTGGTCGAAGTCAGCGCCGATGAGCGCGGCAATCTCGAAGCCGCCGAGCGCCTCGCCGAAGCCTGCGCGCTCGACGGAATCGCGATCACGCTGGGCGCCTTCGCGGCGGGCCGGGTCGGGCTCAACCTGTTGTTGCGGTTCAAGCCGCCCTTCCTCACGCTCGATAGCGCGCTGGTCCGCAACATCGAATCGAGCGACTCGCGCCGTTCGATGGTCGAAGGGTCGCTCCGCCTCGCGCGCGGCTTCGGCACGATCGTCATCGCCTCGCCGGTCGAAACCCAGGGCGCGTTCGACACGCTGACCCGGATGGGAGTCGCGCATTTCCAGCGCGGCCCGGCGCTCCGCCCGCTGCCCAGCGCAGTCGCCCCGCGCCGCGCCCCGCGCACCGCGCCGGTGGCGACTCAGCGCGACCTCCTCACCCATCGCCGCCAGCCTGCGCCGGGCAGCTTCGCGATGATGGAACTCGCAGTCTAGGATCAGATCCCTCGCATCACCGCCTTCTCGAAACATTGGGCAAGCCGGCGCGGCACGCCGCCGGGGAGTTTCATCGCCCAGCGCGTTCCCGAACCGATCTCGTCGGGCGGAATCACGCCGCCCCAGACGTCGACATAGCGATAGTCGCTGGCCTCGCGGTGGAAGAAGAAAACCCCTCGCTCGGCATTGTCGGGCGTCGCCCAGACGAGCCGCCAGCCGCGCTCCTCATAGATCAGCTTGACCTGGCCCGGTCGGGTCGCCTGGCCCGTCGCAGTGATGCGCGCCGCCTCGCTCTCGCGCAGCTTGTCCGACAGCGGGATGCGATACAGGTCGCAATTCTCCGCCGCCGCAGGGGTTGCCGCGACCATCGCGGCCAATGACGCGAGCAGATATGCCTTGTGCATGATGGTCTCTCCTCCAGCCTGCAATCTACGCCTGACGCGGCGATGAATCGAGGGTCTGGTGCGTGGCCGTCAGGCACCTGAGATTGCTTGCGTTTTCACGTCGTAACGATAGGCTCGCGGGCATCCGGGGCGGGGAGAGGGACGATGTTCAAATTGATTTGGGTGGTCGCGTTGATCGCGACGCTCGGCGCGTTCGCCGCGTCGGCGCACGCGCAGACTCCGATCGTCGTTCCCGGGACCGCGGCATGGCAGCACGGCGAAACCAAGCTGATCCTGCGCCCCCGCATCGCGGGCATGGTACGCGGCGACATCAGCGACAGCAGCGCCTCCGAACTCGACGTCACGGTCCAATATGCCAGCCCCGACGGGCAGACCCAGGCCACCCTCTATATCTTCCGTCCCGCACTCGACAGCGTGCCGGTCTGGTTCGACCGGTCGGAGACGCAGATCCTGGTGCGCGACACCTATGGCAAGGCCGCGCCGCTCGCCGATCCGATGGCCTTCGCCCCGCCCCGCGCCACTGCGGCGAGCGGGCTGCGCCGCACCTATGTGCCGAGCAAGGGGCCGTACAAAAGCACCGGGCTGGTGATGATGCCGCTGGGCAAATGGCTGGTCGCGGTGCGGATCAGTTCGGCCTCGATCGAGCCCGCGGCGCTCGATGCGGCGATGGCCGGGATCGTCGTCGGGATCGGCTGGCCGCAGGGCGTGGCCGAATCCCCCGCCGCCGTGCCCGTCGTCGCCTGCGCGCAGAGCCTGCCCTATGCCAGGCGCGCCAAGCTGCGCGCGTCCAGCATGCAGGACGCGATCGTCGGCGGCGCGGCGGTCTCGCTGGCGGCCAAGGAAGAGGGCAACGCCGCGCCCATCCTGTGCCGCGATCTGCCGCCCGTCTCCGAATATGGCGTCTATCGCGATCCGGCCTCGACCAACAGCTATGTCATGGCGGTCGGCGATGCGGGCATCATTATCACGATCGCGCCGGATCTGTTCGTGGAAGGCAAGGCCGGGTTCCGCATGATCGCGGGCTTCCTCGATCACTATGCGATCTATTCGGTCTTCGACAAATTTCCCCACCCCGACGATGTGATGAAGGCGGTCCGTGGCGCCCGCCCGGCCGCCAATGTCTCGCTCGACGGCAAGACCATCGAGATCAGCATGTAAGGAGGAAACAGGATGCTCCGCCACATCGCGCTTCCGCTCGCCGCCCTAATCGCGCCGCTGGCCGCGCACGCCCAGATCGCCCCTGCCGAACAGGCGGCGATCGACCTCGCTCTGTCGCGCGGACAGACGCTCTATGCCTATGACCAGGCCGCCTGGCACGGCACCGACGATCTGCTGACGCGGATCAAGGATCCCGAAAAGCGGGTTGGCGGCTATATCGTCGATGGCCCCGCTTCGGCCCCGACATTGATCTTCTTCGACCGGGGCCAAGCCGACCCGCACGCCGTCTACATCGCGCGGTTCCGCGATAACAAGCTCGTCTCCGGCCGGATGCTCGGCGACAAGGACGACCGCACGCTGAGCCCGGCGCGCAAGGCGATGATCGCCGCGCGGGCCAGGGGCCTCGCCGCGTGGCAGGCGGCCAAGCCGCTCTATTGCGGCACGGCTCACCCCAATACCGTGGTGCTCCCCCCCGAACGCGCGGGCGGGCCGTACCTCGTCTATGTCATGACTCCGCAGACGGAGAATAATGCCTGGCCGTTCGGCGGCCATTTCCGGGTCGAAGTGAATGCCGATGGCACGACGGGGGCATCCCGCAGCTTCACGCGCTCGTGCATCACGGTCGATGTCGGGTCGAAGAAGCCCGAAGCGCTCATGATCACGCATTCGCTCGATCCGGTGCCGACCGAGATCCACGTGTTCACGGCGCTCTCGGCGCATCTGCCGATCGCGGTCGCCACTTCGGCTCAGCGAGTCTGGTGGGTCACCGGCACCTCGATCGAGGTCCGGCCCCTCAAATAGGCGAGACTGGCTTGCGCCCTCGCCCGCCTCTCCCCTAGGCGGCTCGCCATGACTGATCCCGCTACCATCCGCCGCCTCTATGGCCGCAGCCAGGGGCACAAGCTGCGCCAAGGCCAGTCCGCGCTGGTCGAGGAATTGCTGCCCCTGCTCAGCGTGCCCGATCACGGCCCGCTCGACGCCGTGACGCTGTTCGGCGAAGACCGCCCGCTCGAACTCGAAATCGGTTTCGGCGGCGGCGAGCATCTGGCGGGTCAGGCGGCGGCGCGGCCCGATCACGGTTTTATCGGCTGCGAGCCCTTCCTCAACGGCGTGGTCAGCGCACTCAATCATATCCGCGACGGCGCGCTGAAGAACGTCCGCCTCCATATGGGCGACGCGCTCGACGTGATCGAGCGGCTGCCCGACGCCAGCCTGTCGCGGCTCTATCTCCTCCACCCCGATCCCTGGCGAAAGGCGCGCCACGCCAAGCGCCGCATGGTCAATGAAGGCCCGCTCGACTGGATCGCCGCCAAGCTCAAGCCCGGCGCCGAATTCCGGCTGGGCACCGACGACCCGACCTATTGCCGCTGGTCGATGATGGTGATGAACGGTCGCCGCGATTTCGAATGGCAAGCGAAAACCCCGGCCGACTTCCTCATTCGTCCCGCCGACTGGCCCGAGACCCGCTATGAACGCAAGGCGCGCGCGGCGGGGAGGGAAGTCTGGTACTTCAGGTACCTACGGGTTTGAGGGATTTTTGAAATGCTCGATTTCTAGTTATTCCAATTACTTACCTACGCTATGGCCGCCGAACCTATCCGGCAGTTTCCTAAACGGTGATTGCCCGGTGCTTACATTTGTGGTACCTGAGGTACTGCAATGGCGACCGGAAAAATCACCAAGCGGACCCTCGACGCCCTTCAGGCCGGATCGGTCGAAGGCTTTCTGTGGGATCAGGATTTGCGGGGCTTCGGCCTGCGGATCACAGCCGGCGGAGCAGCGAGCTATGTCGTGCAATATCGCATGGGAGGTCGAGAGGCTAAGACCCGGCGATACACTATTGGAGGTCATGGCTCACCCTGGACTCCTTCGACGGCGCGTGAAGAAGCCGGGCGATTGCTGCGCCTCGTCGCGCAAGGCATCGATCCGGTAGAGTCGGATAAGCAGCGGCGCAGGGAAGCTGTCGATCTTGCCTTCTCGGCTTATGCTGATCGCTTTGCCGGTGCCTGCAAAGGCAAGGGGTGGAAGGCGCTCGTCGTGCGCATCTTGAAGATGCACGTCAAACCGGTGCTTCGAGACAAGGCACTGCCAACGATCACTCGAATCGACATCGTCGCGGTGCTCGATCGAATGCCGGAGGAGCAAGCAGCTAACCGGCGAAATGCATTTGCGGTGATGCGCCGCCTTTTCCGATGGGCTATCAGCCGCGGCGATATTGCGGCGAGTCCCATGGAGGGCATGGAGACGCCACCGGCTGTGAAGGCTCGTGAGCGCTGGCTGACTGACGCAGAACTCAAACGTGTCTGGTTGCAGGCGCCGAACTGCCATCGCTGCTTCGGACCGATCGTTCGGCTGCTGATTGCAACGGGTCAGCGCCGTGAGGAGATCACGGGTCTCGATTGGTCAGAATTGAGCCGTGAAGAGCGCGACATGCGGCTCTCCGGTGACCGCACCAAGAATGGCGAACCCACGAACGTGCCACTGAACGAACTGGCTGTAGCCGAACTGGATCGAGTCGCCGGCACGACCACTTGGCCAAAGCGCGGACTCGTCTTCAAGACGTCGACTGGAGCAAGGTTCACGGCACATGCCAAAGGCAAGCGCACCATCGATAAACTCATCGCCGACGAGGATGACGGCGCCATCCCTCCTTGGCGCCTCCATGATCTACGGCGGACTCTCGCGACCGGCTTCCAGCGCATTGGCGTTCGGTTCGAGGTGACCGAAGCTGTTCTCAACCATGTGACCGGGTCACGCTCTGGAGTTGCCGCAATATATCAAAGGCACGATTGGAAACCCGAGAAGCGGCAGGCACTGGACGCGTGGAACGATCACATACAGCGCGCGATCAGGTAACGCGGCCTCCTGCGGCAGTTCGGTTTCCAAGGGGCCACCAGCTTACGGCTATCCCGCCTGGCGCGATATGCCAGGACAACGACAAACCTTTCCATGCCCACACCTTCGACCCCAGGTCCCAAGCGAAGCACGAGCTGCGGAAAGATGTTATTCCGTATGCTTATTCTACAATAAACTTCGTTTAGCCGAAAGGAACCATAGTCGAATTGTCCGCTTATTTTGACACCGCGATGTTTTTGCTATGAATAGTTGCATAGCAGATTCGCTCTGGCGGCTACCTTGAGAAGTTGTCCGGCCACGGGCCCTAGTAAGGCGTTCTCTGGAACATGCGGGTTGGGGTCCGCAATCCGGGTCGGCCAGGGTGCGTATGCCACGTTTGGCGATTGCAGAAGTGTTCGTTCAGAATGCGAAGGTAGCGACGACGGCCGATGCCTTGCGGGCTTCTCTCCTGCAAAGTTGCGAAGCAATGGGAGTGCGATATTTCGCTCTCACCCATCATATCAATTTCAACCACGATGGTGGCCCGGCTGTCCGGCTGCACAACTATCCCCCGAGCTGGGAAGAGTGGTTTGACCAAAACGAACTAGGCCGCTCTGACCCAATCCATCGTGCCTGCCACAAAGCCAGCTTCGGATTTCCGTGGGCGGCAGTCCCTGACATGATAAAGCTGACACCGGACGACCGCTGCGTGCTCGATCGAGCCTATTTGGTCGGCATCGGCGAAGGCTTCACCATTCCGGCAAGCATCCCGGGCGAGATCCTGGGTTCATGCTCTTTTGCGGTCGATGCAGGACAGCCCTTCCCGGAGGAATTTCACTACGTCTGCCAGCTGGTCGGCGGGTTCGCGTTCGAAGCCGCCCGCCGCCTCTCCGGAGTTCGAGATATGTCTATCGACCATGCCGCCATTCTTACCGATCGTCAGCGCGATTGCGTGCTTTGGGCAGCCCGCGGAAAGACCGATTGGGAAATCGCGGTGATACTCGGCGTCAGCCATGAGACGGTCATTCAGCATTTGAAGCATGCGCGCGAACGCTACGGCGTCCAGAAGCGCGCCATGCTTGCGGTCCGGGCGCTGTTCGACGGCTTGATCAGCTTCTCCGACATTTTGAAGCACTGACGCTACCCCCATTTCTTGGAATACCGCGCCGTAGCTCCGATGCGGATGCTGGCCCCCTCTCCAATCCGAGGGGGCACGCTCCATGGTTTTACTCATCGACTCCAGTACCGGCAGCATCAGCGACGTCGCATTCCGCTCAATGTTCGCGGCGCGGAAAAGCGTCTTTATCGATCTCCTCAAATGGGATCTCCCTGTCCTCGAAGGGCGATATGAGATCGACCAGTTCGATGACGCGCATGCCCGCTATCTGATCATCACAGACCTCGATCATCAGCACCTTGCTTCGGCGCGACTGCTGCCGACGACACGTCCGCATATCCTCGACTCGATTTTTCCTGCGCTGTGTGAAGGCGAGCCGCCACAGGGCCCGGCGGTCTGGGAAATCACCCGCTTCTGCCTGGATCGCCGGCTGCGGTCCGCGGAGCGTCGCCAGGTGCGCGACCAGCTTGTCACTGCACTGGCAGCGCATGCACTCGAAACCGGGATCGACACCTACACCGGCGTTGCCGAGATGGGATGGCTCCAGCAGATCCTGAGCTTTGGCTGGGATTGCCGTGCCATCGGCGAACCGCTGCGAAGCGGCGGCAGCCTGCTTGGCGCGCTCGAGATCACGATCACCCCGAATACGCCCGTGGAGTTGGCGGCCGGTGGGGTCTGGTCACCCCTATCCATTCACGAAATGCCGGCGCGCAGCGCCGTGAACGCATGAGAACCGCTATGACAAACGCACAAAATCCGAAGCCCGCCGGCTTTGACGCCGCCACTGACTTGCTCAAGACGCAGGGTTGGTGCGTCATTCCAAACGCCCTGCCGGTCGAGACGATCGCAGCGCTCGCTGCCGATCTCGCTCCGATCTACGAAGCGACGCCGTTCTGCGAAGGCGACTTCTATGGCGGGCGTACCAAGCGGTTTGGCAGCTTGCTCAAGCGTTCGCGTCACGCTGCGGAACTGGCGCTTGAGGAGCTGGTCCTCAGCGTCGCGACCGGGCTGCTAGCTCCTTGGTGCGATACGATCCAACTCAACCTGATGCAGGCGATTGCCTTACATCCAGGCGCTCCCGCGCAATTCCCGCACCGCGATCAGGACATGTGGCAAGGTGTGAAGGGCGAGGTCGAGTATCTCGTCAACGTGATGTGGCCACTGACGCCCTTCACCGTCGAGAACGGCGCAACGATCCTTTATCCGGGGAGCCATGGGCGCGAAGCGCTCAACGAAGTCATATCAGAGCGTTCCACCGTCGCCGTATTCAACCCAGGGGATGCATTCCTATTCCTCGGCTCGACCCTTCACGGTGCGGGCGCAAACCTGAGCCACGAGATTCGCAAGGCCGTGGTCGTGAGCTACTGCCTCGGCTGGCTCAAGCCCTACGAGAACCAGTGGCTCTCCTATCCGCCCGAGGTTGCGCGCACCTTCTCGCCCGAACTCGCCGGACTGGTCGGGTACCGCCAGCACCGGCCCAACCTCGGCAACTATGAGGGCGTGTGCCCCTCACTCCTCCTTACCGGCAATCTCCCCGACCATATCGGCGCGGTCGATGCGCTTCGACCAGACCAGGCGGAAGCCGTAACGGCCCACCGGGTGGCGCAGGAGGCTGCG
>Ga0164241_10001849_pt1 | contig 24527 bp, 23 predicted proteins | sample OricomyardsoilBY_FD_108780 | JGI IMG/M metagenome (GOLD analysis project Ga0164241, IMG submission 108780) | Backyard soil microbial communities from Emeryville, California, USA - Original compost - Back yard soil (BY) | ecosystem: Environmental > Terrestrial > Soil > Unclassified | place: USA... | reverse complement strand
CAGCGACTCGGCGGGTGACCGGACGGTCGCGGGGGACCATCGCGGAGCTCGGAGATGCGCGGCGCCTACGTCGGAGCTGAACCCGACGTAGGCGCCGCCGGTCGTGAAGCTCGGCCGTCGCAACCGACCCGCGTCACCTGGTTGTCGTGCGCGATCTCGACGATGCGCGCTACCAGAGCACCTCGAGGACGCGCGCGTGCACGGAGGGCAGGGCGAGCTCCGCGACTTCGCTGCGGCTGAAGAAGCGCGCCCCGCGGCTCTGCAGCGTGCACTCCACGATCGACAGCGTGATGCGAAAGCGGGTGATGGTGTGACGCACTTCGCGCAGCGCCGTCTTGGCGTCGCCGCGCAGGCCGATGGCGTCGAGCGCTCGTGCCGCGCCGCTCGACGCCGTTTCGGTGGCGGACAGCTCCACGAAGGGCAAAACCCACAAACCTGCCCAGCGCGGCGCGTCGTGCGGCATTTGTCGCAGCAGCACCGCGTCACCGCGGCGCACGTAGGCGGCGGCGGTGCGCAGCTCGGTCGGGGCCTTGCGCTTGGCTAGCTGCGGCAGCTCCCGCTCGAGCCCCTGCGCGAGCGCCTGGCACTGAGCGGCGACCGGGCATTCGGGGCAGCGCGGCGAGGTGGGCGTGCAGATCGTCGCGCCGAGCTCCATCAGGCTTTGGTTGAATTCGGACGGCTCGTGGATAGGGACCAGGCGTCGCGCCAGCTGCCACAGCTCGCGCTTGAGCGGAGCCCGGGCGGGGTCGCCCGTCAGCGCGAACAGCCGGCACAGCACGCGCACCACGTTGCCGTCGACGATCGGCTCGGGCAGGCCGAACGCGATGCTGGCGATCGCGCCGGCCGAGTACGGACCAATACCGGGTAGGGCCAGCAGCGCTTCGACGTCGCGAGGCAGCTGGCCCCCGTGCTGTTCGGCCACGGCGCGGGCCCCCGAAAGCAGGCGTCGCGCCCGCGAGTAATAACCGAGCCCCTGCCAGGCGTGCAGCACGTCGGAGTCCGCCGCCGCCGCCAGCGCGTTCAAGGTAGGGAAGCGCTGCATCCAGCGCTCGTAGTATCCGAGCACGGTCTTGACCTGCGTCTGCTGCAGCATCACCTCGCTCACCCAAATCGCGTAGGGGTCCCGCGTTTTGCGCCACGGCAAGTCGCGCTTTTTCGCTTGGTACCAGCCCACGAGCGCCCGGCCGAGCGACGCTGTGTCAGATGTAGGCAGCCGCAAATGCGGCGCTTTGTACAGCCCGCCGCTCTCTTTCCCAAAGTCTTGTTTTGAAAGCGGTTTTCGTGACAGACTCGAAGCTTACCCGATCTTCGGCGATGCCCGCGCCTCTCATCGTCTCACTCGACTCGATCCGCACCGACGGGTGGTTCGAGCGTATTGGTGAAGGCATCGGCAGCTTTCAGGCGCTGTGCGACATCGTCGGGCCGCGTTTCTTCGCGTTCGCGATGATCACCGGCGCACGCATCACGTCGCTGACCGTCGATCGCCGCAACCCCGACAATACGCTGGTCGACTTCGTCGTCGGACCCGAGGGGGCCGAAGTCTCCGAGGCGGATGCGCAGCGGCTTTCGCTCGCCGATTTTCGCAAGCGGCTGGTCTCGGCGCTGATCACCGAGGAGCCGATCTCGGACCCGCCGAAGCGCGTGACGGATCTCGAGGCCGTACAGCTGCACGTCGGCGTGCGCTACCTGCTCTTGGCCCCGGTCTACGGCTACGCCCTGCGCGAGCTCACGGTGGAGCCCGAAGGCTCGCGCGTGCGCCTTTCGCACGACGGCGTCGAAGAGACCTACCTGCTCAGCGCGTTTCGCGCCCGGATGCGCGCTCACGTGCGCGAAGAGCTCGAGCGCGTCACGCGCCCGCAAGCGCGCGGCGCGATTGAGCTTTCTCGAGTAGCCGAGGCCGAGCAGGCCGCTGAGCGCGGCGATCACGTGCGCATCTTGGAGCTGCTCGGGGCGTGGCCGGCGCCGCTCGCGATCTTCCTGCGCACGCCCGAAGGGCAGATGCTCAACGTCGAGACGCGCGGGTTGATCGCGCGCGCTCTCGGCTTGCTCGGCGGCGCCTGCATCGTGCTCGGCGAGATGGGCAAAGGCGAAGAGGTGCTGCGGCTCGGCGTGCAATACGCGGGCGACGGACCTGTCGCGGGCGACGTCTACTTCAGGCTCGGCGCCGCGATGCTCCAAGACGGCCGGCCCGGTGAGGCGATTGGCCCGCTCCGCCGCGCCGCCAACCTGGGCGCCCCGGGTGACAAAGTCTGGCCGTTGCTCGCCCAGGCCCTGCTCCTGCGCGGCCGTTTCATCGCCGCCTACGCCGCAACTCTCGAAGCGCGCGCCGCCGGTGCCAGCGACGATACGGTGGCGCAAGTGCTCGACTCGGTTCGTGAGGTGCTCGGGCCAGCGTTCGGCAAGTTCGAGCAACTGACAGAACGCCACGCTTGAGCGTGTTTGCGGCTGCTGGGTCGATGTGCGGCCCGGTGGCCGGTCTCCTGGCGTGCGACGCGGCGCGTGGTAGCTTCGCGTCACCAACAAATCGCCGAGTTTCTTGGCGCTTTGTATGAATTGCGGCGGCTTGCCCTGCTCGCATTGACAGGCCTCGTCGCCCAGCACTACAACCCCCGCCGGATTCGTGATTTTCGCGGTTTGCGCGCTAAGTCTTGGGTCCGAAAGAACAAGCGATGCTCGAGCTGTACGCCCCGATGTTCATCATGTTCGCCATCGTCGCGGTGATCTGCACCGTGATGTTCGCTGGCGGCCATTTCGTCGGTCCCAAAAACCCGACGCCCGAAAAGCTGATGCCGTTCGAGTGCGGCAACGACACGCCCGGCGCTCGCGACGTGAAGATGAACGTAAAGTTCTATCTGACCGCGATCCTGTTCGTCGTCTTCGATATCGAGGTGGTCTTCATGTACCCGTGGGCCACCTTGTTCAAGGGCCTCGGCTGGTTCGGCTTCCTCAGCATGTTCTCGTTCATCGTGGCGCTGATCGTGGCGCTCGCCTATTGCTGGAAAAAAGGAGCCCTCGAATGGGAGAGCTGAAGCCGACCACCACCTCGATCCTCGAGCCCGGTCAACAGTCTGGATTTGCGACGACGAAGTTCGAGGCGCTCTTGGCCTGGGCGCAAAAGTATTCGCTGTTCATGAACCCGTTCGTGACCGCGTGCTGCGGCATGGAGTTCATGGCCGTGTCGAGCCCGCGCTACGACTTCTCGCGCTTCGGGTCGGAAGCGCCGCGCTTCTCTCCGCGCCAGTCCGACTTGCTGTGGGTGGTGGGCACGATCGTGCAGCGCCAAGCCCCGATTTTGAAGCGTATCTACGAGCAAATGGCGGAGCCCAAGTGGGTGCTGGCGTTTGGCACTTGCGCCTCGAGCGGCGGCTTCTACGACAACTACGCGTGCGTCGCCGGCATCGACAAGATCATCCCGTGCGACGTCTACGTCCCCGGCTGTCCGCCGCGCCCCGAAGCGGTGCTCGACGGGCTGATGCTGCTTCAAGACAAGATCCAGCGCGGCGACCGCACGCCCGGCATCGTCAAGCCGCGTATCGATCCGGTGCAAGCCCCCGACACCGCGCTCGTGCAGCTCCGTCGCTCGCGCTCCTCCGCCCCGCCCGCGGGTATCAAGCCATGAGCCAGGCGCTGATCGAGCTGGTGAAGCAGAGCTTCCCCGACGCCGTCCTCGAGAGCCACTCCCAGCTCGGCGACGACACCCTCGTGCTGGCGCCGGGTCGCTGGAAGGAAGTCTGCCGCTTCCTGAAAGATCACGAGCAGAGCAGCATGAACATGCTCATCGATCTGACGGCAGTCGACTTTCCGAATCGCGAGCCGCGGTTCGAGGTCGTAGCCCACCTGTATTCGCTCGACCGCGGCCACCGGCTGCGCCTCAAAACGCGGGTCGGCGACCGCGACGGTGAGACGGTCGAGCTCGACACCATCGCCGACCTGTGGGGCAGCGCCAACTGGCTGGAGCGCGAGTGCTACGACCTCTTCGGCGTCACGTTCGTCGGCCACCCTGACCTGCGCCGCATCTTGCTGTATCCGGAGTTCGACGGGCACCCTCTGCGCAAGGATTACCCGGCGGAGAGGATTCAGCCGCTGCTCCAGTACCGCGACGAGCCGAACATCAACAAGGTCGCTCCGTTCGGGCCCGACGAGGGCATGCCCTTCGGACGGCAAACCCACAAGTTCGGAATCGAGGGTGAGGACGATCATCTAGCTCCTCGACCCCGGGTCATCACTCCAGCCGACAACTGAGCACATGGAACCTCTCGATCAAGACCTCGACGCATCCGAGCTCGAGCTGCCGACGGAGCCGATGCTGCTCAACGTCGGCCCCGCTCACCCCGCCATGCACGGCACCGTGCGAATCGTGATGGAGCTTTCGGGCGAAGTCATCGAGCGCTGCGACGTGCAGGTCGGCTACCTCCACCGCGGCTTCGAAAAGATGTGTGAGCGCGGCAATTGGACCCAGGTGTTTCCGTACGCGGATCGCCTCAACTACGTCTCGCCGATGCTCAACAACGTCGGCTTCTCGCTGGCGTGCGAGAAGCTGCTCGGCGTCACCGTGCCCGAGCGCTGCCAGTGGTACCGCATGATCTTGGGGGAGATGGCGCGCATCTCCGACCACCTGACCTGCGACGGAGCGATGGCGATGGAGCTTGGCGCCTTCACCCCGTTCTTGTGGATGATCAAGTGCCGCGAGATGGTGTGGGAGGTCATGGAAGAGGAGACCGGAGCGCGTATGACGCACAGCTTCGGTCGCATCGGCGGCATGGCCGCGCCGCCTACCGACGGCTTCAAAGATCACGTGCGCGCGGTCGTCGCGCACATCATGCAGGTGCTCGGCGAGGTCGAGCGTCTCTTGCTCGGCAACCGCATCTTCCTCGATCGGCTCGAGAACGTCGGCGTCATCAGCGCCGAAGACGCGATCTCGCTCGGGTGGACGGGGCCGTGTCTGCGCGCCGCTGGCGTGCCGTACGACGTGCGCAAGGCGCATCCGTACATGAAGTACGGCGAGGTCGACTTCGACGTGCCGGTGGGCACCAACAGCGACTCCTTCGACCGCTTCATGGTGCGCATCGCGGAGATGCGACAGAGCGCGCGCATCATCGAGCAGTGCCTGGAGCGTATGCCCGACTCCGGTCCCGTCAATGTCGACGACCCGCGCATCATCCTGCCGCCCAAGAACGAGGTGTACAACACCATCGAAGGCACCATCCAGCACTTCAAGATCGTGATGGAGGGCGTGAAGCTGCCGGCGGGCGAGGTGTACGGCTACACGGAGGCCGGCAACGGCGAGTTCGGGTTCTACCTCGTGAGCGACGGCTCCGGCACGCCCTACCGCGTGCGTATCCGTCCACCCTGCTTCCTCGTCACGGCCGGCCTCGAGCGCGTGATCACCGGACAAATGATGGCCGACGTGGTGCCGAGCTTCGGCTCGCTGAACATGATCGGTGGAGAGTGCGACCGCTGAGGTCTTGAACTGCGATGCCTAGCTTCAAACTCGACGACAAGGAAATCCCCTTCGAGCCCGGTGACACGATCATCCGGGCTGCCCACCGCGCCGGCGTCGACGTGCCGCATTATTGCTGGCACCCCGGCTTGAGCGTCGCCGCCAACTGCCGCATGTGCCTGGTGGAGCTGATGCCTCCGCCCGGTCGCCCCGCGATGATGCTCGACGTCCTTTCGTGGGACGACCTGCATCAGACGTACCTGCCGCAAAAGAAGCCGAAGCTGCAGCCCGCCTGCCAGCAAGCGGCCGCCGACGGCATGGTGGTCAAGAGCCAGACCAGCGAGCACGCCGTGAGGGCGCGCTCCGCGGTGCAAGAGCTGTTGCTGCTCAATCACCCGGTAGATTGCCCGATCTGCGATCAAGCGGGCGAGTGCCGCCTGCAAGACTACTGGCTCGAGCACCAAGCGTCGAAGAAGCGGATGCGCGACGAGCCGGTGCACAAGCCGAAGGGCGTCGTGTTCGGCCCGACCATCGTCTACGACGCCGAGCGCTGCATCATGTGCACGCGCTGCGTGCGCGTGTCGGCCGAGCTCGCCAAAGATCCCGTGCTCAGCATGCGTGAGCGCGGCAACCTGAACGAAATCACGGTCGCGCCCGGCCGCCAGCTCGACCACAACTACACGTTGATGACCGAGTACGTGTGCCCGGTCGGCGCGCTCACCTCGAGCGACTTCCGCTTCAAGGCGCGCGTCTGGTTCTTGCGTTCGGCGCGGACCACCTGCGTCGGCTGCGCCACCGGTTGTAGCTCGTTCACCGACTTCGACCCGCGCAATCAGCACGTTTATCGCTACCGGCCGCGCGAGAACATGGCCGTGAACAAGTACTGGATGTGTGACGAGGGCATGCTCGACTACCAGCGCATCCACCAAAACCGCGTGCTCGAGCCGCGCTTGAAGGGCGAAGACGTCTCCGACGCGGCGGCCCTGGCGCGCGCGGCCGAGATCATTCAGGCCTCGGCGCCGCAAAAGACCGCCATCCTGCTCAGCGCGCAGCACTCCAACGAAGACAACCTCGCCCTGCTCGACCTCGGTCGCGCCATCGGCGCGCTCCAGATCTTCTACACGGGTCGACCGCCGGGCAAGGGTGACGACATCTTGATGAGCGAGGACAAAAACCCGAACCGCGCCGGCGTGCTCGCGTTGTCGGGGGGGAGGGCCAAGCCGCTCGCCGACCTCGCCGCCGCCCTCAAAGAGGGCAAGATCGGCGCCCTGATCGCGCTCGGCTCCGCCATCGAGAACCCGAATCAGGCTGCCGCGCTCTCGGGCAGCGCGCAAATAGTAGCCTTGTCTTCCCACCATGGCCCGATCGCCGACGCGGCCGCGGTCGTGTTGCCGGCGAGCAGCTGGGCCGAGGCCGACGGCACGTTCGTCAACCGCCTCGGTCTCTATCAAGAGAGCGATCGCGCCATCGTGCCGCAAGGCCACTCGCGTCCCGCATTCCGCTGGGTGCAGGAGCTCGCCAAGCGTTTGGGCCTCGCGCTGCCATGGAGCAAGGCGGCTGAGCTGCGCGCTTTGAGCCAGGCGCCCGCGACCCCGTCACCTTCGGTCGCGCCGCCTGCGGCCTCGTCACCACCATCGGCTTCCCCTCCGGGAGGCGAGTGAAATGAACGACATCGCGAGCTTCGCCATCCGTTTCATCGCCATCGGCTTCGCCGTCGCCATGTTCGCCATGAACCTGGCGGTGGTGCTCACCTGGGTCGACCGCCGTCAGGGCGCGATGATCCAAGACCGTGTCGGGCCGAACCGCGCCGTCGCCTGGTTGCCGACGCCGATCGCCCAGGGCCTCGCGCTGGGCCCGGCGGTGCTGCTCGCGGTGGGCGTGCTCGGCTACGTGTACACCCACGAGGTCACCGGCCCCGAGGTCGAGAGCCGCGGCTTGCTGTTCAGCCAGCTCGCGGTGCTGCTGCTCTGGCTCACCGGCTGCGTGATCGCGTCGCAGGTCAAGGCGCGCGGCCCCAAATCGAGCTTCGATTTGTGGATCCAATCGCTCGGTGAGCCCCGCTTCATCTTCTTCGGCGGTCTGGTCGCCCACGTGGCGCTGTTCGTGCTCTCGCTGATGCTTCGCGACGGCAAGGGCGGCGAGACCTTCGCCGCCGTCACCTCGACGGCAGGCCCCGCGCTGTTCGCTTTCGCGGCCCTCGCCGGCGCCGGCTACGCTGCGTTCTCGATCCGCAAAGAAAAGCGCATCGGTTTGCGGCTGGCGGGCCTGCTGCACCCCGCCGCCGACGGGTTGAAGACTCTGTTCAAGGAAGACTTCGTCCCGCCGAACGCCGACAAGTTCCTGTTCAACCTGGCGCCGTTCATCTCGTTCTTCCCGGCCCTGGTGGTGCTGGCGTGCGTGCCGTTCGCCGATACGCTCTGCTTCGCCACCGACGCCAGCGGCAAGATCCAGCTTGGTCAGCTCGCCTCGTCGGTACCGCGCGTCGGCGTCTGTACGGAGGGCGCCCTCAAGATTCAGGTCGTCGACCTGAACATCGGCATCCTCTACTTTTTCGCGATCGCCGGCACCGGCATCGTCGGTGCGGCCTTGGCCGGTTGGGCTAGCGACAACAAGTACAGCTTGCTCGGCGGCTTGCGCGCCGCAAGCCAGATGGTCTCCTACGAGGTCACGATGGGCCTGACGATGATCGGCATGATCATGGTCTACGGCACGCTGCAGGTCGACAAGATGATCCTGTGGCAGCAAGAGAACACCTGGGGCGTGTTCGCGCAGCCGCTGGCGTTCGTGCTGTTCTTCACGGCGGCGGTGGCCGAGTCCAAGCGCATCCCCTTCGACATCCCCGAGGGTGAGAGCGAGATCGTCGCCGGTTACTTCACGGAGTACGCGGGCATGAAGTTCGCGATGTTCTTCTTCGCGGAATACATCGCGGTCGTCACCGCCAGCGCGTTGATGGCGGCGGTCTTCTTCGGCGGCTGGAGCTTGCCGTTCGTGTTCCGCGACGGCATCCACGTGTCGCTCGCGGGAACGCCGCTGTTCGACATAGCGCTACCGCACGGCGGGGTGGTGGCGCTCGGCGCGATTGGCTTCATCTTGAAGACGATCGTCTTGTGCTGGTTGCAGCTGACGATCCGCTGGACCTTGCCTCGCTTCCGCTACGACCAGCTCATGCGGCTCGGTTGGCGTAACCTGCTGCCGGCCTCGCTCGCGAACATTTTGCTGACCGGCTTCGTGGTGATGGCGATCCGCACCGCCGGTCCCGGCATGGAGAGCGTGATGGCCGTGCTCAGTAACGTGTGCAACCTGGTGCTCGCCCTCGGCGGTCTCGGGCTGCTCGTCTGGTTTGCGGTGTTCATGAGCACGCCACGCAAGCGCAAACAAATTCTTGCCACTAGCTCGGCGCAGTACGCGGCCGAGGTCGGCGGTACTCGATCGCTACGGATGGGAGCATGACCGTGAACACGAAAAGTCTGGGTCCGCGCAAAGTCAGCGGCGTACCGGTCGCGCGGTCCCAGCGCGGCGCCGGCGTGCAGACCTACATTCCCGAGGTCGCCAGGGGAATGGTGATCGTCATGAAGCACTTCTTCCAGAACACGAAGGAGATGGCGCTCGGTCAACGCAACGATCCCGTCCTCGAATCGATCGAAGAAGGCATCAACACCGTGAGCTACCCGGAGCAGCGTCGCCCGTATCCGACGCGGTTCCGTGGGCTACATCGGCTCACGCACCGCGACGACGGCTCGCCGCGCTGCGTCGCGTGCTTGTGCTGCTCCACCGCTTGTCCCGCCCAGTGCATCCACATCGAAGCGGGGGAGTACCCCGAAGGCGATCCGAAGCGCGGCTACGAGCGCTTCCCGAAGCGTTTCGTGATCGACGAGCTTCGCTGCGTTTTCTGCGGCTTCTGCGTCGAAGCTTGCCCGTGCGACGCGATCCGCATGGACACCGGCATGCATGCTGCGCCCTACGACTCGCGCGACCAGTTCATCTTCGAGAAAGATCTGCTGATGAACTTCCCGGGCCGCGACGGCTCGTTCGCGACCGCGAACCCGCGCCACGAGCCCGGTGAGCCGAGCCATCCCGGCATCGACCGCGTTCACGGCCACTGATCCCCGCGTCCTTTCTCGAGTGGGCTGCCCCGTAGCAGCCCACTTGCGGAAGAGGGCTGCTATAGTGGGGGCGAAGTGACTGACTACGAAGTTGTCATCGGGCTCGAGGTCCACGCGCAGCTACTGACGAAGACGAAGCTCTTCTGTGGTTGCAGCACGAATTTCGGGCAGCCGCCGAACACCAACGTTTGCCCGACGTGCCTGGGCCTGCCCGGCTCGCTGCCGGCGATCAACGGCGAGGCGGTGGAGCTGGCGGTCAAGACCGCGCTCGCGCTCAACTGCACGGTGCACGAAAACAGCATCTTCGCCCGCAAGAACTACTTCTATCCCGATCTGCCGAAGGGCTATCAAATCAGCCAATTCGAAGAGCCGTTTTCGACCCACGGCTACCTCGACGTCGAGGTCGACGGCCAGACCAAGCGCGTCGGCATCACGCGCGCGCACATGGAAGAAGATGCGGGCAAGAACCTGCACGGCATGGGTCGCGACTCGGTCGTCGATCTGAACCGCGCCGGCGTGCCGCTGGTCGAGATCGTCGGCGAGCCCGACCTGCGCTCGAGCGCGGAGGCGGCCGCCTATCTGCGCACGCTGCGCGACTTGCTGGTGTTCACGGGCGTGAACGACGGCAACCTCGAGGAGGGCAGCTTTCGTTGCGACGCGAACGTCTCGATTCGGCCGCGCGGCAGTCAAAAGCTCGGCACCCGCTGCGAGCTGAAGAACATCAACTCCTTCCGCTACGTGCAGCGCGCCATCGACGCCGAGGTCGAGCGGCAGACCGAGATCATCGAGGCGGGCGGCAGCATCAAGCAGGAGACCCGCAGCTTCGACCCCGACACCGGTCAAACCGCGACGCTGCGCTCGAAAGAAGACGCCCACGACTACCGCTACTTCCCCGAGCCGGACCTACCGCCGCTCGTGATCGACGCGGCGCTGCTCGGCAAGGCCAAGGCAGCGCTACCGGAGTCGCCGAGCGCGCTGCGGGCGCGGTGGACCAGCGAGCTTGGCTTGACGCCAGCGACCGCGGTCACCCTGAGCGCTCACCCCGAGTATGCACGCTTCTTCGAGACGGCCCGCAAGGGCTTCAAAGACGCGACCAAGGCCGCCAATTTCGTCGCCAATGACGTGCTGCGCGGCGCCAAGACCCATGGCCTGTCGGCGACGTTCACGGTCACGGCCGAGCACGCGCACGAGCTGCTCAGTTTGATCGATTCTGGTCAGATCAGCGGCAAGCAAGCCAAAGAGGTGTTCGCGGCGATGGAGGCGGATCCCACGAAATCTCCAGCGCTTATCGTCAAAGACAAGGGCCTGAAGGTCGTCTCGGACGCGGGCGCGATCGAGAGCGCGGTGAAGAAGGTCGTGGCAAGCTTTCCGGACCAAGTGGCGAGCGTCAAATCAGGCAAGAAGGGCGTGATTGGCTTCTTGGTCGGGCAAGTCATGAAAGAGACAGCGGGCTCCGCCGATCCGAAGCTGGTCAACGAGCTGCTAAATAAGCTGATCGCGGAGTCTTGATGGGCGCGCCGCTTCCGATCAAGGAGCCGAAGCCGCCTTGGCTCAAGGTGCGCGCCCCCGGTGGCGACAACTACGCGCGCATCAAGCAGACCCTGCGCAGCCTCGATTTGAACACTGTGTGCGAAGAAGCGCGCTGCCCCAACGTGGGAGAGTGCTGGAGCGCGGGCACGGCCACGATCATGGTGCTGGGCCATACCTGCACGCGCGGCTGCCGTTTCTGCGCCGTGACGACCGGGCAACCGGGCGGGGCCGTCGATCCGCGCGAGCCGGTGCACGTCGCGCGCGCGATCGCCAAGCTGGAGCTGCGCTACGTCGTGCTGACGATGGTCGACCGCGACGACTTGCTCGATGGCGGCGCGGCCCACGTCGGGCAAACCATCAGCGAGCTGCGCCAGCGCTGCCCGGAGCTGATCATCGAGGCCCTCGTCGGCGATTTCGGCGGTAGAAAGCGCGATCTCGATACGCTGTTCGAGGCGTCTCCCGACGTGTTCGCCCACAACATCGAGGTGTCGCGCCGCCTCACCCCGAAGATCCGCGACCAGCGCTGCGACTACGACCTGTCGCTCGACGTGCTGCGTTACGCGAAGGAGCGTGCTCGCGGTCGCTACGTCAAGAGCTCGATCATGGTCGGCATCGGCGAAACCGACGACGAGGTGCTCGAAACCCTGGCCGACCTACGCAAAGCCGGGGTCGACATCGTGACGCTCGGGCAATACTTGCGCCCGACTCCGAAGCACGCGCCCGTCGAGCGCTACGTCGAACCCGAGACCTTCGCGCGCTACGAGCGAGAGGCGACCGCGCTCGGCTTCGCCTTCGTGGCTTCGGGGCCGCTGGTACGGTCGAGCTACCACGCCGCGGAGGGCTTCGTCGCCGCCCAGCTCAACCCGACCGCGGCCCCGAAACGCGCCTTGCCAAACCTGCCCGACGGCCTAGCGCTGATCCCTGCGTCATCGCTCGTGCGTCGATAGCCCCGGCCGCCTTCCGGGGAGGAGAGTCGCGGCCGCAGAAAGGGCTCGCGAAATCCAGCCAGGAGCACTAGCATCGTAACTGGTTCTACCACTAGGTTTACTTCGCCATGTCGGTTCCGGACGAAAGCCTCCTCGGCAAGGTCGCCACGCAGCTCAGTCGGCCGCCGGCATACGCGACCACCTCCAAAGCCTCGATCCTCAGCCTCGCGGCCGCCTCTTATGGTTGGAAGTCGAACGTCGACGAGCTCACCCAACCTACGGGTTTCGACCCCGAGGCCGCACGGCTGTTCGAGGCCGTGGTCGAAGCCGCCTTCCTCGTCGCCAACGCAGACGGTGAGTTCGACGTCGCCGAGCAGTCGGCGTTCCGACACGTCGTGGTGACCGCGTGCGGCGGCTTCGTGGTGGAGCGCCAGGTGTCGGCGCTGCTCGCGGATCTGCGCGATCAGCTGGGCGAAGACGGCCTCGAGCGCAGGGTGCAAGTCGTCGCGCGCAGCATCGCGCGCGAAGATCAGGCCCGAGAAGTGCTGCGGGTCGCGGCGCTGCTCGCCCACGTCTCCGGCGGCGTCAGCCAAGTCGAGCGCGATGTGCTCGGCAAGCTCGCCGGAGAGCTGAAGCTCGCGCCGAGCGCCGTCGAAGCTGCCGTTACCGAGGTCGCCAGCGCGCTCGCCGATTAGCCCTTGCTGTCTCGCTCATGAATCCCAAAGTACGCACGCCCAGCGCCAGCCCCGAGAGCACCGAAATCGTCAGCGCGCTCCGCCCTGACGGTACGCTCGACCCCGCGCACGATCCCGGGCTGTCGGACGAAGAGGTGCAATTCCTTTATCGGCAGATGGTCACCACGCGTCAGCTCGACGAGCGCTTGGTGCAGCTGCAGCGCCAAGGCCGCATCGGCTTTCATGTCGGCTCACTCGGCGAAGAAGCGGCGATTTTGGGCTCCGCGTTCGCGATGGCGCGCCAAGACTTTTTGTTTCCCTGCTACCGCGAGTTCGGGGCGGCGCTGATGCGCGGTCTGCCGCTGCAGACGTTCATCGACAACATGTTCGGCAACGCCAACGACACCGTGCTCGGTCGCCAGATGCCGAACCACACCACGTGTCGCGAGGCCGGCTGGTGCTCGGTGAGCTCGCCAGTCGGCACCCAAATCACCCAGGCGGTCGGCTTTGCCTGGGCGGCGAAGATCCGCAAGGAGAACGCGTCGGCGCTCGTGTACTTCGGCGACGGCGCCACGTCGTCTTCCGATTTTCACAGCGGCATGAACTTCGCCGGCGTTTTCAAGGTACCGTGCGTTTTGTTCTGTCGCAACAACGGCTGGGCGATCAGCGTACCGGTCGAGCGTCAGACAGCGACCAAGACCTTCGCCGAAAAGGCGGCTGCTTATGGCATTGTCGGCGTGCGGGTCGACGGCAATGATCTGTTCGCGGTCGTCAGCGTCACCCGCAAGGCCCGCGAGCGGGGCGAGCGAGGCGAGGGGTCGACGCTGATTGAAGCCATCACCTACCGCATGGGTGGTCACTCCACGAGCGACGACCCCAAGGCCTACCGTGGGACCGACGAGGTCGAGAGCTGGGCGCGCCGCGATCCAATCGAGCGCGTGCGTGACTACCTGACCCGTCGCGGCGCCTGGGACGAGCCGCGCGAGCGCGCCCTCGTCGAAGAGGTCGACGCCCGATTCCGCGACGCGGTCACGATCGCGGAGCGCACGCCGGCGCCGCCGCTCGAATCGATGTTCGAGGACGTGTATGAAAACGCGCCTTGGCACCTGCTCGAGCAACGCCAACAACTGCTTTCGGGGCCCCGCGCTCCTTCTTCCCATTGATCCTCGCGTCGGGCGGTGGGCGACGGCCATTGCGATCGACGCTCTCGGCCCGCCGTCGAGCTACCCGCCTGCCCAACTGCCTAGCTGCCCACCCTGCCTGAGTCCAAAACATGGCACAGATGAACATGGTCCAGTCGATCAACGACGCCCTCCGCGTTGCCATGCGCGCGGACGCGAACGTGGTCGTGCTGGGCGAAGACGTTGGAAAAGTGGGCGGAGTATTTCGCGTCACGCAGGGGCTCTTCGACGAGTTCGGTGACGAGCGGGTCATCGACACCCCCTTGAGTGAGAACGGCATCGTCGGGTGCGCGGTGGGCATGGGCCTTTACGGGATGAAGCCGATCTGTGAAATCCAGTTCGCAGACTTCATCTGGCCGGCCTACGACCAGATCGTCAACGAGCTGGCCAAGTACCGCTACCGCTCCGGCGGCGACCACTCCTGCAAGGTCGTGATCCGCACCCCCGTCGGCGGCGGCATCAAGGGTGGCCACTACCATTCGCAGCACCCTGAATCGGCCTTCATCCACGTGCCGGGGCTGAAGGTCGTGTGCCCGTCCAACCCCTATGACGCCAAAGGCCTGCTGCTGGCGAGCCTGGCCGATCCCGACCCCATCATCTTCTTCGAGCCCAAGCGGCTGTACCGCGCGGCCAAGGGTGACGTCCCCGAAGGTGCGTACACGGTGCCGCTCGAGAGCGCACGGGTGGTGCGGCCCGGAACGAGCGTCACTGTGCTGGCCTACGGCGCCATGCTGTACGAAGCTCTGGACGCTGCGGCAAAGGCCGCCGAAAAAGGCGTCGAAGCCGAGGTCATCGACCTTCGCACCCTGTGGCCCGTGGACATGAGCACCATCCTCGACAGCGTGAAACGTACCGGCCGGCTCGTCGTCGTTCACGAAGCACCGCGCACGCTCGGTTTCGGCGCGGAGCTGCTAGCGTTGGTAGTCGAGCGCGCTTTTTACCATCTCGAAGCGGCCCCGGTGCGCGTCACCGGCTTCGACACGCCGTTCCCGTATGCCCTCGAGATGGAGTATATGCCGCTTTCTCACCGGATATTGCCCGCCCTGCTCGACGTAGCACGGGCCTGAAAGAGAGTACCTCTGATGTCTAAGTTCGAGTTCAAGCTGCCTGACATTGGTGAAGGCGTCGCCGAGGGGGAAATCGTCAACTGGCTCGTGAACGAAGGCGACAGCGTCGACGAGAACCAGGAAATGGTCGAGGTGATGACCGACAAGGCGACGGTCACGATCGGCGCCCCCAAGACGGGTAAGGTCGCCGCGCTTCGCTACAAGGTCGGCGACACGGTGCCGGTCGGCGAGGTGCTCGTGGTGCTCGATGTCGGTGGCGAAGCCGCGCCGGCGCCGGCCGCGAAGCCCGCCCCCGCGGCTGCCCCCGCTGCCGCTCCGCCTGCCGCTCCTGCCGCTCCTGCCGCGGCCGCTCCTGCGCCGGCCCCCGCGAAGACAGAGACCACCGTCGCCAGCGCCGTCGGCGACCTGCGCGAGACGCTGCCGGGCATGGCGAAGTCGGCGCCCGCCGCCGCCGGCGACTACTTCAGTGACAAACCCCTGGCCGCCCCCGCCACGCGCAAGCTCGCGCGGGAGCTGGGCGTCGACCTCAAGACGGTGGCCCCGAGCGGCACCGCGGGTCGGGTCACACGCGAAGACGTCGAGCGAGCGTCGACGGGCGCACGCCCGTCCTCGGCTCCGGCCGGCTCCGCACCTGCGGCTGCTCCCGCTGCCGCGCCAGTCGCCGAAGCTCAAAAACCCGTGTCGCGCGCTACCGACGAGCGCGTCGCGGTGCGCGGCATGCGCAAGCGCATCTGGGAGAACATGGCGCGGTCCAAGCATACCGCGGCTCACTTCCACTATATCGACGAGGTCAACTGCAGCGAGTTGATCGCGCTACGCGATCGCTTCCGGCCCCACGCCGAGCGCTCGAGCGTCAAGCTCACGTTCTTGCCGTTCTTGGTCAAAGCTGTCGTCGCCGCGCTCAAGCGGCACCCACGGCTCAACTCGGTCGTCGACGAAGCGGCGATGGAGCACGTCATTCGGCACAACTACGACATCGGCATCGCCATCTCGACCGACGCCGGGCTGATGGTGTGCGCCCTGCGCGACGCGGATCGCCTGAGCATCGTCGAGATCGCCAAAGAGATTGAGCGGCTGGGCACTGCCGCCAAGGCGGGCAAAGTTCAGAAGGAAGACCTGGGCGGTACTTCATTCACGATCTCGTCGCTCGGCAAGCTGGGCGGGCTGATGGCGCCGCCGATCATCAACTACCCCGAGGTCGGTATCATGGGCGTGCACGCCATGAAGCGAAAGCCGGTCGTCAAAGGCGACCAGATCGTGATTGGCGACGTGATGAACCTCTCTTTCTCGTTCGACCACCGCATCATCGATGGCGACGTCGGGGCGGGCTTCGCGCAGGAAATCATCAGCTACCTGGAGCAGCCCGACCGGCTCCTGGTCGAGATGAGCTAGCAGATTCAACGATTTAGGGCAGGCGGCCGGAGCGACGCCTCGCCGGCGCGCCGACGAGGCTGCCGGCAGGCGCGGGCGCCAGCGCCAGGAATGCCCTACATTCGTCTAAATGAGTGTTTTCGTCGAGCGCGGGCGAGCCATCCGGACTCAGTTGGGGCCGTTGGGGCGCGTCTCGCCGAAGCGGCGCCAAAGGTGTAGGTTGTGCCACATGCGTTCGTGCGAGGCCGCGTGAGATTGAGAGCCGCTGTTGGCATTTCGGCGCTGGCCCTCGGGCTCGGTGTGCCGACGATTGCGCTCGCGCAAGAGGCCTCGCCGGAGCCGACGCCGGCGCAGGTGCGCGTGGCCGCGGAAGCATTCGACAAAGGCCGCGATGCGTACCAATCCGAACAGTACGTGGAAGCGGCGGAGCAGTTTGAAAAGGCGGATTACAACGCGCCCAGTCCCGCCGCCCTCGAGCTAGCCGCGCGCTCTCGCGACAAGGGCGGTGAGCTCGATCGCGCCGCGACGCTCGCGTCCCTCGGCGTCAAGCGCTACCCGGAAGAGCAGAACCTGCTCAAGCTCGCAGGTGAGCTCGCCAAGCGCGCGCGCGTCAGCTTATACGAGCTGACGGCGAGCTGCGACACGCCGTGCGAGCTGACCGTCGGCGGCAAGCTGGTTCACGGTCAGCCCGACACGCAGCGCGTGTTGTTCGTCGCGCCGGGGTCGGTGACGGTGCGCGCCGGCTGGTCCGAGAATCGTAGCGACTCGCGGCAGGTCAAAGCCGAAGCCGGCGGGTCGGGGGAGGTGAGCTTCACCGCCCCGCCGCTGCCGGAAGTCGAAGCGGCCGCAAATGAGCCGGCCGAGACCGCGCCCGTCGCTCCGCCGGCGCCGGTGGTCGAGCCCGAAGTGAACGACAAGAAATCGGGCTGGTCGCCGGTCGTGTTCTACGTCGGGGCAGGCGTGACGGCGGTGCTCGCCGGGGTAACGGTGTGGAGCGGTGTCGACACGCTCAACAACCCGGGCAAGGAGCGCGTGCGCAACGAGTGCTCGTCCGAAGACTGCCAGCTCTATCAAGACGGGCTCGGCCGGCAGCACCGCACCAACGCGCTCATCGGCGTCACCCTCGGAGTCGGTGCGGCCACGGCGTTGGTGGGGCTGCTCGCGACGGACTGGAGTGGCAGCCGCGCTGCTCCGCAAGATTCGGCGAAGCGACTGCGGCCTCGGCTCGATGTCGCGCCCTGGGGCTCCGCGCAGGGCGGCGGCCTACAAGCCTTCGGAAGGTTCTGAGGAGCGCACGTGGCGGCCAAGCTCTTCGATCCCGGAGTAGGTCGGCAGCGCGTGGAGCGCTACGAGCTGCTCGGCGAGATTGCCTCCGGCGGCATGGCGACCGTTTACCTGGCGCGCCTGACCGGGATGGGTGGTTTTCAGCGCTTCGTGGCGATGAAGAGGCTCCACCCTCATCTGGCGAGCGAAAAAGAGTTCGTCGAGATGTTCTTGGACGAAGCGCGAATCGCCGCTCGCATCCACCATCCGAACGTCGTGCCGATCCTCGAGGTGGGGGCCAGCCAGGTCGGTTACTTCCTGGTGATGGAGTACATCGAGGGCGACACGCTGGCGCGGCTTTTGGCGCGCGCCGCTAGCACCAGCAAGCGGCTGCCGGTGTCGATCGCGCTGCGCATCGCGATCGACATGCTGTCGGGTCTCCATGCCGCTCACGAGCTGCACGACGACCAGAACCAGCCCGTCAACCTCGTCCACCGCGACGTGTCACCGCAGAACGTGCTCGTCGGTCAAGACGGCATCGCGCGCATCACCGACTTCGGCGTCGCGCGCGCCGCGAGCCGGCTCAACGCGACCCGCGCCGGCCAGCTCAAGGGCAAGATCGCCTACATGGCGCCGGAGCAGGCCGCCGGCGCCGAGCAGCTCGATCGCCGCGCCGACGTGTTCTCGGCTGGCGTCGTGATCTGGGAGTCGCTCGCCCAGAAGCGCTTGTTCAAGGCGGAGAACGAGGCGGCGACGCTGTCGCGCGTGATCGCGGAGCCGGTGCCGCCGCTGGCGCAGGTTGCGCCTCTGGTCAGCGCCGAGGTCGACGCCGTGGTCATGCGCGCGCTCGATCGCGATCCCGACAAGCGCTTCGCGAGCTGCGCCGCGTTCGCCGACGCGCTGGAGGCTGCCGCCGCTGTCAACGACAAGGTAGCGACGCCGCGCGAGCTCGCTGCCTACGTCAACGAGGTGATGGGCGAAGAGATCGCGCAGCAGCGCGAGGCTGTTCGCGCCTGGCTCGCGCACAGCGAGCCGCCGGGGCCCCCGCCCGCCGCCCCCGCCATGTCGTCGGTGTCGGCGGCCGCGATGGCGCTGCCCGGCTTCGAGCCGTCGCGCAGCAGCTTGTCGAATACGCCGCCGCCGTTGCCACCCCCGGCGCGCTCGCGCACGTCGGTGGTGCTGGGCGCCTTACTCCTGTTCGGTTTGCTCGGCGTAGGCGGCTTCGTTTTGACGCGCTCGGCCCGCTCCGGCGTCGAGCCCCCCGTCGATCGGGCCCCGGCGGTCGTCGCTGCGCCCACGCCGACTCCGGCGCCCTCGGTGGCTCCGCCGCCGGTCGTGGCCGCGCCCGAGCCCGCCGCCCCGACTGGATCGGCGGCCGCCAGCTCGACGCCCGAACGGCGCGGCCCGAGCGGTGCAGGCCCGGCTGCCCGCTCCGGCTCCTCCGTACCCGCGGCGCGGCCGCGCAAGAAAAAGCCCACCGATGACGTGGACTTGAGAAACCCGTACCGCTGAGGATGCGGAGGCGCTCGCCCGGCGAGCGTTGACACTCAACGGACCGGCTGCTAGTTGTGCGCCGCCCAAAGCCCGCCCGGCGCTAAGTAGTGCCGTACTTTCGTGGGGTTAGCGGCAAGAGTAGCTGGTCCACTTTGGCCGTCAAGAGAGTCTGCATCTTCACCGGAAATGCGAATCCGGAGTTGGCGAGCGAGATCGCAAAGGTTCTCGATACTCCTCTGGGTGAGGCGCGCGTGTCGCGCTTCAGCGACGCCGAGACGTTCGTCGAGATCCGCGAGAACGTGCGCGGGCTGGACGTCTACATCGTTCAGTCGACGTCATCGCCGGTGAACGACAACCTGATGGAGCTGCTCATCATGTGCGACGCGCTGCGTCGCGCGTCGGCAGCGTCGATCACGGCCGTCATTCCTTATTACGGCTACGCCCGCCAAGATCGCAAGGTCGCGCCGCGCACGCCAATCACGTCCAAGCTCGTCGCCGATCTGCTCGTCGCGTCCGGCGTCTCGCGCGTGGTTTGCGTCGACCTACACGCCGGCCAGATCCAAGGCTTCTTCAACATTCCGTTCGACCATCTGTACGCGCTGCCGGTCTTCCTGTCGGACTACCTCGAGCACACGTTCGACCAAAACACGGTGTTCGTCTCGCCCGACGCAGGCGGCGTGGAGCGCACGCGCGCTTACTCCAAGCGACTTGGCGCCTCCCTCGCGATCATCGACAAGCGTCGCGAGCGCGCCAACGTCAGCGAGGTCATGCACCTGATCGGCGACGTGCGCGACAAAGACTGCATCATCGTCGACGACTTGATCGACACCGCCGGCACGCTGTGCAACGCGGCGCGGGCGGTGATGAACGGTGGCGCCCGGCGCGTGTTCGCGTGCGCGACCCACGGCGTGCTGAGCGGTCCCGCCGTCCAGCGCATCGAAGAGTCGCCGCTCGAGCAGGTGGTGGTAACCAACTCGATCGCGCCTTCGGCCGAGACCCGGGCCAGCAAGAAAATCCGTTACATTTCGATTGCCCGCCTGCTCGGCGAAGCAATCAGGCGCATCCACAACAGTGACTCGGTGAGCTCGCTCTTCGTTTGAGCGGGCTCCATAGCGGTGGTTGGGCGGTTTCCCCGCTGACCCACCAAAGGTAGAAAAGCAGATGGAATCGATCAAAGTAGTCGCGACCCGCCGCACCGAAAACGGTAAGGGCGCTGCCAGCCGCTTGCGCGGCACCGGCAAGATCCCGGCCGTCGCCTACGGCAAGCAGCTGCCGGCGCAGGCCCTGGCCGTCGCGCCCGACGCGCTGAAGGCGGTCTTCGCCAGCGCCTACGGCAACAACAACGTCATCGAGCTCGACGTCGAGGGCAAGGACAAGCTCACCGTGCTCTTGCGCGACTATCAGTACCATCCCGTGTCGCGCCAGCTGCTGCACGCCGACTTCGTGCAGATCCACCTCGACCAGCCCGTCGACGTCGAGGTGCCGCTCGAGCTGTCGGGCAAGCCCCAGGGCGTGATTCAGGGCGGTACCCTGCGCCAGGTGTTCCGCAAGCTGCCGATCCGGGCGCTGCCGAACAGCATTCCCGTCAAAATCGTGCACGACGTCACCGCGCTCGAGCTCGACGGCCACGTGGCTTCCAAAGATTTGAGCCTGCCCGAGGGCGTCTCGGTGCGGCTGCCTCCCGAGCAGACGGTGGCCTCGATCGTCACCGAGATCGTACGCGAGGAAGAGACGGCAGCGACGGCGGCCGGCGGCGCGGCTCCGGCGGCGGCAGCGGCGGCAGCGGCGGCGGCTCCGGCGGCGGCCAAGACTCCCGCGAAGAAGTGAAGCGATGCGATTGATCGCCGGGCTCGGTAACCCCGGGCCCCGCTATCAAGCGACGCGGCACAACGTCGGCTTCCGCGTGATCGACGAGCTGGCGCGCCAATGTGGCGTGCCGGCTTCGGCGTTCCGCGAGCGGTTTCACGGCGAGCTCGCCAGCGCGCGCCTGAAAGACAGCGGCGAGGAGCTGCTGCTGCTCCGGCCCCAGACGTTCATGAACGAGTCGGGGCGCAGTGTTCAGGCCGCCTGCACGTTCTACAAGATCAAGCCGTCGGAGCTGATCGTCGCTCACGACGAGCTCGATCTCCCGTTCGGCGAGGTGCGCCTCAAAAAGAGCGGCGGCGACGGCGGTAACCGCGGCGTCCGCTCGGTCACGGCCGCCCTCGGCCCCGACTACGTCCGGATTCGCCTCGGAATCGGCCGTCCGCCCCCCGACTTTCGGGGTGACCCGGCAGATTTCGTGCTACAAGCCTTCGCCTCCGCAGAGCTTTCGGCCGTCGAACAGATGCTCGCTCGCGCTACGGAGGCGGTCTCGCTGGTGACGAGCCTTGGGCTCGAGAAAGCGATGAACCGTATCAATCAGCGGCCCGTGCGCTGATTGCTCCTTGCTCCCCGGCATGTCGCCAGGGGGCCCTCGGTCCAAAAGGAGACCACATTAGAATGGCTCAGACACAAGCGGCGGGCCTGCATGCCCGCGAATACGAAACCATCTACGTCCTGCGCCCCGACGTCGCGCGCGAAAGCCAGGAAAAGATCGCCCAGCGTATGGGTGAGGCCGTCACCCGCGAGGGTGGCAAGATGACGACGATCGAAAACTGGGGTCGTCGCCAGCTCGCCTACGCGGTCAAGAAGGCCAAGCGCGGCGTGTACGTGTACGTAAAGTACGTCGGCGGCGGCGCGGCCGTGGCCGAGGTCGAGCGCAACCTGCGCATGCTCGACGACGTGCTGAAGTACCAGACCGTGCAGGTGCGCGACGACGTCGACGCCAGCACGCTCAGCGTCGACGCGGAGGCGCTCAAGTTCGAGGCCGTCGACCTGCCCGGCGAAGACGAAGTCGAAGAGACGATCGAGCGCAAGCTCGGCTTCGAGGGCGGTCCCGATCGTCACTCGCGTGACGACATGCCGGCCGACGAAGAAGACTTCGAGAACCCCCTCGCCGATAACTCGGAGGACGGACAATGAGAGAGCAAACCCGAGACCGTGGCGACCGCGACATGCGCGGCGACAACGAAGGCCTCGCCAACGGCGGGCGCCGTCCGCGCCGTCGCGGCTGCACCTACTGCTCCGACGACGCGGTGCCGGTGGATTACAAAGATCCGCAAGGGCTGCGCTACTTCGTGACCGAGCGCGGCAAGATCGTGCCGCGCCGCATTTCCGGGCTCTGCGCCAAGCATCAGCGCAGCGTTCAGCTGGCCGTCAAGCGCGCGCGCAACATCGCGCTCTTGCCCTTCACCTCCAACGATTGAGGCGAGGATTCTCATGGCAACTCAAATCAAGGTTCTGCTGAAGAACGACGTGCCGAGCCTGGGCACGGGCGGCGAGGTCGTGCGCGTGCGTCCTGGCTTCGCGCGTAACTTCTTGCTGCCGCGCGGCCTCGCCGTGCCGGCTACCGCCGGTAACCTGGCTCGCGTCGAAGACCTGAAGCGTCACGTCGCGTCGCAGGCCAAGCAAGAGCTCGAGCAAGCGAACGCGGCCGCGGCCCAAATCACGGGCGCGAGCGTGACAATCACGCGCGCTGTCGGTGACGAAGGCAAGATGTACGGGTCGGTGACGACCAAGGACATCGAAGACGCCTTCGCTACCGCCGGCGTGAAGATCGATCGCAAGAAGATCGTGCTGACCGATGCGATCAAGTCGATCGGCTCGTTCGAGGTCCCGATCAAGCTGCATAGCAGCGTGACGGCGACCCTGAAGGTCAACGTCGCGAAGAAGTAGCGTTGACAGGGCGCTCTCACTCGTGAGAGTGTCCGCGTCGGTCGAAAACCCCGGATGCCGCAAGGCCTCCGGGGTTTCGTCATTTTGGTGTCCTGTGCACAAGTTGGGCAGGACATATGGAGGAGCCCGTGGAGAACTTGCTGGCTGGTGGCGGTCCCCAATTCTCTAGTGTTCGCGCATACTTAGGCGGCAGGTCAGCACGGGTGCTGCGCGGGTGTTCAGGGGTGGTAAGCTGGAGTCTTCGCGCATGGTGAGCTTCGCCGAACAGATCCGCCCCGTTCCGGAACAAGCGGGTGGCCGTGTGCCTCCGAGCGATCTCGACGCCGAGGGCGCGGTGCTCAGCGCCTGCTTGCTCGACCCCGACGCATTCGATCGCGTGCAAGAGATCTTGCAGCCGGTCCACTTCTACGCGGACGCCAACCGTCGCGTCTACGAGGCGGTGCTCGAGCTGAACAGCACCGGGAGGCCCGTCGACATCGTGTCGGTCGCTGGCTACCTGCGCGACAAGGGCCGCCTGCAACAGATCGGCGGGTCTCCTTACCTGGCGCAGCTCTCCGACGCCACGCCGGCAGTGGCGCACGTCGAAGCCCACGCCAAGGTGATCCGCGAAAAATGGCGCGTGCGGCAGTTGATCAGCACGTGCCAGCGCTTCGCGGCCGAAGGCTACGGCGACTACGGCGAGGTACAAGGCTTCATCGACCTGGCCGAGCAGGCCGTGTTCGACATCGCGCGCATCCCCGAAAACTCGACGATAGTGCCGCTGAAAGACGCGGTCAAAGGCGCCTTCAAGATCTTGGCCGACGCCGCTCAGCGCGGCGGCGGTATCACCGGCATCGAGAGCGGCTTCACGATGTTCGACAAGCAAACATCGGGGCTCCACTCCGGTGATTTGCTGATCGTTGCGGCTCGCCCCGGCATGGGCAAGACGTCCTTCGTCCTGAATTTGGCCGTCAACGTCGCCTCGCCGAAGCAGGTCGAGGTGAGCGGCGAGAACGAGCCCTATCTCGAAGCTCCTGTCGAGGAGCCCGGTTACGGCGTGCTGTTCTGCTCACTCGAAATGCCGCGCGAGCAGCTGGCGGCACGCATGCTGTCGTCCGAGGCGCGCGTCGACATGCAGAAGATCCGCAGCGGTCGCATGCAGCGCGAAGACTGGAACCTGCTGACCGACGCGGCGGCACGCCTCGGGCGCCTGCCGCTGTGGCTCGACGATACACCGGCGCTGACGCTGCTCGACCTTCGCGCCAAAATCCGCCGTCTCCAGGCCGAGATCAGCCGCGGCGGTGACACCGGCATGCCCGCCAAGAAGCTCGGGCTCGTCGTGATCGACTACTTGCAGCTGATGCAGGGGCGGCGCGACGCGGGCAGCCGCGAGCAAGAGATCAGCGAGCTGTCGCGCGGCTTGAAGGCGATGGCCAAGGAGATGGCGGTGCCGGTGATCGCGCTATCGCAGCTCAACCGCGCCGTCGAAACGCGCGCCACCAAAGACAAGCGACCGCAGCTGTCCGATCTGCGCGAGTCCGGCGCCATCGAGCAGGACGCCGACTGCATCTTGTTCATCTATCGCGACGAGTATTATTTCAAGGACAGCCCCGATAAGGGGGTCGCGGAGCTGATCGTCGCCAAGCAACGTAACGGGCCGACGGGCAAGGTGATGGTCAAGTTCACCGGCGAGTACACGCGCTTCGACAGCCTCGCTGCTGACGAATACAACTTCGACGAGCT
>Ga0164241_10001848_pt1 | contig 24545 bp, 22 predicted proteins | sample OricomyardsoilBY_FD_108780 | JGI IMG/M metagenome (GOLD analysis project Ga0164241, IMG submission 108780) | Backyard soil microbial communities from Emeryville, California, USA - Original compost - Back yard soil (BY) | ecosystem: Environmental > Terrestrial > Soil > Unclassified | place: USA... | reverse complement strand
TCGTGCTTGGGCGGGTCCATGCCGATGAACATCGCCTGCTGCAGCTCCAGCGGCATGATCGCGTTCTTCAGCGCCGTCATCCCGCCGATTTCCGACGAGTAGGTCTGCCAGTCGCGGCTGACCGCGTGGACGTCGTCCGCCCTGGTCACCGACCAGAAGCCGTCTTCCTCGGGGAATTCGCTGAACCCCGGCGCCCAGTGGACCGGGCACTCGCGGCGCATCCGGGCGAAGAGCGCGTGCGGCGGCCCATCCGCCCAATGCTCGGCGTCGGCGATCTGCAAACCCTCCAGCGACCGCAAGCCCTCCGTCGACATCCGCGCTCCCCTCGGTTGCTCGTCGAGTCTGTCCACCTTAGCTCCGATCCGGCGATCTCACGCTGCGCGGCTCTCCGGCGTTGTTCTCCGCAAAGCCACCAACGAAGGAGCGATGCATGACCAACGCGTTGATCACCGGGGCCAACAAGGGGATCGGATTTGCCGCGGCCCGCCAACTCGGCGGATCTGGAGTCAAGGTGCTGATCGGTGCCAGAGACCCTGAGAAGGGTCGGGACGCCGCCGAGCTTCTGCGCGGCCAGGGCATCGACGCGGAAGCGGTCGCGATCGACGTGACCGACCCCGCGAGCGTGCGGGCCGCCGCGGCGCAGGTGGAGGAGAGCCACGGCCACCTCGACATCCTCGTCAACAACGCGGGCGTCCTGCCCGAGGCGACCGCCGCCGACCAGGTCGCGGGCCCGATGGACCTGCAGATGTTCAAGGCCACCTTCGACACCAACCTGTTCGGCGCCGTCGCCGTCACCGAGGCCTTCCTGCCGCTCCTGAGGGCGGCTCCCGCCGGGCGCATCGTCAACCTCTCCAGCACGATGGGCTCGCTGGCGGACCAGTCCGATCCGGCGTCGGGCTACTACGGCATGGTCGTGCCCGCCTACCAGTGCTCCAAGGCCGCCCTCAACTCGATGACCATCGCCTTGTCAAAGGCGCTCGCCGGCACGCCGGTCAAGGTCAACGCGGTCTGCCCGGGGTGGGTCAAGACCGACCTCGGCGGCCCCGACAACAAGGCCGCGGCACCGATGACGCCCGAGGAAGGCGCCGCGATCGTGACCGAGATGGCCCTGATCGACGCGGACGGGCCGACCGGCGGATTCTTCGACCAGAACGGTCCCGTGCGCTGGTAGCGACGTGGCCGCGGTCAGGCCCAGATTTCTCGAGGGGGAACTCCGTCACCGTCGGGTTCGCGCCCGTCCGCATCCGGGACTTCGACTTCGGGGAACGAGGCGAGGTCCCGGACGCTCGAGGGCGCGACCACCACCTTCAGAAACTCATTCCTTCCGGTGAGATGCCAGCAAATCGTCGCGCAGATCACCACCCCGACCACGGTGACGATCGGGATCCAACACGACACCATCTGGAAGCCGGTCGCGGGCTTCCCCGGTCCGAAGGCGAGGCCGATCCATGACCATCGCAAGCCGGCGATCATCACCACACTCCCGATCACGACGAATGCGACCGCTGCCCTCGATGGAGTCGCGCCCCCGCTGCGCATTCGCGAATCGTAGTGACGAAAGAAACCTACACTGGGGTTTTTTGTACAGGTCGCTTCTCGAGCCGCAGGCTCCTAGTACTTTTTTCAACAACTCGACCCTGGTTCTGTACATGAAATGGCGTATTTGTACGGTAGGCTTTCCCAAATAACGTTCGCATTCGTCAGGGGCACGGCTGGGTTCGATGACCGAGTTACCGCAGGGAGAAGGCTTGAAGATGCCCGACCCGGCTTGGGCGAGAAAGCGCCTGAACGAACACCACAAGGCTGTCATGGCGAAGGAACGGGAACGGATCGAACGGGGACGTAGATTGCAGGGGCATGTGCACGTCGCAAACGTCGACAGCGCCGGCTGGACGCAGATCGTCGATGTCACCGGCGCCGGGTGGCTGACCTCGCTGGCCGTCTCCGGAGGGCCCCGCTATCACGACTTCCAGATCGAGATCGACGGCGAGGAGGTGGTCGCCGATTGTCTCGCGGGCACCAACCTCGCCGAGCACGTGAACAACAGCATCGCCCTCGAGCTGCCCTTCTACGAGCGGATGATCGTTCGGGTCCGGGATCGACCACGGGGCAGCGTGCTTCCCCGCTACTGGGTCGCCTGGGTGACCGAGCCGGTCCAGTTCGCAAGCCAGGAACGGGCGATCAAGGAGATCGACGGGGTCGAATACAGGATCCGGACCGAGCACTTCCGCGATGAGGAAGGCGCCGAGCTCACCACGGAGACCCTCCTGGGTCCCCGACGCCTGTCGGAAGTTCGGCTGACGCGGGACTGGGTCAGTCTGCGGAGACTCGACGAAGACATCACCGCACTGCTCGATGGAATCGTCCTTCTACGGGACCTCGCCGAGGGAACCGAGGAGCGGGTCGATGGGACGAACGTAGCCATCCTCCTCAGCGGCAGACAGACGCCGGTCGCCGAGATCGTCCTTCACGGCGAGGACCGTCCCAGACCCATCGATCTCCCCGGGCCCGGGGATTACCTGGCCGTGGCAGAGGTAGAGGGCCACGCAAACGTCCCGGCTTTTTTCACCGCGATATGAGCGACGGTGATTGGCTTGTCGCGCTCGGCGGCTTGCTCACCGGTGTCGGCGCCATCGTCACGATCATCATCGATTGCCGCCAGGGCGACCTGACCGAGCTTCAGGAAAAGATCCTCCGCAAGGAGAAAGAGAGATGGAAGAAAGGTGGCGAAAAAGGCTCCGAACCGGATGACGCGGCAGCCGGCAACGCTGCCAAAACGGTAGCGAGACGCTGGCGGCTCATTCCCTTGGGCGTCTTGGCGGTAGCGGCGGTGGTCGCCATCTTGGCTGGGCTTATCGTCGGCTGACCAGAAGCGCCTGCTCCTTCGCCCGCGATCGGCGCCGACTCGCCCATAGCCCGCCATGGCACCCTCGACCGCGTAGCCGAATTAGGGCTCCTCCCGAAGCGCCGTCAGTTCAGCTCGGATCTGGTCCCGAAGCTCCGGACTCGCGGAGCGGACCTCCCTACCCAACCGGGGACGACCGTCGATCAGCGTCAATACGTCCTGGGGCCAAGGCGACGGTCGCCGCGGTCGATATCGCCTCCTCATGCCAGGGGTTCGAAAACTCGAGGACATCGGGGTCGGTCGGCATGACATCGAGGACCAAGTGCGGCTCAGCGCTTTGCCACCGACACAGAACCGCCGCGGTGGCCTCGAGCTGCAGAGCACTCATCGGGCGACGATCTCAACCTGAGAGCGCAAGCTCCCGGAGAAAAGTCCGCCGGCCGCCTTGCGCACTCGTGCATCTCCGGCCCTGAGACCGTCCACGAGAGCGAGGGGCTCGCCGAGCTCGGGCCAGTCCTCGACCGGTTCTGGCGCGGCCGCGTGCAACGGCTCGATCACCTGGCCCCGCACACGACCCTGAGCGAAGGGCCACACGCGAGGCGGCTCTTCCCCGGAGGAATGGATCGAACTGGAAGCGCAAGCGCTGCAGACTTCAAAGGCCTGCGCGATCAGCGCCGCCAAGGAGCGAAGGCCGGCCTCCAGACCGTCGCGCGGACCGGCGCCCCTTTCGACGGCTTCCGCCGGGGTGGCGATGGAGAGCGCTCTTGGGGTTCGTGATTGGCTCTGACCGTGGTCGGCGGACGGCACCGCGGCCGGCCCGGGAGAACCCGGACCGACCGGTGGGATATGCCGCCGGGGCTGAGGCCGCCGCCAGGGAGGGAGGCGGCTATATGCCCCTTGGCGCCGTTCGCCGTCAAAGGCGACGACGGCCATCTGTCGGATGCCCGCCTACCAGGCCCAGCCCGGGAGGCGGCCGAGGGAAGTCTGCTTGGACTGCTTCTTGCCGGAATGAGAGTTGTGCTTCTTCTTCTTGTGCTTCCGGCATTCGTTCTGCACCAGCGGCTTGAACGCGTCGACCGCGCCGTTCTGCCCGGTGAAGCGGACGATCGCCCGGCGCTTGGCCTTCTTGGCCTTGCAGAGGTCTTCGGAGTTTTCGAGCAACCCGTACTTCTTGCCGCCCTTCATCGTGAGTTCGAATTTTTCGACCGGGGCGTCGGGCACCACTTCGAAGGTGTTGCGAATGCCCTTGTTCGGGCCGGAGTCAACCTTGCCGACCAGGGTGACCCGGATCTGGCCGTCCAGGTCGGCGACCAGGGCGGGCAGCTTGTAGCCGTAGCCACCGACCAGGTAGACGTTCCCTTCGAGCGGTTTGTCGAGCAGCGGCGTCCACGCCGTGGCGTGTCCGTAGACCGATGATTCCGGGCACTTCCCTTCCAACAGGACCGGCCTGGTGCAGGTCTTGTTCAGATTGCCCTGGTCGAGGAACTCGCCGTGGGGCAGGTTGACCTGGGCGCGGGCGATGTTGGCGTATCCGCCGCCCTGCGGATAGGTGACGGTCGCCGTCAGGGCCGGATGGCCGGTATGGCCGGTGGCACCCTTCAGCCGCAGATTCAGCTTCGGGGCGAAGGCGAGTGCTTCGCAGCCTCCCACCTGGAACGGCGAGGAGACATCCGCCGCCGCCCCGGCAGCTGAGCCGATCCGCCCGGCGACGCTCATCTTGTTGCAGCTGGTCGGGTTCAGGGTGAATCCCGGCCGGTCCACGTTCACGCGGATGTCGCGGTAGGTGAGCGGCACCCCTTCGAGGATCTGCGGCAACGGGTCGGAGTGGACCGAGACCTGCGCGGTTTCGGGGTCGACGTGGATCGCCGAGCGCACCGCGACCGTGCCGAGGTCGAAGGGTCCGGCCTGGGCCGGGACCTTGACCACGAGGCTGTAGGGGTCACCCTTATATGGACCGGCGAGGTAGACGCCGGTTGGTGCCTTGCCGGGCTGAGGAACGAAGAGCAGATTCGACCCCGCCCCCACGCCGACCGTGGTGGAACCGACCTGGCTGGAGGTCGGGCAGGTGCCCGTGGCCGCTTCAGCGTCGCCACAGAGCGGCACGCCCGCCAGTTTGGCGGTCAGGCCGACCGGCAGGGTCGCGTCGATCGTCGAGACGTTCTGTTCACTGTCGTTACGGGTTACCCGCAGGGTGAAGGGACTGTAGTGGCCGGCGCCGGTGTCACTGGTGCCAGCTTCAAAGCCGGGCTTGAAGCCGCCCGGACCACAGCCTTCGGTGGTGAAGGTGCTGGTCGTGGCCACCGGCGCTGAATTGGGCCCGGCCCACGGAGTGAACTGGGCCTGGGTCGTCTGCGGGCCGCACGCACCGGAGTTGATCAGGGCCCCGTTCGGGCCGCCCTTGAACTGGAGGTCGAGGTCACTGAAGGGCAGCTGCGGATTTTCGGTGAAGCTCGCCTTCAGCTGCCCGGTGGTGGTGTCGGGGACGACCGAGCCGCGGAGCTTCACGATCACGCCCGTCTGCGGGTCGTCGACTTCGAGGAAGAGCGTGTAGAGGCCGTTCGCCCTCGTGGCTTCCGGGTCGGGCTGGCGGACGTAGAGACTGCCCGGCAGCTTGTGGTCGAGCACCGGGGTCGTCACTTCGAGCGTGCCGATCTTCGAGGCTTGCGGGCATCCGCCGGGCCGGCCGTCGTGTTCGGCAAACTGGGCATCGGTGCAGCCCTGCAGGCCTTCGGCGAGGCTCGGGTTGATCGCCATCCCTTGAGGAAGGGTGACAACCGTGTCACGCAGTGGCGGGGTCGACGGCTTGTCTACTTCTTCGACCTGAGGGATGTGGATGTGGACGCCGAGGCCGATCGGCTGATCCGCTTTGGTCGAGTCGGGGACGATCGACACCGTCGGTTCGAACGCCAGCTGGTCGCAGCCCGTGACTGCAGGTGAGGTCGCCGTGGACGACACGAACGTCCCCGGATGCTGCCAGGAGTCCATCTCGAGCGTCGTGACCGGCGGCGCTGCGCCGCATCCGGTCGGGTTGCTGAGGAACGGCCGGAGCGGCGCGGTGGTCGTCGCACCGCCGAGGCAGAACCCTCCCAGGCCGGGCTGGCAGCGGCTCGGGTTGTGCGCCGGATCCGCCGGGACACCCCAGAAGGTGAAGGAGGCGGAGACCAGCTGGGCCTCCGTCGCGTACGGCGTCGTGATGGTCAACCCATAGTCGCCTCCCGTACGCACATCCGCGAACAGGTTAACCTCCCCCACCTGACCGGCGACGAACGCGAACTGCGCGGGATGCCCTGGCCGCGGCTTGATGTTGTAGACGCCGGTCGTCGTGAGAGTCCCCGTGCCGAGAACGTTCACCGATGCTATGCCCACCTGACTGTCCACGGGACAGGTACCCGCTGCCACATTGAAGCTCTCGCACATCGGCGCGTTCTGGGGGTTGCCCAGGAACCCGGGCGGCAAGTCGACCTGGATGGTCTTCGGATCTTCCACCGGATAGGGCACGTTGTGGGCATTCGTGTAGCTGTTCACATTGAACGACGTCGCTGCCGTGAAGGGATGGCCTCCGGCCTGGGTGTAGTCCGTCCCGACCGAGTCGACGACACTCGTGCTGAAGGCGTTGGCCCCGAACGGGGCTGCAGGTGCCAGCGTGAACGAATCCTGGCCGACCGCGGGACCCGCGCTTCCGCCGCCCGTGATGGTCGCCGTCGTCTTCAGTTCATCGGGCGCCGAGCCGTCCAGTGCGACCCTCAACGTGATTGCCGGATACGCCGGATCCCCGACGGCCGGAATATCGCTTCGCGTGCAGGTGAGGGTGGCTACCGTGCACGCCCAACCGGCGGCCGTAAACGGGGTGCCTTCGCTGTTCAAGGGGGTGACACCGAGCGGCAGATCGATCTGTAGCGTGACAGCGCCGCCGCCTATCGCGGGTCTGTTGCCCGCGGTCGCGGGAGGAATCGGCGTCGTCGATGCCGGAGCTCCCGTCGTCGGGCGTACCACGCTGTAGGCGAGCGTGGCACCGCCAGAGTTGGTGCCGATCACAGCACACTGGAAGCTGCCCGCGGTCGCAAGGTCCGCCGCCTGCACGGTGTAAACGTTGGTCTGGGCGCCGTTGGCCGAACCCAGGGAGACGCCGTTGCGATACCACTGGTAGGTGAAGCTCGGCGCGTTCGGCGCCGCCGGGGTCCAGCTGCCAGGGTTGCAGGTGAGCGTTGCTCCGCCCGCCCCCCCGACCGCAATCGTTCCGCCGCTCACCGCAGGGGCGGCGAAGGTCGACGGTGACGCCGGCGGCGTGACGGCCGGGGTCGGGCTGATCACCAGACCGGCGCTGACGCTCTCCGCCGCGCCCCCGGCATTGCTGCCGGTCACCTCGCACTGGAGAACCGTCCCCGCGTCGGCGGCGACCACGGTGTACGTGCTGGAGGTTGCGCTGCCGATCGGCTGTCCGTTCCGCATCCACCGATAGCCATAGCTCGTAGGGGGATTCGCGGTCGCCCACGTGCCGGTCGAGCAGCTCACCGTGTCGCCGACCGCGAGGGCCCCCGTATTGCTGAAGGCGATGCCGTAAGCGAAACGCCGGTCGCCCTGGTAGACGACCGTCGGCGTATGCGACACCGCGACGTGGAAGACGGGCGCGGCATCCGCCGCGGCAGGCCACATGACCAGCCCGCCGACGATCATCGTCATAACCAGGCTCATCGACAGAACCATCCCGCCAGTCCGCGCCATGCGCTTCGTAGCCGAGACGAGAGCCCTGCCAGGAGACTCTGAGCTAAGTTCAAACGTTGCCATGCCTGGTCGGCGGTCGGCGGCGAGGCCACCTGGATTACGCACGTTTCCCTCCATGAAGGCAGTCCTTCCCGTCCTGTCAGTTGAAATCGAGACGATGCGGTCTCGGCCGAGGAGCCTCATGACCGACCACCTTTCTCAGAGGTGGCAGATCGGAGGGTGAACGTGACCGCCTCTGGGCGTGCATTTATGAAGTGAACGGTCAGGGTCACCGTCAACGATCCCTGATGACGCAGGGCGGATCGACCGCGCTTGGAGAGCGCAAACGGAATGCTCACCGGCCCAGCCTTCTCTGCCCTGCTGGAGGCGGAAATCACACGACGGCTCTTCTTCCCCGCCTTCGCCGTTCCGGTCACGGTAACCGTGCCGGACCGGTTCACCTTCAGGTGCACCCTCGCCTTACCGCCCTTCGCAAGCTTGGATCTATCCGAAGCTGAGATCTTCTGGATTCCGCTGATCGCGGGCCGGACGGATTCGTTCACGTTTCCGGCACCGTGGAAGCTTGCGCTGTCGGACGGCGAAGCGAGCGGGGCCGGCCCGGGAGGCCCCTGACAGGCGTCGCCCGTACAGGTCGGCGTGGTCGGCACCAGGGCTCGTTCAACATCACTTCCTGAACGGGCCACGTAGGTGCTCACCACCGTGTCCACGTCTTCCGGGACCAACTGGCGGCTCGTCGAGAAGGCGATCTCATCGCCGGCGGACGAGATCATGAAGTTCGGTCCCACTCCTGCCGGGTCCTTGCCGTCGGACACGAGTTCCACGTTCCCGTCGCTCCACAGGTAGACGTCAGCTGCCCCATTCGTGTCGGCCGCGCTGAGTGCGGCATTGGTCTCGAACACGATGCGCGACCCGTCCGCGCTCAGTGGCGAAGGATGCGGTCCGGAGTGAGCGTCGGTCCTGGCGTTGGGGATCGTGATGTTGTCGTTCGTTCCGTCCGTGGCACTATCGGGCGACACCTGGATGAGCCGCGACGTCTGGGCATCGAACCGATACAGATCCTGGGCGGTGTCGGTGTCGCCTGGCCCGATCGGGGCGAACGAGTCGAACAGGAGGAGTCGGCCGGCCGGGTCCGAGATGGCATCCTCACGACCTACGGCGATCCCGCTGCTCGACCACAGCGCCTTGTCGCCCGCGGCGAGGCTTGCGACGAACGTCGTCTGCCCGCTGGCGGCGTCGTACATGTACAGGTTGTTGCCGCCGACCTGCGCCGTTTGGCCGAAGGAGTTCGGAGCGGTCGTCAGGATGCCTTTGGCGACGAAATACACGCGTGACCCGTCTTCCGCCATCTGCACCACACCCTGCACCTGCGCGCCGGCGCCCGGCGTCGCATCGCCCGCACCCCCTGCCGACGCCTGAACGAGGTGCTGTCCGGAAGGTTTGTCGAAGTCGTAGAGGTATAGGTCTTCGGTGTTGTCGGTGTCCGAGTCGACCAGCTGATCCGACGAGAGGAAAGCGACGACCCGACCGTCCGGTTGGGACGCGGCCTGGAAGGCGGCCGGGCCGGACGTGGTGGAACAACCGGCCCGCTGGCACTCGGACGCGGACAATTCCGTGGTTTGAGAACCGTCGCTTCGCGCGAACAGCTTCACCGGAAATGCGGCCCTGGTCGCGCCCACACAGCCCGCTTCGGCTTCAGCGCCCGGCCGGGCGCTGAAGAAGACCTTCGTACCGTCCGACGACACCGCCCCGACGCCGATACCAATTTGATCGTTGGCGTTGTTCTGGCCACCGACGGTCGCTCCGCACTGCGTCCCGATCTCTACGCCGGCACCTTCCACATCGACACGGCGCAGCACCGCCGCATCGGTGCCCACCCCGGAGACTTCGTAGAGTCGCGTGGCGGGTGAAATGCGAGCGGGACTGTCGGTGGGAAGCAGCCTTTCCGTATACGAGGTTCCGAATACGAAGTGCCCAAGATCCGCGGACGCGCCAAAGTACGCCTCGAATCCGTAGACGTCGGCGGTGCTAGCGGTCAAGTCCGTCAGCACCGGCGCCGTCGGTGTGATTCCGCCGCTCATGCTGCTCAGCACGATCGCCTCTTGTGAATCGTGATATTGCGCCACCGTCCCGTCCCCGAACACGTGATCGCTCAGATCGGGGGTGCTGTCTAGCCACTTGGCCCAGACCAGATCGGGAGTTGCCGGGGGGTTGAGCGGCGTCGTGGTCCAGCCAGACGCCGTCCGACTCGAGACGAACCCATCGAACAGACCGAACATGGACGTCGTGCCGCCAAACCCCTGCTTGCCGCCGCTGATCTGGATCCGGCTCCCGTCAGGTGACATCGTGTACGGCGAGTTCGACGTACCGCCGACTTCGGCCGGAGACACCAGCTCGTAGTGCATGCCCTGAGGGAGCGCCTGAGCGCTTCCCGCGTAGATCGTCCAGGACGCGAGCACCCCCAAAGTGATCAGTGCCACGAGCACCGACCAGCGTGCTCCGAGGACCCGTGGCCGCGCACCGCCTGCTCCAAAAGTCTCGACATCAGTCGCTGGCAGCGCCGTCGAAGACGGGATGTTTCCTGCGCTTCGGGCTCCCACGCTCTCGCCAAGACGGACTGGGAGGCCCCGAACGTCACGGAAGTCCAACGGACCCCGACCTATGACTCCGGGCCGGATCGCTGTTGCAGACGATGCCTTCGCCTGGCGTTTCACAATCTGCTTCCTTCCGTTCGATGGCATTCGGGTGTCTGGGAGGGCAAGCGAGTGAGCAGGCCTCGCTACACCAGCTCGGTGTAGAAGAGAATTGAGGAGGTGGCCTGACTTGCTCACTCGCTTGCCTTTCTCGTCGAGGTGGTCGGTGCTGTTCGCCCGGCCTTGGTGGTGTGGGTTGAAGTCGGGGTCGAACGGCCGTCGTCGCCCACGATCTCTGCGGATTGGTCGGCAACTCGGGCTGCGGCGATCGAAGCGTCGCGGAGGGGGATGGCGTAGGAGCTGCAGACGGGGGCGCCGAAGTCAGAGAGCCCCGGCGCCCGCACGCCGCCGTGGTCCGGGGCCGTGGTGAGCCGGTCCCCGGCGCAGTCGGGCAGGGTGAGCGATGTACACCGTCCGGTCTGGGTCGCCCCTCGGGGCGGCGTGATGGTGCTCACGAAAAGTCCTGCCTCTCCTGTGTTCCCCGGCACCCGCGCTGTCGCGGGGCCCTTTCACGGCCCGTTTCCATCCGGGCCGCAGATCGGACATTCCCAGATCTGACAAGCGATGTCAAGTTGGGTATTTGAACTAACGGAAGTCGTTCTGAACTAGTCCGGTGACCAGCTCGACCAGCGGCTCGCGCAGCTCGGGTAGGAGCTCGGCCTCGTTCATGGCCAGGCCGCGGGCGATCGTCCGCGAGATGCCGCCGACCAGAAACGCCTCGGCGATCGGCGGCGGCGAGCCGGCCCGCGAGTGCTCGCGGCCGCCGGCGAGCATCGCCGCGAAGCGCCCGTGGACGGCGAGCACCGCCGGCGCCAGTGCCGGCTCGAAGGCGGCGGCTTCGAGAGTGAGGAGGCGAGTCAGGGCGGGCTCGGCGGCGGCGAACTCGAGCGTCGCGCCGATCGCCGCGTCGACCCTGGCCGCCCACCGTCGCTCCGGACGGCATCGGCCGGAGATCGCCTCCGTGAGCCGCTCGGCGGTCTCGGCATGGGCACCGGCGAGTGCAGCGGCGGCGTTATCGAAGTGCTCATAGAAGGTCGAGCGCGAGACCCCGGCCGCCTCGATCACCCGCTTGACGGTGATCCCTGAGCAGCCGCCGTCGACCAATGCTGCCGCGACCCCTTCGACCAGGCGTCGGCGCTGGCTCGCGAGGACCTGCTCCCGGGGCAACCGGCGTCCGCGGGGCAGCGGTCCGCACCGCCCCGACGGGGTGCCGGCGCCGGAGAATTTGTCGTCGCGTTCCACGGGAGGCCTCAGATCCGCGCGACAGACAAACAGGAGCAGTCCTGTTTGTCAAGTGCTCTGAAGGATCTAACGGTGATCGTTCTAAATCGAGAGGCTAACGACTGTGCCGGGCGGCGATCTCCTCGGCCTCGGCGAAGCCGATGTAGGGGCCGAGGATCGAGGCGATCACCTCGCCCGCCAGCTCCTCCATCCGCGCGGTCCGATCGGCGATCACGCTCGCCGCGAGCAGAGAGAGAACGCCCTCGACGATCGGCTCCTCGATCGGCTCCACCGCGGCGCCCTCCGCCCCGGTCGGCCGACGATCGGCCAGCCCGAAGAGCGAGATCATGCTCTCGGTCGCCGCGTCGAGACGCGGGCGGATCGCCTCTCCCACCGCCGCCGACTCGACCAAGGAGACCCGGGCCGCCTCGGGATTGGCGGCGAAGAAGCGCAGCGACTCGCCCACCGCGACGGCGACCCGGTCCTCCCAGAGGGACTCACCTGCCATCGCCTCCGCCATCCGCGCCTGCAGGTGTCCGACCAGGGCGTCGAAGGTGGCGAGGAAGCACTCCTCCTTGCCGGCGAAGTGTTTGTAGAAAGTGGGGCGGGCGATCGAGGCGCCCTTGACGATGTCGGTGATCGTCGTCTGCTCATAGCCTTTCTCGGCGACCGCGGCGGCGAGCGCCGCCATCAGCCGCTCGCGCTGCTCGAACGCGATCACGTCGGCGGGCAGGCGCTGCGGCCCGGGGCGCGAGGAGCGATGCCCTGGTGCCATCGCCGAAGCTATGCCTGGCTTGCGGCGACGATCGCACCGGCGCCCGCGGCGCCGAGATAAGGCGCGAGGGAGAATTGCAGCATCGTCGGCAGGAGGCCGGGGATCTGCTCGGCTTCGGAGCGCTCCAGGCGGCGGCGGATCATCCCCACCAGGGCCCCGACGATCGAGCCCTCCAGCGAGCGCGGTAGCCGTGAGGGGTCCTCGACGTACTGGCGGCCGGGCAGGAAGGCCGGCGCCGCGGCCTGCAGGACGGCCAGGTAGGCCTTGGTGCCGGCCGGCCCGATGCTCAGCGGTTCCAGCAGGCAGACGCGGGCGAAGGCCGGCTCGGCGACCACGTAGGCGAGCAGGGCGGCGAGCCCGGCGCGAACCTGCTCGGGCCACTCGGCCTCGCCGCGGGCGGCGGCCTCGATCCGGGTGCGGGCGCCCTCGACACCATCCGCAAAGCAGGCCAGGAAGCACTCCTCGCGGCTTCCGAAGTAGCGGCGGAAGGTGGCGCGGGAGACGTCGGCGCGCTTTTGGATCAGCTCCAGGCTGGTGTCGCGGTAGCCGCGCCTCGAGACCAGCTCGCTCATCGCGGTGAGGATCCGGGCCCGATCGTCGGCGGCGATCGCGGCGCTGAACTCCTCGCGTCCGGGAGGCAGTCGTTCGAGTCGGCCGGGCAGAGCCTTCATCGGTGCCTAGTCGGGGGGGTGTCGGTCTGGAGGGTCATAGCGCTCGATGTCGGCCGGGCCGCGACGCAGCTCGGCCTCGGCCGCGTCCTGGCCAAGGTAGGGAAGAACAGATATGTACATCATCTCGGGGATGTAGGAGGGCATCTGCTCGAAGGCGTCCTCCCAGACCAGGTCGTGCAGGCGCTGCCAGATCGAGCCGACGATCCCGGCGGCGAGGTCACGGGAGAGCGCGTCGGGGTCGGCGGCACCGGCGCGACCGAGGTCGAGCAGCTCGACGTACTGCCAGATCAGCTGGTCACGCTCGGCGCGCACCTGCTCGCCTCCGGTTTCGAGCTGGAACATCAGGGTGCGGGCGCGCTGGTGGTCTTCCTGCATGAAGCGGCAGGTCGCCCAGGCCATCCCCCGCAGCCCCTCCTGCCAGTCCGCGCCGGCGACGAAGGCGGGCGATGTGCCGGCGATGAAGGCTTCTCGAGCGGCGCGCCAGAGCTCGAGCAGGCAGGCGTCGAGGTCGATGAAGTGCCGCCGGAAGTCCTCCGTGGCGACTCCCGCCCGGTCGACGACCATCGCCACGGTCAGCTCCTGATAGCCGCGCTGGTCGATCAGGTCGGCAAGGGCCTGGCGGATGCGAACGGAGTCGGGGTCGGCTGCGGGGAGCATGGTCGGGAGCGGACTGCTTCGACTCGCCCGGCTCGGATAACGAGCCCCCCTGGCGCAGATCCCCTTTCGGCGATCCCTGGCCCTGATGGGCCAGTGGCGACGACCCGATCATCGCACGTCCCGATCCCCTGCGGTGCATCAGTTGAAGAACGAAAGTGTTCGGCGCGCCGGCCTCGGTGATCCAGAGGTGGACCGTCGCGCCCCCGACGAAGACGACCTCGTCGACCAGCGGTCCGAGGACCGCGGCGGCCGCCTCGAGCTGCGGCACGCTCATGGGTTCGCGACCGAAGACAAGGAGCGGAGCCTCTCGGCGAGAAGGCCGCCGGCCACTTTGCGGACCCGCGCATCCCCCAGGCGGAGGCTGTCGAGTAGGACGAGGAGCTCGCCGAGCCCAGGCCAGCCCTCGACCGCTTCGGGCGCGGCGGGATGCAGTGGCTCGATCGCCTGGCCTCGCACGCGGCCCTGAGCGTAGGGCCACACCGGCGGCGGCTCATCGCCGAAGGAGCGGATCGCGCCGACCATCGGCTCCGCCGCCCAGGCCGCCGGCACGCCGGGCACGAGGGCGCCCAACCGGGCCGGAACGAGGAAGCGCAGCGCGTGGACCGCGAACTCCTCGAAGTGAGGGAGATGGACCCCGCGTCGATCCGGCAAATACAGGTCCGCCGCCTTCGCTCTCTCCAGGGCACGCTGAACGACCGGGTGCGCTACCCGGAGCCGATCCGCGAGCGACCGATAGCTCCACTGCTCGTCCTGCGCGAGCAGTCCGGCGAGAACGTAGATGTCGGCGGCTTTGACCACGGGACTAGTGTATCTCGTATCAATACACGATACAAACCCAGCGTTCCCGCGAACTCGCGCACCGCGGCCGCATCCTCCTCGGCCTTCTTGCGGAGGGATGCCGCAGGGGGGTCTTATCTTGTCCTCGAGCGCCGGTACGCCAGGCGCCTCGCGGGCGCCGCGCGCTCAATTCACGATCGTGAACATCAGCGACTCCGGCGCCGCGCGCCGCCCGACCGCGAGCTTCAGTTCCTCACCGGGCGTGACCGAGATCGTCGCCTTCACGCTGCCACCGGCACCGGGCGTGCAGGTGCCGCCGGCTGCCTGGCCGCCACCCGCGCCGAGGACGGTCACTTCGACCTGCCCGACCCCCGGCGGCACCACCCACGAGTGCGTGCCGGGGACGGTGTAGGTCAGGGTCTGTGGGGTGCCGGCAAGCGCGGGCGAGGCGGCGAGCAGACCGATGACGGTCGTGAGCGCCGCGAGGAGCACAGGACGGGCGCGCGAAGGCATCGCGCAAGCATAGGGCGGGTTGCGCGGACGCCATCTAGAACGGCTAATTACTTAAATAGTTCCTTGCTATTGGAACTTCGGTCGGCAAGGATCTTCCTCCATCACCAGGGGCGTCCACTCGAGTAGGGCCCCTCGTCCCGGGAAATACTCCAGAGGAAGGCCGCCGATGCTGAACAATCCCGCTGCGCCCGACGGTCTCGCCGTAAGTCTGCTGTCCCAGGTCGACGGGATGGTGGAGCGCTATGGCTCAGCCTAGGCTCGTCCTCACCAGTCTCGAACCTCGTGGGGCCGCCACCAGGTGGGCCGAGGCCCGAGTCGACTGGATCGCCGACCACAAGGCCGGCATGCTCGTCTCCTCGCTCCTCACGGCCGTCGGCCTGTCGGTGGTGGCCTTGTTCATCGCCTTCGGCGAGGGTGAAGGCGGATGGCTGACCGAACTCGCCGAGGAGGTCGGGGGATACGTCGCGATCGGCGGTCTCGTGCTTGGCCTACCTGCCCTCGGCTACGCGATGGTCACCGATCGAGCGGTCGAACAGCTACCCGACAGGATCGGCGCCCCGAAAGCCGACATCAAGGATCTCAAAGGAGAGATCGACGGGATCATCGAAAGCTCAGGGGAGACGCTGCCGCCCGGCCATCACGTCCAGATCTTCGTGCCAGACCGTCATCGAGATTCCCTCGTGCCGCTCTACGATCCGGAGAACGCGGGGCCGCGGGAGGGCTGGGAAGTCAGCAAGGAGACGCCGCAGGCGATCACGGGATCGGCCTGGGTCCTGGGAAGGCCCCTCTACGGGATGGGCGAGGAGCTCAGGCAGTCCAAACTTCGCCTTACCTCGGACCAATTGCGGCGCTATGGCCACTTGACCGGTGTCGCCGCCGTGCCGATGAAGGTCGGCGATCGGCAGGTGGGTGTGATGACGATCTATGCCGAAGGCAAGCCACCCGAGATGGCGACGAAAAAATTCCAGAGGTTGCATCGCCGACTGGCCATCATGCTGTCGCCGACGATCGGAAAGTACGTTCCCGATACGGGGCCCCTGGAGCCGGGCGCCGACCTGCAGGAACCCGAACTGTGAGCGGACCGGTGGACCAGAGGGCAGCCCTCGGGTGCTAGTGCCGGCGGTCTCCGAGACGACTGCAGCGCTGTGGACCGCGATAGGGACCGGCATCCTCGCCTTGGCGACGCTGGCATCGGTCGCCTTCGCGTGGCGAACGTTGCGGTCAGTTCGCGACCAGATCAAAGACGGGCGGGAGGCGCTCACCCAGAGTCAGACGAGGATCGAACTCGAACAGGAACGACTGAAGCATTTCGAGACGGTCATCGACCAGGGGCAACAGGAACTCGCCGAGACGCGCAAGTCACTGACCATAGCGGGGAAACAACTCGCGAACTCCGGGATCGCGCTCGAACTCTCCCGCGCCGAGATAGAAGAAGCCCATCGACCCGTACTCGTCCCCGCCGCGTACTCGAAGGTCGGGAGCTATGCCAAGGGATTGGATGATCCCGGCGAGCCCAATCCTCTGCTTCCGCGAGTCATCGCCGACTCGGTCCTGGTCGTTCCTGTCGAGAACATCGGTGCTGGACCGAGCCTGAATCTGCGCGCCGTGGTCACGGTGGCGATCATCGGGGAGACCGTCGAACGAAAGCAGGGGACGAACAGGCGCGGCCTGAGCCTCGGCGCTGGTAAAGGTGGAGGCATCGAAGTGGTCCACTTGTGGGCCCTGAAGCTCGGCGCGCCGATCCCCGAACTGGATATGGAACTCTTCTACGAAGACGTAGCCGGGAAGTTGTGGAAAACGTTTTGCATCTACGAGCAGAGGACCGGATATACGACGGTGTCGATCGAAGAGGTGAATCCGAACATCCGCCGGTTCCTCGAAAAGACGAATTTCCTTTGGCGCGATTAGGCGGGGCCAACCTGCCTTATGCCGTCACGCGGCCACCTGACGGGACTCCGGACACTGCGGGTCGGTTCGGTCAAAGCAAAAGACACCTTCGCGAGGCTTCCGCACCGGCAAATACACCGAATGCAGCTCAGCCGCGGAGCGTCTTTCCCTTGCAGACCGGCCGCCGGTGGCCGGCATTCGGCGGCCCGCAGGTGGTGGCGTGGACCGTGAAGGGCGTCTCCCAGACGACCTCGCCGGAGACGTAGACGCCGAAAACGGTGACGATGCCGCGGTAGCGGGTGTCGTCGGTCTTCCAATGGACCCGACATTCCTGCTTATGGAGGTTGACCTCGTCGCAGCCGATCTTGTATTCGCGACGGCCGGCGAAGCGCGGGCCGAGCCTACGGCGCAGGGTCGCGGTCGCCTCGGCCCGGGCCTTGCCGGCGCTGACGACGGGTCGCGCTTCGCGCGGGGTCGCGTCGCCGGTGGGAGGCGGCAGAGGTGGTGGCGTCGCAGGCGAGGGCGGTGGCGGCGGATTGGCGGCGATCTCGGCCGCCACCCAGGGCGCGACCACATCGGCCCGCGACAGGTAGGAGGGCAGTTCCGTGGTGCAGTTGTCGGCGCCGAAGGACTGGATGCCGATCTCCAGCGGTTCGTCCACCGTCCCCGGCGCGGTCATCAGCAACGGGCCCCCGGAGTCCCCGTGGCACCCGGAGTAGCGATGTTCGGCCGTGTCTTGGATGCAGATCAGCTGGGATTCGTCGAACTCACCCAGGTGCGCCGTGCAGTAGGAGGTGCTCTGAACGGTGCTCCTGCCGACGCGCAGGACGTCCCCGGCATCGGGGAGCCCACTCTCCCCCCAGCCCGCCATCACCACCGGCGTGCCCGCGCTCCACACCTGCGAGGTCGCCAACCGCACCGCAGGCGACGGCGTGGACTGATTGAGGATGAGCACCGCCGCGTCACCGTAGGCCGGGTGCCTGGCCCCCGGTTCGAGCCGGAAATTCGGTGCCACCGCGAAGCTCTTGACGGTCGAGGTCGTGTGCGGTTCCGCCAGATGGTGGACGTTGCCGGTCACCACCACGAACCGGGCCGGATCCAGGTTGTCGGTCCCGTCGTTCCGCAGCACGCAGTGGCCGGCCGTCAGCACCACGTTGCTCGCCACCACCGAGCCACTACAGGTCCGATTGTCGATGCCGTCGCTGTAGTAGATCCAAGCCAGGTAAGGAAAGCTCCCGGCCGCCGCTTCGTCGCCGTTGACGACGCTCCTCGCCGCCCCCGTCGCGCCGGGCGGTCCGGCAATCGCCAGCAAGGCGACCGCGATCAACACCGCACTTATGCCCCGGCGAGCCACGTCTGGCCAGTCTAGGCCCGCACCCGGAACCGGGCCCGGGTTTCGACGACTGTCAGCTTCGAGGCGGCCGGTGGGTCAGGAGACGATGGGAGGTCGCGGGGGAGAATGGTGGAGACCCGATGACGTTCGGTTTCGTAGGCCGACCGTGCCGCGCTCGTTAGAGCGGATAGCCGGTCACATGCGACCGGGATGAGACTCGCAGTCCCAACTCAGGGGACAGGCCCTACTGAGGACCCGGCCCTCCTCCAATACCCGATGAAGCAAACTGCCGGGCACATCACACCGCTCCTCCGCCTCGCGACGGCGGTAGATGACAAGGTCGATCGCAACTCCGAGCCCTCGTAACTCCTTCCGCAGCCTTCCGTACTCCTCACCACGCCGGGCGAAGTCCGGCTCGATCACGAGCAAGTCGAGATCGCTGTCCTGCCGTGACTCTCCCATGCGCGAGAGCCAAAGAGAATGATCTCCGCGTCCGGCGCCGCCGCCGTTAGCCTGCGCCGTGCCTCGTCGATCACTGGACCTTCTTGTTCGCCCACTAGCCTCTTCATCCATGAACATTGCACCTTCCCGTGTCGTAATTCAGCTTCAGCGAATTCCTTCTGAGGCCACACGCTTGAAGCGCCTAGCGCTCCTTTTCGACGAGATCCACTTCACTCGTCCGACCTTTGCTGCCATTTCCAGCACCGCGGCGGAGTCCATAGAGAAAGGTCAAACGCCTGTCACGATCAATGGAATTCGGGACATCGAAAGCTGGGAGGTTCTCTCACTAGAGGGCGAAACCGAAGAGGTCCTCGATGCATTGACGGGAGCAGGCGTGGCCTTCGACCGTTCGGACCTCGTTTCAGATCGCCCAACGAATGACGTCTATCTGGCATGGCGTTATCCCATGCTTACGGAAGCCATTCGGGACGCCGGATGGAATGCCGTCACGGACACTTCCAGAGAGGAATATTCCGATCCCACGATCACGAAACTGCTCATCAAGACTGACTCCGGAGAGGAGCGTTCAGTATTCGCGATGAACCAGCCAAAGGCCGTGGCTCTGGCCGGCACGCTCGCGGCGGTGGGGTTCCTGTCGGATTCGGTCGATGGCGTCCCGGTCTTTGATGATGAAGCCCGGCATTGGCTCTCTTACAAATACCGGCGCTATCGAGAACAAATGGCTGACCAAGAGGAAATGAGCTTCCCGCTTTTCAGTCACGAGGCAAGCTTCGGTCAGGCCGCATTCGCGATCGGCAACGCGGTTTTCTCAAGTCAATCCCTGGAGAGGCGGTCGGTGGAGGAGATTCTTCGGTTTCGAGCGGAGATGGAGCTCGCGCGAAGACAGCTGCTGTCGAAAGATTTGATGGATCTGGCTTCGCTGATCGAAGAGAACCCGTGGAGTCCACGGTCTGCCGATGAATTGAAAAAGTTCGTCAACGGCAAGCTCGCCAGCGATATAGCGACGTTTGACGCCGGTTCGATCAGCACCTGGGAGAAGCTTTATGGTGCCCTCGCTGTTCGAGCGGTATCGATTGGCCAAGCTGCTGGCCTCGGCGGAACCGCAGGCGCGGTAACCGGGCATGTCCTGCCGCAAACCTCTTTCTGGGGAATGCTTTTAACGGGCTTGGTGCTCGGAGCCTCGAAGGAAGCACCGAACGTCACCCGAGATCTTGTCGAGGCAGTCCGGGAGGATCGTGAAAGACAGCGCAGCGGAATTGCCTTCGTGGCTAGGTTTCCGGACTAGGGCAGCAGCCGTGTTCGACTAATCACCCAACTGGATTCGAGCCGATCATCACCGCGGGGCCTATGGGTTGGACCGCGATGTTTGGTTCGTCGCCTTGACGAGACTGTGATGCGACCCGCGGAAGGCGGTTAGAACTAGCGGCCGAGTGGAGCCGCCGGACGTGCCGCAACCCGTTGCGCAATGCGAGTGCTTATCTCCGTATAGATCGGAAGTTGCACATCCTCAGCGGTCTCCAACGTCGCTATGAACGCATAGGGCACCTGGCCGTCCAAGGAGCCTGCTGCGGCCCGTCCCGACACAATGAACTCCAGGGACGTGCCGTCTTGATAATCGAGGACGGCCTCCGACTCCATCACCTCGTGCTGAACGGTCCCCCGGACGGTGCTATTACCATCTGCGTCCTGCCGCTTCCTCGCGAAGTCCAGCGATCCTCTCGGGTCGAATTTAAGGGCGGCCCGTCGATACGCGCGGTGCGCGAGGTTGACCGGGGTGATCCACGCAAGGGTGAGGGTTAGCCGACGCCAGATACCAGTCCCGGCCAAGCTCGGTGGCAGCGGGAAGCGATAGATGTGCTCACCTTCCCCAATCCGAGATGCATAAAGAGCGGTCGCGCGGTGATCGTCGTCATAAAGGGACCATCCATCGCGCAGAAGGCCGTATCCAAGGAAGCGCTGGATGGTCTCCCTACGGACGTCTAGATCGGCGTCTTTTCGCGCCGTGGTTAGAGGAGCGACTCCCGCCCCCCAAGCAGCGCCGTGGACAATGAGTGCCTTGGCAAGCACGGCATCGAATGCATCGTCCGGCATTTTGTCTCCCCACTCGGTCCGCAGCTCATCGAGTCGCTCCAGCGTTTGGGCGCCCGCGCGGGTGACCAAGGCAGCTGCGGGACTGGTTCCGCAGATCCAGGTGGATTTGTTGAGGTCTCCCCCTATCCCTGGGGCCGCAACCTGAATCCCCGGCGGGCGGGCACTGCTGCTCGCAGTCATTCTTCGGACATCTTCGCGACCTCTTGAAGGCTGCAGCTGGAACAGCTGTCTTCCTCCCGGTGCCAACAAGTCGGGCTTGATTGCGCGTGAGTGCCCCGGACCACAGCTGCTCCCCGGAGAAGGCATACCTTCGACACCGACCGGATTGATCCGATCGTCATCCGGAACCGATCCCGCATCAATCTGCGCGGCGCCAACGGCGAGCGCGTTGACCGAGTCAGCCGGAGCAAGCAGTCGTCTCAGGTTTGGCGTCCTGGCTAGCTGGATGAGCGACTCAGACTCGACCTCCGCGGGGTCGTCGAAGTCGACATCCCCATTGATTTCCAATTCGACCCTGTGGTTGCCCGCACTGAGGACGAACAGCACCTCGTACTCGGCCGAGAGGTAATCGATCAGCCGGGCCCAAGGGCTAAGAAAGCGGTCAAACTGTTGAGCGGAATCACCGACCGAAAGGTTGATGATTCGCACTCCCGGGGCTTGTGGATTCTCTCCCTCAAAGATCCGCGTTACCGCTTCGTGCACGAGCTCCACTGGAAGGCGGTCCCTGGGGATTCTCTCCTCGGGGCTATCCACCCACGTCTCGTTAGGATCAACACGAATAATTGGCCGGATATAGATGGGATCGCGCAAAGGCGCTCCTACCTGACCGAGATCGCCGTGGACTACAACTGACGCCATCTCGGTCCCGTGCTGCCGATGGCGCACCTCGACACTTTCCTCCCATCCATCTGGATCATCGACGACTACGCGGCCATCCAAGAGCTGGTGTCCGGCGACGGGAACTCCGTCGAGCACGGCCACTCGCGGGCGCCGCCCTTCCTCGGGAGCCGCCTCCGGTGCGACAACCTCTGCAAATTCAGGGCGCTCAAAGACCGGCATCGCGACTTGCCCGACTGCCCGCATGAAGCGAACTCCGTTTCCGGTCAGCCAGTTCGCTTCGACTTTCTCAACCATCTCGATCAAGACGCCTGCCGGAAGTCGGGCAAGAACGCCGTGATAGTCGATCTCCTCAAGCACAAACTTGTGCTCAAGGGAACCTCCGGCCCGCTCGAGGTCGGCTCTAAGCGACGTCTCCTCAACCTCACGGTGGTCAGGCGCTGCGCGGAACCACAACTCCACCTCAAGGGGAATGAGATCACCCGGATCGCGATCCGCCAGCTCATCCCGCCAAACATCCAACGCCCCGGTCCTCGCCAGTCTGTCTCGGTCATCCCACCGGCGCACTGCATCTAGTCGATCGAAAACATTGGCCCAGGTTGCCCACCCGTACGGGAGCGCTTCGCCCGTCTGCCACGTCTGCCAGAGACCATCAAGCTGATCCGCCGCCCGTCGATCGGAAGCCACGACGAACAGCTCTCTGCGCAACGCCTTCCTTTTCCCGTCCTGGTCGACCGCGGCGAACAAAGTCGTGTCCTCGATTTTGTCGCCCAGCTCCTCGGTGAGATATTCCAACCCCTCCACGGCCCGCACGGCGCCTACGAACTCATCAAGATCGCCGGCGATCTCTAGGACGAGGATCGCGTCCGGTGACGCGGCCTCGGGCTCATCGGTCACCTGGAGGCGCTCAGCATCGAGCGCATCGCGGAGGTTCGCGAAGACCGGCCCCAAACGTTCTCCTTGGGCCGCGGCACCCGGCCCAGACGGGCGAGCCCGACCTCGGAATTTTCCGGCAGGTCTTGGCCTCGGGGTCGGGGGCTGAAAGGGTAAGGGGGGAAGCTCAGGCACTCGCCACCCTGCGCTTGCGCCACTGGTCAATGCGGGCTTTGAAGACCCGATCGGGCGGCGATCCCACATTCAAGACCAGCTGCCGCCGGATATCGGTGCCCAAATCATCCAGTTCGGCGAAGTTCTTCACCGGGGTTCGCGATGCGAGGGTTTTGGCCGAAGCCTTGGGCTTCTTGTCTAGACGCCCGAGGAAACGACTCCACCAGGCAACCCGAGCATCGGGGTCAGGTGCAGGCAGATCGAGCTTGACCTCAAAACGACGATCCACTGCGCGATCGAGCAACTCGGGATGGTTCGATGCTGCAATCACAACAACGTGGGAGGGAAGTTCGTCGGTGAGCATCAAGAGACTGCTCACGACTCGCTTGACCTCCCCGGTCTCGTGAACGTCCCCACGCTCCTTGGCGATGGCGTCGAACTCGTCAAAAAAGAGCACGCAGCGTCGGGAACGTGCCCACTCGAATAGTTGAGCCAAGCGTGCTCCGGTCTCTCCTAGGAAGCTTCCTATAACCATCTCGTACCGGATAATTACCAGAGGAAGGAGCATCGCCTCGGCCATCGCCTCGGCGAGGCTGGTCTTTCCGGTGCCCGGAACGCCGACGATGAGGATTCGATGCCGTGGCTCAAGCCCGTGCGCGCGCAACAACTCGATGCGACGTTGCTCTTCGATGATCTCCATACAAGTCGTAACCACAGGCTCGGGAAGCACCAGGTCATCGAAGGTTCTCAGGGGCGTCTGAATCTGGAGCCCGGCAGGTACTTCCGGGGCACTTAAGGGCTTTTCGAGCGCTCGTCCGTTTGCTCGAAGCGCTTGCCGAAGACGATCTGCAACAAGGTGGTGCTGCTTCTGATCTTCCTCGGCGATCAGCTCCTCAACACCACGTCGGAGATCGTCTTGGTCCCCTCTTCTCGCGGCACGAACTAGGTCTATGAGGAGGTCTGCCCGAGCCATATGACAAGCATGACGGGGATTGCGGCGCTCTGTCGACGGCATCGCGATGGCAGCGAACTACGAAGAGGGACTTTGCGAGGGGCGGGGGACAACCCCTCCCTCAACCAATCACTCCGCGCACGTCGGAGAAGCTAATGCCCGTCGCGTGCGTGTAGCGAGCAAGCATCGTCTCTACTCGGTGGCCAGCGATCTCGGCCAGGTCCGCGTCGTTCACACCACCGGCACGCAGGTGCGTCACATGGCTGTGGCGGCACTCGTGCGGACGGAGGTCGAGACGAGAAGCCTCTTGAGGGGCTTCCAGACATCGCGGTAGAAGTTCCGCTCACGCCACATTCGCCCACCCGGAGTTGGGAAGATCAGCTCAAGGCCAGGGCCGTTCAGGTTGATCTGGGCTTCGAGCATCCAGGCGAGGGTCGCCGGGACCGGGACCACGCGACCGGCCCCCTCCTCTCCGTGGTCAGTCTTCGTGCCCTCGAGGACGACTCCCTCGTGGGCGGTGCGGCGGACCTGGAGCGTCTCGCCGTCGAAGTCCTCCGGCCGCAGCGGCAGTACCTCGCCCAGCCTCATCCCGGTGTCGGTGAAGGTGCGGACCAGGGCCTCGTAGCGTCCGGCCACCTTCGCGAAGCGGTGCATCTTCTCGAAGCTGAAGACGCGGATCGTACGACGCTTCTTCTTCGCCCTCGGATCGCTAGCGCGGATGCGGACGCCCTTGAAGGGGTTGAGGTCGCAGACTTCGTCGGTGATCGCGTCCTCGGCCATCGCCGAGAGGGTGCGGAGGATACCGACCGCACCGGTGATCGCCCGACCTTCTGCCCGGAGCATGTGGTCGACCAGGACCAGCGCGTGGCGCCGCCGCAGTTCGCGCAGCGGCCAGTCCTTCAACGGGACGACCTCGACGTCGACCAACCGACCGATCCGGTGCTCGTTCGTCGCATTGGTTCGTTCCGACCGTGGATGGCGCTCGGTCCGGGTGGCGAAGTAGGCGCCCAGGCTGTCCGGACGGTCTGAGAGCCCGTAGGCCTCGTCGATCGCCCGAGGCGCGTC
>Ga0164241_10001847_pt1 | contig 24551 bp, 12 predicted proteins | sample OricomyardsoilBY_FD_108780 | JGI IMG/M metagenome (GOLD analysis project Ga0164241, IMG submission 108780) | Backyard soil microbial communities from Emeryville, California, USA - Original compost - Back yard soil (BY) | ecosystem: Environmental > Terrestrial > Soil > Unclassified | place: USA... | reverse complement strand
GCACCCACAGCGCCGCCGCTGGCAGCATCACCCCGGACCACAACACCCGCGCGAGCGGGCGCGCCGACACGAGCAACACCAGCCCGGCCGACGCCATCAGCAAGAGCGCGGCAAAGCCGTGCAGGAAGAAGCACAGCGCTGCCAGCACGCCGAGCGCGACGACATCACCAGGCGCCACACGCTCGGCGACGCCGACACGGCGCGCGAACCCGATGGCCCACGGCACACACGCCAAGCCGGCGATGTATTGAAGGAAGCCGAGCCCGACCATGGCGTTCCAGGTCAAGAGCGGCAGCGCCAAGAAGACCAGCCAGCGCGAGCGCCCGAACGTCTGCAGCAGGAAGACGTGGCCGAGCACGGTCGCGATGAGCGCGAGCGCGGTCAGCCAGCGCAGCGCGTCGATCGCATCGATGGCCGGATAGACGAGCGCGGCCAGGCGCACGGTCAAGAGGTTCGGCAGCCACCACTGGTCGCGGCGCTCGATGATGGTCGACCAGACACTGGCGCCGTCACCCAGCCGCTCGAAGCCGTGCGCCACCTGCGCGTGGCCGCCGAAGTCGGTGAGCACGGGGATCGAGCCGAGGAACAGCGGCGCGAGCAGCACCCCGAGCGTCGCGCCGAGGCACGCCCAGAACGTCAGGTCGGCGAGCGGCACACCGAAGAACGCGCGGCGTGGCGCGTGGGCGATGGGACCAGCCGCGAACACGCGCCCGGGGTAGCGGAAAGCCTCGCACCTGTAAAGGTTCTCGGGCCGCGACGCCGGCGCGGGCGGCGGCGAAAGTCGTGCTTGGCATCACCTGGAAAGCCGTCGATACTCGCGCCGCTTTTCGGCCGGACGCGAGGCGACCACGTGACCATCTCCGAGCGCGTCCGCGACCTGAGCGGCCGCGCGTACACCCACTGCAAGCGCCTGCTCGCCACGCTCGACCCGGGCGCACCACGCTGGTTGATGCTGCCGGCGCTGGTCGCGGTGCTGGTGCTGGTCATCTGGCAGGTGCGCTCGCTGCCGGTCGACATCATCGGCGAGCACAACTGGCGCCAGGCCGACACCTACTCGCAGGCCTACAACTTCCTGCACGAGTCGCCCGACTTCTTCCACCCGCGCATCGACTGGACCAACGGTCGCTCGGGCGTGATGGGCATGGAGACGCCGATCTACTCGTACACCATGTTCCTCGGCATGGCGGTCTTCGGCGACGCGCCGGCGGTGGGGCGGGTGGTCGCGTGGCTGGTCTTCATGCTGGCCATCGCCTGCTTCTGTCGCAGCCTCCGTCCCTTCGGTCGCAAGACCATCGCCGTCGGCCTGCTGGTGATGGTCTTCTTCTCGCCGATGGGGCTCTACGAGTTCCGCCAGATCCAGCCCGACGGCGTGATGGTGTCGCTGTGCGTCATCGCCGCGGCGTGCTTCCACGAATATGCCAAAACCGCGCGCCGACGCCACTTCGTGATCGGCATGATCTGCTACACGGTGGCGGTGCTGACCAAGTCGCCCGCGCTGGTGATGGGCCCGGCGATGTGGCTCTTCACGTTCACCGCCAAGCCCACGTCGTGGCGCCAGAAGCTCGTGCGCGGCGCCTGGTTCGCGGTCCCGCTGGTCCTCTTCTGGAGCTGGAACCAGTGGGCGCACCACCTCAACGAGGCCTACAACGACGGCATCGTGTACTTCGCGATCGAGTTCGACGTGAAGACCATGCTCGCCGATATGACAAATGGCGGCCAGCTCGAGCACCTGTTCGGCTTCGTGCTCACCTCGTACGTGTGCAACTGGGTGCTGTTCCCGGCGGTGCTGGTCGGCGCCGCGCTCGGCTTCGAGAAAGAGCACCGCCCGGTCGCCATCCCGATGCTCGCGTGGCTCCTCGGCGCGGGCCTGTTCCTGGCGGCGTTCTCCAGCCGGCTCGGCTCGCACTGGTACTACGCCACGGTCATCTTCCCGCCGCTCATGTACTTCGGCTCGCTCGCCATCGGCCGCCTCTTCGAGCTGACCACGATGGACGAGGTCTCGCCGCTGTCGCGCTGGACCGGCGCCTTCCTGGTGTTCGTGCTGGCGCTCGCCCCGTTCGTCGGCGGCAAGCTGCGTGAGCTCAACGAGACCCACGCGGCCGCCGGGCTCGTGCCGCGCGCGAGCTGGATCGGCACGACGACGCTGCTCTTGCTGCTCGTCTTGATGGCCGTCGCCTACGGCATGGCGAACGCGCCGCCGAGCTGGCGGCTCCGCTGGGCGTTCGGCCCGATGCTGCTCATCGCCGGCTGGATGGGCCTCGAGCGCGCCCACCACGACGCCCGCGAGGTCTTCAAGTGGCGCACGCGCGAGCCCCAGTGGGAGACCGCCGACACCGACACGGCGGCGCTGCGCGCGGCGGTCGATCGGTTCTCGAGCAGGGCCGACCTGTTTGTCGTCGACGCCGCCAACCCCTGGTACCTGTACCTGCCGCTGCGCAAGGGCTGGGCCGACGACCTGCGCACCATCAACGAGCACGACGCGGCCTGGTACAACCAGCGCGGCGCGCGCTTCTACCTGCACTTCGCCGACAACGGCGGCCGCGCGCGCATCGTGCGTAAGCAGCAGCCGCTCGCGCGCGCCGATCGCTGGGAGCTCTTCTGCATCGATCCGGCCGGCTGTCCCGAGCTCCCGGTGACCGCGGCGCGATGATCGTATCCATCGTGATCCCGGCCTACGACGAGGTCGAGCGCTTGCCGCACACGGTGGACGCGGTGCTCGCCGAGGCGGCGCGCTGGCCGTTCACGCTCGAGCTGGTGCTGGTCGACGACGGCAGCAGCGACGGCACACTCCTGCTCATGCAGCGCTTCGCCGACGACGACGCGCGCGTGCGTGTCGTGAGCTACGGCACGAACCGCGGCAAGGGCGCCGCCGTCGCGGCGGGCGTAGCGGCCTCACGCGGCGACTTCGTGGTCTTCTTCGACGCCGATTTGTCATATCCGCTGGCGGCGGTGCCGGCGGCGCTGACGCTGTTCGACGAAGGCGCCGATGTCGTCATCGGAGCGCGCGATCTCGCGCCCAGCGGGCGGGCCGAGTACGGGCTCTTGCGCAAGGTCGCCAGCACCAGCTTCAACGCCATCGTCGAGGCCGTCTTGCACCTCGGCGTGCGCGACACGCAGTGCGGCTTCAAGGCGTTTCGCGGCGCGATCGCGCGCGCGCTGTTCCCCGCGCTCGAGGTGCGCGGCTTCGGCTTCGACGTCGAGCTGCTGTACCTCATCAGGCGCTGGCAGCTCGATCTGCGCCTCTTGCCGCTCAAGATGAACGCGCGCGCCGGCAGCTCGGTCAGCGTCGCGCGCGCCAGCGCCGAGATGCTGCGCGACGTGCTGCGCATCCGCCTACGAGCGGCGCGTGGACGGTACCCCGCGCCGCCAATCAGATAGCCTCACTGCGGCCGCTGGAGCCTCCGCTCCGGCCCACGTCACTCGAAGGTGAAGCCCGCCTCGTAGCGGTGCTCGGTGCCAGGCACGCCGGTCACGCACTGCCCCGGGATGTCGAGCCCACAGAAGCCGCTCTCGAGGCACACCTCGCCGTTCTCGCAAGCCGCGTCCGGGTCGGCCGCGCTCACGTCGCAGGTGCGCTCGCAGAATGCCGGCAGCGGCCGCGCCGGCTGCCACTTGCCGTCGCCGTCGACGTCCAGGCGGATGGCGTTGGTGGCGGCCAGCGGGAACACCGGGAAGTAGTCCGGCACCGGCGGCTCGGGCGTGAAGAACAACGAAAACGCAGGGATCGACGCGAACGCCAAGGACGCCACGCGCGGCAGCTGCAGCTCGCCGAAGAACACGTCGAAGTCGACCGAGCGCATGAGGTTCTCCTCGCGTGTGCCCATCGCGATGACGCTCACGAAGCCGTCGGTGGCGGGCGCATCGAGCTCGAAGGTTTGGTCAAGATCATTGACGACCTCGGGCCCGTTGGGGAGCTCGACGACCTTCTCGAGCAGCCCGCTCACGTAGATCTCGACGCGATCGACGCCGAACCAGCTCGCCGTCTGCACCTTCACGTGGACCGGGAACTTGCCGCTGACGGTGGCGATCTCACCCGGGATCTTGCCGTCGACGTCGATCTCGACGAACGGCCCGTAGCTCGCCAGCGCCTTGCCTGCCTTGACGGTGCGGGCCGAGGCGCCGACGTCGATCTCGCGCGGCGTCTGCGCGTCGCTCTTCAGCCAGGTGCGCGGCGTGCCGGGCTCGCGGTCGCTGCCGTGCGAGTCGGACGAGCCGGTGATGGTGATGTCGAGGCCCTGGTCGAGCCAGTGCATCCAGTCGTCGTAGGTGCCGAGGTGGAAGCCGCAGGGGAGGTCCTCGAAGCCCGCCAGCACCTCGCCGTCCGGGGTCGGGCGGCAGGCGTCGTCGTTGATGGCGGCCGGGTCGGTGGTCCAGTTCGCGAGCTGCTCCTCGGGCGTGCGGATGAGGATGTCGCGCGCCGACAGGTACGCCACGCGCCGCCGATGACGCATCTTGCACTCCTCGAAGCGCTCGCCGGCCGGGCACTGCACGATGGGCCCGGCGGGCGAGTACTCGGGGCAGGCGACGGCGAGCGCGGCGAGGTCGGTGGCGGCGTCGATGCGGTCGATGCACAGGTTGAACGTCACGACCTCTTTGTTGGTCGGCGTGCGGATGAGGTCGAAGCGCTTCGAGTTGAAGACCTCCATCGCGTCGAAGTCGCAGGTCGTGCGCGCCAGCAGCACGTTGCCCGCCTCGAGCAGCGACAGCGAGCGGGCGTTGCCGTCGCCATCGAGGCCGAGCTGCGAGATGTGGCCGATGAAGCCATCGCGCGGGTGGTTGATGATGCGCACACCGCCCTTCGGATCGCTGATGGCGTTGGACAACATGCGCATGAGCCCGGGGCCGTCGAGGCAGGTCCAGTCGGGCGCGCCGTGATCGGGGATGAGCTTCTGATCGAAGCCGAGCGGGAAGGCGATGTAGTGGCCGAGCTCGAGCGTCGAGACCTCGGCGCTGATGCCGGTCTGCAGGCGGTCCTGCACCCCGAGCCGACGCACCGCGGGTGCCAGGTCGGCGACGATGTCGTGATCGCTCGAGACCGCGAGATCGATGCCCTCGACGAGCACGCGGCGGATGCGCTCCTCGAACTTCATGCCGGAGTCGAAGCTCGCCTCTTGATGGAGGTGGAAGTCGCCGCTGATCCAGCCGTCGGTGTCGACCTCGTGCGTGAGCGCGAGGCGCAGCTGCACGGCCTGGCCGGCGCCGACGGTGAACGTCTTCTTCGGCGCGGACCACTCCGGCCCGTGGCTCGCGACGACCTCGTAGGTGCCGGCCGCGACCTCGATGGTGAGCTCATTACCCTGCTCCTGCGGCAGGTACGGCGTCAGGTACTGCACGCCGTTGCCGAGCCGGCCTTCGCCGAGCCACGGCCGCCGGAGTCCGTCGCCGTCGGCTCTGATGCCGTCGACGATCGGCGTGAACGCGACCTTGGCCTCGATCGCCTGACCCTCCGCGTCGGTCACGACGAGCTGCACGCGGCCCGGCAGCGGCACCACCGGCGCGAGCGTGAGGTCGTCGCCAGCGTCCACGTGCAGCCGCTGGATCGCGCTCGTCACGATGCGCTTCTCGTCCTGCGCGAAGACGACGTAGTCGCCCGCCGGCAGGTGCGCGTGAAAGTCGCCGTCCTCGATCGGATCGGTCCCGAGGTCCGCGTCGATCTGCGTCACCAAGCCGGGCACACCGCTCGTGCGATAGTTCGCCTCGGCGACCGCGTACGGATCCGCCAAGCTCGCGCTGGGGTCGGGATCGGTCATGACGTAGACGTGCGCGTTCGGCATGAGCTGGCCCTGCTGGCCGCGCACGACGCCGCTCACCTTGGCCGTGGGTACACCGCGCGCCTCATAGACGAGGTCACCGACCGACGCGATGTCGCCGCCGCCGACGACGAAGTAGCGCTCCCAGCTCCACGCGGCGAACTTGTCACATACGTCGTCATCCGACGCGTCCGCGAGGCAGTTCTTGGCGCCGGTGATGAAGCCCGTCGACGAGCTCGTGATGATCGGCACGAGCACCTGCGGCTTCGGCGTCGCGGCGTCGCCGAGGTTGAAGTAGCCGTAGCTGACGTCGCCGCCCGCGGCCGCCATGAAGTCGAACGCCAGCGGGTGCGTGAAGGTGTCCTTGCCTTGGAACAGCGCGTCGAAGATCGGCTTCTCCTCATCGAAGCCGATGCCCGGCGCGAAGATGTCGTTGCGCGCGCCGAAGAACAGGAAGTCGCCGGCCAGCGTGCCGGGCGCCAGGTTCTTGTCGGCGTTGCCGAGGATCGTCTCGAAGACCGACGTCGGCGCGCCGACCGCGGGCAACGTCATGGCGTCGCCGATGGGGTTGGGCGCGTCGGGGTCGGTCCGGTAGGCCGTGCTCTTCATCTCGAGCCAGCGCGCGCCGGGCTCGAGGATGTAGTCGGTCTCGATGCGCAGCTGGAAGCGCGTGCCCGGGAACAGCGCCGCGAGCAGGTCGCCGCGCAAGAGCGACAGCGCCTCGAGGAACACACCGGCGTCGCCGGTCACGCGCACGATGGCGGCCTGGCCGTCGCTGCCGTCGTTGACGATGGTCACGCCGCCCGCGGCCGGGCGCGTCCACAAGAGGTTCGCCGTCGCGATCACCTCGGCGAGCTGGTCCTTGCCGCTGCCGTTCCGGTACTGCGCCTCGGGCCGCACGATGTCGGCGTCGACCAGCGTGCCGCCGAAGACACCGGGCGCGGGCGAGCTCTCGGTGTCGAGGATGGCGAAGCGCAGGTACTCGTTCTCGAGCACGTAGTCGCCGACCTTGGCCATGGCGACGTCGCCACCGATCAGCTGGTTCGGCGTGGTCGCGCGATAGGCGCGCGCGTTGTTCTTGCCGTCGTTGCACGCGGCAAGTGACAAAATCGCCGCCAGGACGATGAGCGCGCGCATGTCAGAGGCCGAGCTGGACTTGGATGAGCAGCGCGTCGTTGTCGAGTGACGGCCCGTCGAGCTCCTCGCGGTGCGTCAGCTCGATGAGCGCCTTCATGTGCTGACGGTGGAGGTAGTACTGGAAGCCGCCGCTCACGACGATCTGATCGCCGGCGTTGTCGAGGTCGGCGTTGTCGTCGAGCAGCTCGACGCGTGCGGCCACGCCGAGCTTGTTGCCGCAGAACAGGTAGCCGGCCTCGGCCGCCAGCGCGCTGCGGTCGATGGCGCCCGGGATGGTCGCGTCGGTGGTCGGCTGCGACGTCGGCTCGGCCGAGTCGTTGAGCCACTCGAGCGCGAGGTTGAAGCCGGCGATCTTCATGATCGCGTCGACCTCCCAGCCGAGCGTCTCGATGGACTTGCCGTCGTCATAGTAGATGCTGCCGCCGACGCCGAGGCGCAGCCCGCCGCGCTCGAAGTCGGGCATACCGTCGCCGACGGGTCCGAGCGGGGCGACCTCGGCGCGCGCGGCGTAGGCCAAGCGCGTGAAGCGGTTGCCGTCGAGCGCGGTTGCCTCCTCGTAGCCGAGGCCGAACGACGTGCGCCGCTCCAGGCCGTTGTAGACCCCGAGCCAGTAGCGCGCGATGCCGTTGCCGACGTCGCCCTCGATGGTTGCGCCGACCTGACGGAACGGCGCGAGCGCGCGCACCCCGAGCGGCCGATCACTGAGCGCCGACTCGCTCGAGCGCATGAGCGCGTAGCGCGAGAACGGGACCTCGCGGGCGCCCACGACGAAGCCGAGGCCGGTGATGGGGCGCCACGCGACCCACGCGTCGAGCAGCCTCATGCCCTCGCTGCTGGCGTCCATCGACAGCTCGAACTCGGTGTCACCCCACGCGTAGCCGCGCACACCGAAGCGCGCGCGGCGCAGGCTGAAGCCCTGTGCGTCGGCGGGATCGCCGTTGACGATGAGGCCGTCGTCGCCGAGGTAGGGTACGGCTTCGAGCTGCAGCAGACCCATCAGGGTGACCTGCGCGAAGCCGCCGTCGAGGACGACGAGATCAGCAGCGTCGTTGTCGTCGGCGTGAGCGATCGACGGAACGAGCGCTAGAAGGAGAGAGGCAACGAGAGTGCGCAAAGCGGCCTCCGGGGCGTGGACGGCCGGACCGTACCCCTACACCCCCGAGTTGAAAAGCAGCGCTGGCGCGAACTTCCCGTGACGATCGTGAGGCTCACGCCCGATGCCACGCCTCAGCGAGACATCGGACGGAGACACGGGTCAATAGTCGTCGCGACCGCGACCACCACCGCCGCGACCACCGCCGCCGCCGCCGTAGCCGCCACCACCACCACCGCCGTAGCCGCCACCGCCGCCGCCACCGCCGCGCGGGCGATCACCCGGCGCGCGCTCCTGCGCTTCGTTGACGCGGATCGGACGGCCGTCCAGCGACTGCCCGTCCATGCCCGAGATGGCGGCCTGCGCCTGTGCTCCATCCTCGAACGTGACGAAGCCGAAGCCGCGCGAGCGACCCGACTCACGGTCCATCACCACCTTGGCATCCGACACCTGACCGAAACGCTCGAAGCCCTCACGGAGGCTCTGATCGGTGGTGTCCCAGCTGAGGCCACCGACAAATAATTTCTTCGACATGATCACCTTGCGACGTGGTTCAGCTCGCACTTCAGAGCGCGAGCTCGCGGCGTCGTACCATGAGCACCGGGCCAGCCCAAGCGCTGAGCCGCTTTCTGGTCGAACCTTTCGAAGTTCCTGCGCCGCAGCACAAATCGCGCGCTTCGCATCTTTTGCAGCGGAAGTCGCGTTTTCCGCCTGTGGCCAGGCTGCTCGGGACGGAGTTGCCGTCGCCGCGTGGATCGGCTCTACTCCCGGCGTGCATCCTTCACGTCGCACCCTGGCGATTGTAGCGGTCGGGACGCTGCTTGCCGTGTTGCCAGTGCTCGTCGACGGCGACCTGTGGGTCGTGTGGGCGGGGGCCTGGGCGGCCTTGTTCCTCGCGCTCATCGTCGACCTGGCCGGGCTTCCGCGCGCGCCCGACCTGATCCATCGCGTGATCATGCCGAGCACGCTCTACATGGGCGAGGCGACATCGATGGATCTCCAGCTCTCGTGGGAAGAGCCGCGGCGACGACCGGTGCGCGCGCTGGTGAAGCTCGACCTGTCGCCGTCCCTCAAGGCCGTGGCGGCGACGACGGCCGACATCGCCGGGCCACGCGCGACCTCGATCCCCATCCCGCTCGAGCCGCTCAGGCGCGGGCGGGCCGAGGTCGAGTCCGCGTGGCTGCGCTGGTCCGGGCCGCTCGGGCTGCTCGAGCGCACGACCGAGATCCCGCTCGAGCGCACCGTCGACGCGGTCCCGAACCTGCGCGCGGTACGTCAGCTCGCCGCGCGCTTCCACTCGCAGAACGAGCTGCACCAGGGCCTGCGCATCGAGCGCTACCTCGGCGACGGCTCCGAGTTCGACTCACTGCGCGAGTTCATGCCCGGCCTCGATCGGCGCAGCATCGACTGGAAGTCGTCGGCGCGGCACACGAAGCTCCTGTCACGCCACTTCCGCGCCGAGCGCAACCGCCAGATCGTGATGGCCATCGACACCGGTCACCTCATGGGGGAGCCGCTCGACGGGCTACCGCGCCTCGATCACGCCATCCACGCAGCGCTCTTGCTGGCCTTCTTCTCGGCGCGCGCGGGCGACAAGATCGGGCTCTACTCGTTCGACGAGCGCCCGGGTGTGTTCGCCACGCCGCGCGGCGGCAACGGCGCCTTCCACGCGGCCTTGGCGCTGTCGGGTGGGCTCGGCTACAGCGACGCCGAGACGAACTTCACGCTCGGGCTCACCGATCTCATGCAGCGGCTCACGCGCCGCTCGCTGGTCGTGGTGCTCACCGACTTCACCGACTCGGTCACCGCCGAGCTCATGGTCGACAACCTCACGCGCCTCGCGGCGCGGCACCTCGTGGTGTTCGTGTCACTGCGCGACCCGCTCCTGCAGCGCACCGCGGCCACGCCGCCCGACGACCTCGTGAGCCTGCAGCGCGCGGTCGTGGCCGACACGCTGGTGCGCGAGCGCGAGGCGGTCATCGCGCGGCTGAAGCGCCGCGGCGTGTCGTGCATCGACGCCGCGCCCGGCGAGATCGGCATGCAGCTGCTCGACCGCTACCTCGAGATCAAGCGCCGGGAGATGATCTGACATGGCGTTCCGGCTGAAGTCGTTCGAGTTCCGCGCCGAGCGCGAGGCCGCCTGGCAAGAGCTCGAGGAGCTCGTCCGGCGCGTCGAGAAGAGCGGGCTCGGCGCGCTGCAGGCCGAGCAGCTGCATCGCCTGCCGACACTCTATCGCGGCGTGCTGTCGTCGCTGTCGGTGGCGCGCGCCATCTCACTCGACAAGAACGTCATCGCTTACCTCGAGGGGCTGTCGGCGCGCGCCTACTTCGCGATCTACTGCCGCAAGCGCGACCTCGGCGCGACCATGTGGACGTTCCTCGGGCGCACGTTCCCGGCATCGGTCAGGCGCATCCGTTGGGCGCTCTTCCTGGCTCTCGGGCTGATGATGCTCGGCACCATCGCGGGCTACGTGCTCGTCGACAATGATCCCGAGCGCTACTACTCGTTCGTCTCCGAGGACATGGCCAACGGCCGCACGCCCGAGTCGAGCAAGGAAGAGCTCGCCTCGGTGCTGACCGACGGCGGCGGCGACGGCTCCGACCTGGCCGCGTTCGCGAGCTTCCTCTTCACACACAACGCACGCATCGGCCTCGTGTGCTTCGCGCTCGGCTTCGTCGCGGGCGTGCCGGTGATGCTGATGCTGTTCATCAACGGCGCGGTGCTGGGCGCGATGGCGGCGCTCTACGCGGCGCACGGCATGGGCTTCGAGTTCTTGGCCTGGGTCTTCCCGCATGGCGTCACCGAGCTCCTGGCCGTCGCCGTGTGCGGCGCGGCGGGCCTCTCGGTCGGCTACGGGCTGGTCTTCCCGGGGCGCTTCCGGCGCCTCGACAACCTCGCCATCCGCGGCCGCCACGCCGCCTCGATCGCGGTCGGCGCGGTGCTGATGTTCTTCATCGCGGCGCTCATCGAGGGCTTCTTTCGCCAGATCGTGCACGACACCGACGCGCGCGTGATCGTCATCGTCGTCAGCGTCATCGCCTGGTTCTCGTACTTCTACTTCGCGGGCCGCCGCGGGCACTCGGTGCACGACATCGACGAGCCCGACCTGTTGCTGGGCGGCGCCCTGCCGAGCGCCGAGCCGGCGCCGCGAGCGCGCGCGTGACGGCACGACGCCTGGCGCTGCAGACGCCCGAGGAGGTGCCGCTGGTCTTCGAGCTGGCGCCCGTCGGGAGCCGCATCTTGGCGTTCACGCTCGACCTGCTGTTCATCTTCGCGGCCGTCGTCCTCATCGTCTTCATCTTCGACTTCGCGACCGCGGGCATGACCGTGTCCGACGCCGACAACTTCCTGCAGGCGCTGCTCGGGCTGGTCCTGTTCTTCATCTGGAACTTCTACTTCATCTTCACCGAGCTGCGCTGGCACGGCCGCACCATCGGCAAGCGCGTCGCGGGGATTCGGGTGATCGCGCGCGACGGCGGCCCGCTCACCTCGGATCTCGTCTTCGCGCGCAACCTCACGCGCGACATCGAGTGGGTCTTCCCGCTGGTCGCCATCCTCGACTCGCGTGTGCTCGGCATCGACTCGCCGGCGCTCTTGGTGGTGTGCTGGCTGTGGCTCGGGGTGATGGCGTTCCTGCCGCTCTTGAACCGCTACCACTGCCGCGTGGGCGACCTCGTCGCCGGCACGATCGTCGTCGCGAACCCGGTCGAGCGGCTCTTGCCGGACCTCATCGCCGAGGCCGCTGCGGCCAAGCAGTCCGCGGTCGCGCGTGGCAGCCTCGGCGACGAGTACACGTTCACGCAGGACCAGCTCGACACGTACGGCATCCACGAGCTGCAGATCCTCGAGGACGTGCTGCGTCGCTATCCGCAGCAGATCGATCCGGAGCTTCTGCAGACCATCGCCCACAAGATCCAGATGAAGATCCGCTGGCAGCCGGAGCCGAGCCAGCGGGTCGACGCCTATGCGTTCCTGCAGGCGTTCTACGCGGCCCAGCGCGCGCGCCTCGAGCACCAGATGTTGTTCGGCCAGCGGCGCGAGCACAAAGTCCGCTAGGGGCCCGAGCACTTTCTCCTAATGTCCCGAGGTCGTCCGGCCGATGAGTGTGGCTAGAACGCCTTGGGGGAGGCGCCTGAGATGGCAACCGAATCCACCGAGAGTCCGTCTGGTCGCGTCACCCGCGAGCTCGCGGATCCGGCCACCGGAAGCCGACCGGAGACCGCGCCCGAGCCATCGGGCGCGGGCCTTCCGCTCTCCGCGCACACGCAGGCGTTCACCGCGCCCGCGGCGTCTCCGAGCAGCCTCTACGCGAACCGCGTCCAGCAGGCTCGCATCAAGGTCAACAGCGCGCGCCTCGGGGTCACGCCGCCGCGCCAGACCGGGCCGTGGACACCGCAAGCCGTGGCGGGTGTCGTCGAGGAGAAGCCGAACGAGATCCCGATCGGTGTGGCGAGCGTGCCCGCGTGGCCGCGCGCGGTGAACGAGACGATGGAGTACGAGGCGCTGGCGGCGATGGTGCGCGAGACCGGGCCGGTGACACCCGAGGGCAAGCTGCCGCGTGTGATGCTCAAGCAGACGCTGCCGGTCGAGCTGCTCGATGGCAAGACGCGGCCGGTCACGCCGCCGCCCGACATGATGATGCGCATGCCGGCGCGCGCGATCGAGCCGCAGCCCGCGAGTCAGCGCGCGACGCAGATCGACTCACCCGAGGTGCTCGAGGCCATCGCGGCGCTCGCGCCGACGGCACCGCTCGACGACCACCGCTTCGAGCAGGCGGTCGCGCTGATGCTCTTGGTGAGCGCGCTGTATCTCGTCTATCTCATCACCGGCTGAGCTGATACGGTCCCGCGCGTGGAGCTCCAGGCCCTCGCGAAGCAGCTCGAGAAAAACGTCGCACCGGTGTGGCTCGTGTACGGCGACGAGCTGTGGCTCGTCGATCAGGCGGTCCGCATGATCGTCACGGCCGCCGTCGGCAGCTACGACGACCCGATGTCGGTCACGCGCGTCGACCTCGCCGAAGGCAAGAAGGGCGCGCGCGACGTCGTGTCGGCGTGTCGCTCGATCGGCCTCTTCACGAGCAAGATCGCGGTCGTCGCGCGCGCGGCCGAGGTGCTCGACAAGAAGGCCGAGGACAAGGAAGAGATCGGCCGCTACCTCGACCAGCCAGCGCGCGGCGCGACGCTCGTCCTGCGCGGCGATCTCGACGGCCGCAGCGCGCTCGTGAAGCGCGCGAAGAAGAACGGCCAGGTGCTCGTGTACGGACCGCTGAAGCCGAAGGACGCGGTGCCGTGGATGATCGATCGCAGCCGCCAGCTCGGCAACCCGATCGATCGTGACGCGGCCTATCGCGCCGTCGAGCTGGTGGGCACGAGCCTCTTGCAGCTCGAGCAGGTGCTGAACCAGCTCGGCCTCTACGCGGGCCCGGGCCAGCCCATCCGCGCGGCCGACGTCGAGAACGGGCTGGCCGCGACGCGCGAGCACAGCGTCTTCGAGCTCGGCGACGCCATCGGCGACAAGAACACGCGCGAGGCGCTGCGCCACCTCGACGCCATGCTCGAGCAGCGCGAGGCGCCGCTCGGTATCCTGGCGATGATGGCGCGCCACTTCCGCCAGCTGCTCGAGGCCAAGGCGGTCATGGCGCGCGGCCAGGGCCCGGACGAGATCATGCGCAAGCTGCGCCTCTCGCATCCGTTCATTGCCGAGAAGCTGTCGCGCCAGGCGGAGCGCTTCGACGACGTCACCCTGCGTGGCGCGTTCGAGCAGTTCTATCGCACCGAGCTGGAGCTCAAGTCGCTGCGTGGCGTGGAGCCGGCGATGAGGCTCGAGGCGCTGCTGCTGCGCCTGTGTGCCACATCGCACACGCCGCGGCCCGCGCGCCGCTGAGCGCTCTGGATTAAACAGTGTCGCATTGGCCGAGAGACAATGCGCGAGGCTAGGAGAGGCGAGCACCGCGCGGAGGCGTATATGGACATACGTCGAGCACGGAGCGGAGCCTCGACGACGCATCGTGCTTTGGATCTCGGACAAGGAGGCACTGTTTAGGTGGACATGTCTCGGATCGGCCTGTGACGCGGCCGCGTGACCGGTCGGCTAAGCCGCGCAGTTCTGGTGTGTTGAGAGAAAGCGCTCAGGTTTCGTGACACATGAACCGATATGCCTGATCGGTTTGCGGCCTCCCGTCAGGCGGCAACTGTCCAACGACACCCCATCGAGGCCCCATGCGCCACCCGATCTGTCGCCTCGCGAATCGCGCGACAGCCCCTGCCCTCGTCACGTTCGTCCTCGCCCTCGCCGCCTGCGGCAGCGACTCGAGCGAAGGCAAGCAGGACGACGCGACCGAACCCACCGCCGAGGACACGAGCGTGACCGAGGTCGCGCCGTTCACCGACACCGGCAGCGGTGACACCGCCGACGCGGCCCCGACCGACACGAGCGTGGCCGCCGACGGCGACGTGCAGCCCGGTGAGTTCGGCGCCGTGTGCACCGAGAACAAGGACTGCAACTCGCAGTTCTGTGTCAGCTCGGACCTCGGCCCAGTGTGCACGCGCACGTGCGTCAACGACTGCCCGAGCGGCTATAGCTGCCTCGGCGTGGCGGGCGTGACCGACGTGACGTTCCTGTGTGTGCCGCGCCAGACCAGGCTCTGCCAGGCGTGCTTCACCGACGAGCAGTGCAACGGCGGCTACTGCCTCACGCGCGAGGACGGCCAGCGCTGCACCGAGCCGTGCAAGGAGGACGAGGACTGCCCCGATGGCTACTCCTGCGACCGGGTCGCGAGCGAGATCGTCGGCGACAACCAGAGCAAGCAGTGCGTGCCCGACCACGACACGTGCTCGTGCTTGCCGGGCAACGAGGGCGTGACCGAGGTGTGCGAGGTCGCCAACGCGAACGGCCGCTGCTTCGGCACACGCACGTGCTCGGGCGCGGACGGCTGGGGCGCGTGCGACGCGCAGACGCCGGGCCCCGAGATCTGCGACGGCATCGACAACAACTGCAACAACTTCGCGGACGAGGACGTCGAGGGCGCGGGCCTGCCGTGCGAGGTCAGCAACGGCTTCGGCAGCTGCCCCGGCGTGCAGATCTGCGGCGGCGCGAGCGGGCTCGACTGCATCGCGCCGACCCCCGCCGAAGAGACCTGCAACTACGCCGACGACGACTGCGATGGGCAGACCGACGAGGGCTTCGCCGACATCGTCTCGGGCCTCTACGTCAGCGACCAGAACTGCGGCGTGTGCGGCAACGACTGCGCCGGCTTCTTCCCGAACGCCGTCAGTGGCTGCGCGGTGAGCGGGGGCCAGGCGCGCTGCGTGGTCGAGGCGTGCTCGCCTGGCTACTACCAAGCCGGCCCGACGACGTGCCTGCCCGTGCTCGACGCCAACTGCCTGCCGTGCACCGCCGACGCGAACTGCGTCGTGCCGGGCAACGCATGCGTGCCGCTCGACGGCGGCAACTTCTGCGCGATGGACTGCGGGCCCGGCAACCTCAACGGCCTGCGCGACGAGACCTGCGGCCCGAGCTACACCTGCAGCGATCGCGGAAACGGAAAGTTCCTTTGCCTTCCGACCACCAGCTCGTGCGGCTGCCTCGACGCCGAGGACGACGGCAAGACGCGCCCGTGCACCGAGCAGAATGCCTTCGGAACCTGCGCCGGCAGCCAGGTGTGCGACCCCGACGGGGCCGGCTTCTCGGCCTGCACCGCGCGTGTGCCGGGCGCCGAGACGTGCAACGGGCTCGACGACGACTGCGACGGCGTAGTCGACGAGGACGTGGTGCAGCCGATCGAGCCGTGCGCGCGCACGAACGAGCTCGGCACCTGCTCGGGCGCGTGGAGCTGCCAGGGCGCGGGTGGCTGGGTGTGCACCGCCAACGTGCCCGCCGCCGAGACGTGCGACTACAATGACAACGACTGCGACGGAAAGACCGACGAGGACTTCGTCGACGCCGACAGCGGCGCCTACCTCACGAACGACAGCTGCGGCATCTGCGGGCGCGACTGCGACGGCGTGATCTTGTTCTCCACGGCGACCGAGTGCGTGCTCGACAACGGCCTCGCCACCTGCATCGCGACCGCCTGCCAAGAGGACTTCTACATCCCGCCCGACACCAACCGCGTGTGCATCCCGACGTCGGGGGCCGCGTCGTGCTCGCCGTGCGCGGACGACGCGCAGTGCGCTGAGCTCAGTGACGGCCGCTGCACTGTCATTGACGGTGGCAAGTTCTGCACCGCGGGCTGCGACGCCCCGAGCGACTGCGACGACGGCTACGACTGCCTCGAGGGTCGCTGCCTGCCGAGCACGCTGTCGTGCTCGTGCCGCCCCGGCCTCGACGGGTCGCTGCGCCCGTGCGTGTCGCAGAACACCGCCGGCACCTGCACGGGCGTCGAGACCTGCGACTCGACGCAGACCCCGGGCTGGTCGGGCTGCTCGGCGCGCACGCCGATGGCCGAGGAGTGCAATGGCGAAGACGACAACTGCAATGGCCGCGTCGACGAGAACGTGACCCACTCACCGACTGGCTGCACCTCGCAGAATGACTCTGGCACCTGTATCGGCACTTATCGCTGCGAGGGCGCCGACGGCTGGCAGTGCCCGGTCGCGACGCCGAGCGCCGAGCTCTGCAACTTCCAGGACGACGACTGTGATGGTCAGGTCGACGAGTCGTTCCGCGGCGCGTTCGGCAAGTACGTCGACGACGAGAACTGCGGCAACTGCGGCAACTCGTGCGTCGGCCTCATCCCCAACGCGACCGCGCACTGCGTCGCGCCCACGTCGGCTTCGGGCAACGCGCGCTGCGAGGTCGCCGAGTGCGAGCCGGGATTCTATCAGGTCGGCCCACTGACCTGCCTGCCGGCGATCGACACGACCTGCATCCCGTGCGTCAACGACGGCAACTGCCCGACGCCCGGCGACAAGTGCCTGGCGCTCGACAACGGCCACTTCTGCGGGCGCGACTGCTCGCCGAGCAACGTGCACGGCAGCCCCGCCGACGAGTGCGACGACGGCTTCGAGTGCTTCGACTTCGGTAGCGGCGTGCACCAGTGCGTGCCGTTCTCGGGCTCGTGCTCGTGCCTCGACAGCGACCGCGACGACGTGCGCACGTGCTCGGTCCAGAACAGCGACGGCAAGTGCTTCGGCACCGAGGTGTGCGCGCCCGAGAACGGCTGGGGCGGCTGCACCGCGCAGACCCCGGCGGGCGAGACGTGCAATGGCCTCGACGACGACTGCGACGGCCGCGTCGACGAGGACGTGGTCAAGCCGACCGAGGCGTGCGCCGTCACCAACAGCTTCGGCACCTGCTCGGCCAACTGGGTCTGCGGCGGTCAGGACGGCTGGGTGTGCGACGCCAAGACGCCGGTCGACGACATCTGCAATGGCCAGGACGATGACTGCGACGGATCGGTCGACGAGCCGTTCAAGAACGCCGGGGGCGTCTACAACGACCTCGCCAACTGCGGCGCGTGCGGCATCTCGTGTGTCGGCGCGATCCCGAATGCCACCTCGCAGTGCGTCGTCAGTGGCGCCACCGCGCGCTGCGAGGTCGCGAGCTGCGCGCCCGGATTCTACCGCGCCAGCAACCTGACCTGCCTGCCGGCCAGCGACAACTCGTGCTTCGCGTGCTCGAGCGACGCCAGCTGCCCGACGCCGGGTGACAAGTGCCTGCAGCTCGACGGCGGCTCGTTCTGCGGCCGCGACTGCTCGGCCGGCAACAACCACGGCACCCCCGCGAACCAGTGTCCGACCGGCTACGCGTGCGAGGACGCCACCGGGGGCGCGCGCCAGTGCGTGCCGAAGTCGCACTCGTGCTCGTGCCTGCCGAGCGACTCTGGCAAGACGCGCGCCTGCCGCGTGACGAATCCCTCCGGCACCTGCTTCGGCGACGAGACGTGCAATCCGAACGTCGGCTGGGCTGGCTGCGATGCGCAGACGCCGAAGCCCGAAGAGTGCAATGGCGAGGACGACGACTGTGACTCGCTGGTCGACGAGGGCGTCGTGCACGAGCCGACGACGTGCAGCAGCACCAACGCGGCCGGCACCTGTACCGGCACATTCATCTGCGGCGGCATCAATGAGTGGAGCTGCCCGGTCGCCACGCCGGCGGTCGAGCTCTGCGACTTCAAGGACAATGACTGCGACAATCAAGTCGACGAGACGTTCAAGAACGCCGACGGCCTGTACGTGAATGATCAGAACTGCGGCTCGTGCGGCATCTCGTGCAGTGGCGCCATCCCCAACGCCACCGCGACCTGCGCAGTCGGCCCGAACGGCCAGCCGCGCTGCGAGGTCGCGACCTGCAACAGCGGCTACTACAAGGCCGGCCCGCTGTCGTGCGCGCTCGCGACCAGCAGCCTGTGCGCGCCGTGCACCAGCGACAGCAGCTGCTCGACGCCAGGCGACCGCTGCCTCACCTCGTCGACGGGCTCGAAGTACTGCGGCGTCGACTGCTCGGCCGGGAACCTGCACGGCACCGCGGCCGGCGCGTGCGACAACGGCTACCAGTGCACGGTCGTCGCGGGCGGCCACGATCAGTGCGTGCCCCGCTCCGGCACGTGCGACTGCGGACCGTCGAACGCGGGCGCCACGCGTACCTGCCAGCAGCAGAACACGTCGGGCGTGTGCTTCGGAACCGAGACGTGCAACGCCACGCAGGGCTGGGTCGGCTGCACCGCGCGGGTGCCGGCGGCCGAAGTCTGCAATGGCCTGGACGACAACTGCAACTCGCAGATCGACGAGGGCGTCACGCACACTCCGACGACTTGCATGAACACGGTCAACGGTATCGGCACCTGCACCGGCACGTACACCTGCCAGGGCGCGAGCGGCTGGCAGTGCCCGGTGTCCACACCGCAGACCGAGACCTGCAACGCGCTCGACGACAACTGCAACACGCAGATCGACGAGACGTTCAAGAATGCCTCCGGTATCTACGTCGGCCTCGACAACTGCGGCGCGTGCGGCGTGTCGTGCGTCGGCTCGATCCCGAACGCGACCGCGACCTGCGCGGTGAGCGGCAGCGCGGCCCGCTGCGAGGTCGCGACGTGCGACGCGGGCTACTACAAGGCGGGCCCGCTGACGTGCCTCGCGGCCACCGACAACTCGTGTGCGCCGTGCTCGACGGACGCGAACTGCCGCACGCCGGGAGACAAGTGCCTCGACCTCGATGGCGGCAAGTTCTGCGGGCGCGACTGCTCGGCGACGAACGTGCACGGCACGGCCGACGGCGTGTGCCCGGGCGGCTATCAGTGCACGCCATTCAGTGGTGGCGTGAAGCAGTGCGTGCCGCAGTCGAGCTCGTGCGACTGCCTCAATGGCGACAGCGGCAAGACGCGCAGCTGCGTGTCGAGCAACACCAGCGGCACGTGCTTCGGCACGCAGAGCTGCAGCCCCGCGGTGGGGTGGTCATCGTGCTCCGCGCAGACGCCCGCGGCCGAGACCTGCAACAGCGTCGACGACGACTGCGACACGGTGATCGACGACGTGGCCGGCCGCGGCGACGCCTGCAGCACGACGAACACCTTCGGCACCTGCACGGGCACACGCGCCTGTGTGTCCGGTCAGAGCACGCTGCAGTGCAGCGCCGCCACACCCGCGGCCGAGACGTGCAACAGCCGCGACGACGACTGCGATGGGTCGACGGACGAGGGCTTCACCATCAACCAGAGCTGCAGCAATGGTGTCGGCGCATGCCAGCGCTTCGGGTTCACGGTGTGCAACTCCAGCGGCAACGGCACGCAGTGCAACGCGACCGCGGGCACGGCGGGCACCGAGATCTGCGACAGCATCGACAATGACTGCGACGGCGCGACCGACGAGAACGCGGCCTGGGCGAACAAGGGGACGCCGTGTACGCAGGGTCAGGGCGTGTGCCAGGTGACCGGCGTCTTCGTGTGCTCGGCCAATGGCCAGACCACGCAGTGCAGCCAGACCGCGCCGGCGGCGGCCGTGTCGAACGAGACCGGCAAGTGCAACAACCTCGACGACGACTGCGACGGCGCGATCGACGAAGACTTCCCGACCAAGAACGCGGTCTGCAGCGTCGGGCAGGGCGTGTGCAAGGCGTTCGGCAACAACGTCTGCACGGCGAACGGCAGCGGCGTGCAGTGCAATGCGACCGCCAGCTCCGGCTCGACCGAGGCCTGCGACCTGCTCGACAACGACTGCGATGGCGTCACCGACGAGGACTTCAAGAACGCGGCCGGCACCAAGTACGACAAGACCACGACGTGCGGAAACTGCTTCACCAACTGCACAACGATCTACGCCGGCCTGGCGAACGCGTTCGGCGCCTGCGACGCCACCCCCGCGACTCCGCAGTGCGTGCTGAGCTGCAACGCCGGCGCATTCAACCTCAACAACGTGCCCGATGACGGCTGCGAGTTCGTGCTCGACGCGACCGCAATCTACGTCGGCCGTGACAGCGCGGGCTCGGTCGACGACGCGACCTGCGGCCTCGGGCCCGTGGGGACTGGCGCCGGCAATCACCCCTGCAAGACGATCGTTCAGGGGCTGTCGCGCGCGGCCGCGCTGTCACGCAAGACCGTCAATGTCTCGGACAGCCAGTACGACGAGCAGGTCACGCTGCGAAACGGCATCAACCTCATCGGCGGCTTCCGCGCCGACAACTGGAACGCGCACCTGTCCTCGACCGGCACGATCATCCGCGGACCGGCCGTCACGACCGGTCACTCGAAGACGATCATCGCCCAGGGCATCACGGCGAACACTGTCGTGCGTGGATTCATCATTTATGGCGGCTCGAGTTTTGCGACAGGCGGCAACTCCTATGCGATCTGGATCAAGGACTCGACGTATGACCGAACGCCCCCGTCTGGTGCCGCGTTCGGTCTGCAATTCTTGGATAACCTGATCTTCGGGGGCAACGGAGGAGGAGGACAGGGCGGAGGCTCGGGCTCCAACGGGGCGTCTGGCCAATACGGACAGCCGGGCGAGCGAGCCATCGGTACGGATCAGAGTCCTGGCGTCGCATGTGAGAGTTCCCCGAACGTGCCAGCAAACACTCCCGATTGTTTCGATGCTGCCGGCAATCTTGTGGCCAATGCTTGCGGTGTGGGCGGCAGCAACATGTGTGGCAATGCGAACGTCGCTGGCGGCGGGGGCGCGGCCGCCACCTGCCCGAGCACCAGCAACGCGCGTCAAGGAAGCGGGGCCGCTGGCTCGGCGGTCGCGGGGGGCGGAGCGGCGGGCACGGCAGGTGCCGGAGGTTATGACCGGAACCAAACTGTATGCGGCGGCTCCTTTGATACTGGAGGATTCTCTGCCACAGGACTGGCGGGAGGCGACGGCGGGCGAGGTGCGAACGCAAACGGCGGTGCGGGGTGTTCGGCCACCGCTGGCGGTGTGGCGAACTTCGAGTGGATCGGCGCCGCTGGCGCCGCAGGTGGCGCGGGCAAACCTGGTGGTGGGGGCGGTGGTGGCGGCGCTGGCGGGGGCGCGAATGGCTATCACAACAACTCTAGCGGCATGAACAAATGCGCCTCGACGGACCCGACTGATGATGCACTGGGCGGCTCGGGCGGCGGTGGTGGGGGCGCGGGCTGCGGAGGCGGGCTGGGCAGTCCTGGGGCGGGCGGCGGCGCAAGCCTCGCCATCTTCGTGACATACACGAGCACAACGGCCGTGCGCTTCCTGCCACGCTTCGCCAACAACACCATCACACGCGGCGTGGGCGGCAACGGCGGCGATGGGGGCAACGCAGGTGCAGGCGGTCTGGGCGGCGACGGCGGCGCCGGGGGTGTCGAAGCGACTCGCTACGCATTCGCAATGGGGCCTGGCGGCCGCGGCGGACAGGGAGGCGACGGCGGGCATGGCGGCGGTGGTGGTGGCGGCTGCGGCGGTGCGAGCTACAGCGCCTACTTCAGCAACTACACGGGCACACCCGACTTCAAGACGACGTCAAACACGCTCGTGCTCAGTGGCGACGGTGGCGCTGGCGGCCTGGGCGGCGCGTCCCTCGGAACGGTGGGCGGAGACGGCCAAGATGGTATGAGCGCTGACACCAACTACTGACAAATCACGGTATGACGGAATCGAGTGTAGTGCAGACTCCTCCGGCCACCGAAGCAGGCCGCGCCACTACGGGGCCTGGCGCGACCTTGAAATGAGAACGGGGCGCTGAGGACTCTGCGCGTCGGTTCTTGTCCAGACAGTTGGTGTCAGTCTTCCGGCGGAGGTAACACCGCTCCGCACACGAGCCCTCCAGCGGAGTCTATCCGCTGGAGGTTTCCGACGCCGCCTGGCTCATCGATCGCGCGGCGGGTTGGACCGAACCCGTAGTTGCCCGCGCCGAAGACAGTGCCGGCGAATGCGACGCCCTGACCGAGGTCTCGGGCGAAGACCACGTCGCTGTACCTCGAGCTGTTCCCGACCGACCACAGCGGCGTGCCGTCGTGCGCGTACGCCATCAACATCGTACGACCAGTGAGCGGGTGCAGAGCGCCTGTCGCGTCTTCGATTGAAGTCGACCCACGAGCGGTCAGGCTGAAGATACCGTAGGTAGAATTGTCGAACACGCTCCCGATGTTCACCGTGGGGAAGTCGAGTCCGTCGACGCCGGTGGGCCGGATGAAGCGCACCCAGCTGATGCGAAGGTCGTCCTGAACGTGGGCCACGAAGGCGTCAGCGCCAACTCCCACCACCGGGCCGAGGCCACTCAGGTTGTTGTAGTGGGCCGCGTCGAAGCGTGTGCCGTCGGCGAAGTCAGCTCCTTCGATGGTGAGACTGCCCCAGAACCAGAATCCGCCGCTGGCAGCCGATGAGATGTTGAGGCGATTCGACAGATAGCCGCCCGTCGAGTAGTGGTCGAAGGACGGATTGTACGTGATCAGCGTCTTCGAACGCTTTACCCACACGCCCTCGGGATCGAAGTCGAGCAACGCGCCCTGGCCCTCGGAGGCGCTGAGCACGACCTCATTGCTGGGGGACGTCAGATAATGGATGTCTGCCTTGGCATCGAGGACTGCATACAATCCGCCGTTGCGATCGACCTCGAGCGAGTCGAAAGAGAGCGAAGACCCCCAGAACGAGACGCCACAGCACGGCTCGCCAGCGAGCGAGAGCTCGACGAGTGCGACATCAGCCGCAGGGCCGTGATAGTCGAAGGGTCCTCCGGTGGTCGTGCCCTCGGGGGTGAACGTCTCGGTGAAGGACGCGTCGCCGTAGAGATCGTCGAGCGGTGACACGCCGCGGACGTTGATGTTCGTGGCAAACGATCCCGACACCAAACCATCACCGTCCACCAGCGCGACGAAGTGGTTCAGTGCGTCCGTCAGCCCGAGCGCGGTGTCACCCGTCGAGTCCGTCCACGTCGAGCTCGCGGCTCCAGTCCCGGCAAAGACGGCACGGCCGTCGAGCGTAACACCTCGCATCGCCAGATTGTCGCAGTGCACGACGTCGATCCACTCGACCTCGCCTGAGACCGAGTAGCTCGCGACGAACCATGCACCTCCGGCATCGAGCAGGGTCACGTCCGGTCCGAAGTCGACCTTGCCGGTGAAGCCTCCGATGACGATGACGTGGGCGCCAACGACTCTCATATCGGTGATGCTGGCGCCGAACTCCGACGAGGTCGAGGTGCCGAGCTCAGCGAGCCAGTCGCCCGGGGTGTCGTCGGGGAGGCCGCCGGGGACGCAGGCGCCGGAGACGCAGCTGTCGCCTTCGGTGCAGGCGTCGCCGTCGTCGCAGGCGTCGCCCGTGATGGCCGTCCAGTGTTGGCCGGAGTCGCAGCGCTGGCAGGTGTTCGTCGGGTCGTGATCGCCGGTCGTGTAGCACTTGCCGTCGATGAAGCAGGCGCTCGCCTTGACCTGCTGCAGGCAGCCGCCGCTGCCGTCGCAGGTGTCGGTCGTGCAGGCGAAGCTGTCGTCGCAGACGTAGGCCTGGCCTCCGCACTCGAAGCCGCTGCACACGTCGTTCTTGGTGCACGGGTCGCCGTCGTCGCAGGTGCCGCTCCGTGGGATGCGACGGCAGGTGCCGCTCGTGTCGCAGATGCCGTCCGAGCACGGCCCGTCCAGGTCGGAGCAGTCGTCGTGAATGGTGCAGTGGCCAGGCGCGACGTCGACCTCGACGTCGCTCGCGGCGACCTCGGGGGTGGTGTCGGTCGCGACGACGTCGGGCGTGTCGGCCTCGAGCTCGATCGGTCCAGGGAAGCAACCGGATCCGCCGAGCGCGATCACGAAGAGGACTCGGACGGCCGGTGAACGGCGGCGCTGTGACTCGTACATATTGCCGTTCTAGAGGACGTGCCGCGTGATGACAAGCTGCTCGCCGAGACCGCTCACTTGACTTCGGAGTGCGCCTCGCCTACTGGTTCAACCAGTCGAGGAGGTGGGCTTTGAAGGCGGGTCCGGTGGCATCGGGTGCGGAGCGAACGGCGGAGCGGATCTACGAGGATCTGCGGCGTCGCATCTTGAGCGGCGAGCTCGCGGCGGGGTCGGCGCTCGATGGTGAGCGTGTGCTCGCGCCGTCGCTCGAGACGAACCGGAACACACTGCGCGAGGCGATCCGTATGCTCGAGCAGGACAACCTGGTGACCGTGCGCCACGGCAAGCCGGTGCAGG
>Ga0164241_10001846_pt1 | contig 24552 bp, 19 predicted proteins | sample OricomyardsoilBY_FD_108780 | JGI IMG/M metagenome (GOLD analysis project Ga0164241, IMG submission 108780) | Backyard soil microbial communities from Emeryville, California, USA - Original compost - Back yard soil (BY) | ecosystem: Environmental > Terrestrial > Soil > Unclassified | place: USA... | reverse complement strand
TTCGTTCGTTTTTTCTTTCATGCCCCGGAAATCGAAAATAAAAAAAGCTCGTGCCCCCGGCGATAAGCCGATCATCGGCCGTGGGGAAGCGAAGGCGCTGGAGGAAATTCTTTCCCTGCTGCAGAGCATCGATATCGCCGTGGTTTTCCTGGACGCCAATCTCCACCTCCGCCGCTATACCCCGGCGGTGAGGGAATTGTTCGAATTGATTCCTTCCGACATCGGCCGGCCGCTCACCGATCTGGCGTTAAAATTCAATGACCCCGACCTCTTGCCCGATGTCCGGACCGTGTTTCGGCAAATCACCCCGAAGGATCGCGAGGTGACGAGCAAGTCCGGCAAGACCTTCGTGCGGCGCGTGCTGCCGTATCGCGAAGGCACCGCCCCGGTCGAAGGCGCGGTGCTCACGTTTGTGGATATCAGCGGAAGAAAGGCGGCGGAAATGGAACTGCGCGCCAGCGAATATCGTCACCGCATCATCCTGGAGGGAATCAAGGAATACGGCATTTTCATGCTGGATCTCGAGGGACGGTTCGTGACCTGGACCGCCGGCGCGGCGCGGATTCTCGGCTATTCCGCCGAGGAAGCCTGCGGCCACGGGCTTGAAATGCTCCATATCCCGGAAGATCGCGAAGCCGGGTTGGGGGAAAAGGATCTCATCGAGGCCCGGCGGAATGGAACGGCACTTGTCGAGCGCTGGCATGTGCGAAAGGACGGTTCACGTTTTTGGGCAACGGGAATACTGTCGCTTCTCCACGCCGAAAACGGCGAACCGTACGGGTTCGTGAAGGTCGTGCGGGACAACACCGATCACAAACACGCCGAGGACGAACTCCGGCGCGCCATGCTCGGCGCCGAGGCGGCGAACGCCTCGAAGGATCATTTCCTGGCCAACGTATCCCATGAGTTGCGCACCCCGCTGTCCGCCACGCTGCTCTGGGCCAAATTGCTCACCGATCAGGACCCGGTCGATCTGGAGTTGCTGAAAGAAGGCCTGGCCGCCATCAATCGCTCGGCCAAGGAGCAACAGGCGCTGATCGAGGATCTGATGGACACCGCCAAGATCGTCGCCGGCAAGATGCGGTTGGAATCCCGCAGCTTCGATCTCAACGCAGCCATCCGGAGCCTCTTGCCGCCGATACGAAGCAATGCGGCGGAAAAGCGCCAGGTTATTACCGAGGAACTGGATCCGGAAGTCGGCTTCATCGAAGCGGATCCCCGCCGGATTCAACAAGTCGTATCCAATTTGGTGAACAATGCCGTAAAATTCACCCCCGCGGGTGGACGGATCGGCGTTCATACCCGGCGGAACGGTGACGACGTGACCATTCGGGTGATCGACAACGGCATGGGCGTCGGTGAAGCGTTTCTGGGACGGATCTTCGATCGGTTCATGCAGGTGGACCAAGGCAGCACCCCCACCTCCGGCGGCATGGGTTTGGGCCTGGCGATCGTCCGGGAACTGGTGGAACTCCATCACGGCAAAATCCGCGCGGAGAGCGCCGGCAAGGACTGCGGCACGACATTCGTCATTACCCTGCCCCTGGCGCGGTGTTCATCGTCATCCGAGGAACCCGGCCCGAAGCCCGCGGCCCCCGATGCGCTCAAGCGCGTTCATGTCCTGGTGATCGAAGATACCCGGGAAACCCGTCACGCAATCGAGACCGTTTTGTCCGGCGCGGGTGCGACCGTGGCGACGGCAGATTCGGTGTCCGCCGCGCTGAAGGAATACGAACGACGCGCACCCGACGTGATTCTCAGCGACATCGGCCTGGGCGGCGACAGCGGGCACGATCTGATCGGCAGGATTCGCAGGATGGAAAGCGAACGGTCCTCTCCGTTGGTGCCCGCCGTGGCCTTGACGGCCTACGCCGATGAACGAAACCGCCGGAAGGCCTTTGAGTCCGGATTTCAAGACTGTCTCACGAAGCCGATCGAACCCTCGGAGCTCGTTGCCCGGCTGGCGGTCCTGGTGATGAAAGCATAGGCGCCCGCCTCGCTTTAAACGGGCGTTCGCAGCCGCGGAATTCGTCAAACGGAAAGCGCCGCGACGCCCGCCCGGACGCCGCGGTGCTTTTTCACTGGTCTGACTATGCTGCGCCGCGCCGATCAGGCAGGCGTCGCGCACCGGATCGGGCCCGTCCAGATCGATCGCCTCGCCGCCCTCCTTGATCAATCCCTGCATCGCCTTGCAGGTTTTCGCCCTGGCCGGAGTGACGAGGTGTTCGAATATCCGTTCCAAGCGCGTCACATGCGTCTTGGTTTCCTCCCAATGCTTCGTAAAACCCTCCTTCAGTCCGGGATTCGAAGCGGCCTTGGCCATTTTCGGGAGCGCCTTCACCAGTTGTTTTTCGGCATCGTAGATGTCTTTGATTTCTTCGGTCAGGAGATCGCGGAGGGAATTGACTGAGGACATCCGTTCCCTCGCGCCCGCCACCCGGGTGCTGATCTTCTCGATGCACGGTGAAGACGTCTATGCCGAACGCGCTTTGCGAGCCGGCGCGATGGGCTACCTCATGAAGGACGAATCGGCCGAAAATATTTTCGTCGCCATCGACCGCATCCTGCAGGGCGAAGTCTTCGTCAGCGACCGGATCAAAGGCCGCATGCTCCATCGGTTCGTGAGCCGGCGCAGCGACCAGCCCTCCTCGCTGATCGATCGCCTCAGCGATCGTGAAATGGAGGGCTTCGATTGATCGGAAAAGGCTATGGCACCCGGGAAATCGCGTCGCAGCTGAATCTCAGTGTCAAAACGATCGATTCCTATCGCGAACACCTGAAGGAAAAACTGGTGCTCAAAAGCAGCGGGAACCTCGTGCGCTATGCGATCCAGTGGATGAAAAGCGAACCGGCTTGAGCGGAAAACGGACCCGGACGGGTTTATTAATCTCCCTTCGGAACGGAGATATTTGGCAATTTACGGAATAGGCCGCCGGTTCCAAACTCTCATCCTCGATGCAAGAAGAGGCTTTTCCCCGATTGGTGGAGACTTACTACGCGGCGCTTTACCGTTTCGCGCTGAGTCTGGCCAAGAACCCTTCCGACGCCGGCGACCTTACGCAGCAAACCTTCTTCGTCTGGGCGACGAAGGGCGACGGTATCCGCGACGAGTCCAAGGCGAAAAGCTGGCTGTTCACGACGCTTTACCGCGAGTTCCTCCGCATCCGGCGCCGCAGCGGGCGGATGGTCGCCATCGAGGATCTGCCCCCGGGCGAACAGGATACCGCCGATGTCGAGACCGACCTCGTTGCCAAAATGGACGCATCCCTCGTGATGGAGGCCCTCCAGGAAGTGGACGAAGTCTTCCGCGCACCGCTCACCCTTTTTTATCTGCAAGATCATTCCTACCTCGATATCGCCGGAATCCTTTCCATTCCGGTCGGCACCGTGATGTCGCGCCTTTCCCGCGGGAAAGCCCAGTTGCGCATCCTGCTGGCGCAAAAGGCCCGGGGTGGGCGGATCATCGAGTTTCCGAAACAGGAGGCCAGCTCATGAACCACCACGAGGCGAAGTTTTTGCTCCGCGCCTATCGGCCCGATAGCGGCGATGCCGGCGATCCCGTGTTCGCCGGGGCGCTCGATGCCGCCAACCACGATCCCGCGCTCCAGGCGTGGCTCGAGCGCGAACAGGCGTTCGACCGCGCCTTGGGCGCGAAACTCCGCGGGATCCAGCCGCCGCCCGGCCTGCGCGACGCGATTCTGGCCGGCAGCCGCGCCAGCCGGCACCGCCGCTCGCGGTGGAAAATTCCCGCGTGGCTGGCCGCCGCCGCCTGCATCGCGCTCGCGTTCACCCTCTTTCCCCGCACCCGGCCCATCGAGCCGTCCGCCCGCGAGTTTGCCGAATTCGCCCTGAATGAACTCGCCACCAGCGGGTCCGGCCACAACGGCCACCGCGCCGACCTCTCCGGCCTGCAGGCGCATCTGGCCTCCGCTTCATTGCCGTTGTCCGACAACCCCGGCGTCAGCGGTGACGAACTGCGCGACGCAGATTGCCGGGTAATCAAGTTCGCCGGTCACGACGTGTTCGAAGTATGCTTTCAACGCGATGGTCATTGGTATCATCTCTACGCCTTGCGCATCGAAAATCTTGCGCCGGGCGCCGTCGATGCCCGGTCGATGCTGACGAGCCGGGGCCTGTTTGCCACCACGGCGTGGAAGGACGCCAGGTTCGCCTACGCCCTGGTCACGCACGATGGAGCCGAGGCTCTGCGCAAATTGATCTGACGGCGACGGCGCGACCGGCGTGGCATCGATCCCATTCGCTCGGACAAAGCATCCGAGGTAACGGGTTGACGCCCGCTCCGGCTGATTTTGCATCGTCCGATGGCAACTCCCGCGCTCGTCATCCTCGCCGCCGGCATGGGCAGCCGCTACGGCGGCCTCAAGCAAATCGAACCCGTCGGCCCCGGCGGCGAGGTCGTCCTCGACTATTCGGTATTCGACGCGCAACGGGCGGGATTTACCGACGTCGTCTTTGTGATCCGCCGCGACATCGAGGCCGCCTTTCGCGAACAGGTGGGACGCCGCTTCGAGCCGCGCCTCAACATTCGCTACGTCTTTCAGGAATCCGGCCGCTTGCCCGGCGGGCATCGTTCCCCTCCGGGGCGCACCAAACCCTGGGGCACCGGCCACGCGCTGTGGTGCGCCTCCGAGGCGCTCGCCCAGCCGTTCGCGGTCATCAACGCCGATGATTTCTACGGCTCCGACTCGTTCCGCCGGTTGGGGCAGTTCCTCGGCGCTCCCGCGGCCGAAGCCGTCGCGCCGGCGGTGCGCGGCTGCATGGTCGGATTCAAACTGGCGCGGACGCTTTCCGAGTTCGGCACCGTCTCGCGTGGAATCTGCCAGGCGGATGCGGCCGGCCGGCTGGGCACCGTCGAGGAATGCCCCGCCATCGGGCGCAAAGCCGGGAAAATCCTGCACGAGGGGACGGGCGGCGCGGCGCGCGAATTCACGGGCAACGAGATCGTCTCGATGAACTGCTGGGGATTTTCGCCCGGGGTCTTTCCGTTTCTCGAGAAACACCTTGTCGCGTTTTTGGACGCGAAGGGAACGGATCCGAAGGCGGAATTCTACCTGCCGTCCGCCGTCGCCGCCATGATCCGGCGCGGCGAAGCCACCGTCGATGTGCTGTCCACCGAAGCCGACTGGTTCGGCGTGACCTATCGCGAGGATCACCCGCAGGTCGTCGCCGCCCTCCGCCGCCTCATCGCCGCCGGCGTCTATCCCGAAAAACTGTGGGCGTGAAGGCTGCGTTATGCGTCCGTTCGCCCCGGCCGGATCGTCCGATCCATTTTTCAACTTGTTCCTCCCGGATATCTTGTGGCCCAAGTCACCCTGCACAATCTCAGCAAATCCTATATCGATAAAAAAGGATCTGCCGTAACCGAGCCTCTCGAACTCTATAACCAGCCGGTCAACCTGTTCGTCGCCGGATTCATCGGCTCGCCGCCGATGAACTTTTTCACGGGCACGCTTTCGGCCGCCGGAACGGGATGGGAGTTCGTCGAGACAAACGAACGGGGGAAACCATTTGTAATTCCGCTGCCGGCGAAATTGTCCTCCGCCGCCCAAGCCCTCCGTCCGGAGCGCCACCGCTGACTCCATCCCGGCCAAACTCGAAAGGAGTGCGGACAGAGGTGGCGGCGGGCGGGGTGGAATTGATGATTTTCGGGGGGTGGGATGGGTTGCCGGACAAAAATCACGCATGCGGTCCCACCGCGACGGAACAGTTCGGCGGGGTGGTCGAAGCCCTGCGTCTGCGAAGCGGGCCCGTTTGGTTTTGTGTTGCGGGAAAAGGCACCGTGAATCCCCCGGCCCCGGCCGACCCTTTGTAACGTATTATATTACAAACCGGATTGGGTCTGGCTGGGTTCGGGAGCAGGCAAGAAAGGGTTTCGATTCCGTCCCATCGGGAATGGACGTCGGAATCCCGCGTACTCTTCTATGTGAGCAAACCGGATATTTTCCGTGTCGCCGGAGCGTGTAGAACCGGCCTCATGCCCTTCGTCACATCTCGCAGTCTCTCCCCTCGCCTGCTCTCGCCCAGGATTCTTCTTGTCCTGCTGGTGGCCGGCTTTCTCGCCGTCGCTTCCGGGCAGGCCGGTTTGAAAATCTATTATCTCCGTCACGCGGAGAGCGGCGCCAATGTCGCCAAGGCTTGGGAAAACAAACCCGCCGCGGACCGGCCCGCCTACGTCGGCAACGCGGGAGCCTTCTCGCCGCGCGGGGAAAAGCAGGCCGCCGCCGTGCCGGCGAAACTCGCGCCCTACTCCTTCGACTTCATCGCGGTCAGCCCGCTCTGGCGCACCCGGCACACCATCCTGCCCTACCTGCAGGCCACCGGGCGGCACGCGGAAATCTGGCCGGAGCTCGCCGAGTTCGGCCGCAAGGATGGCGACCAGACGCTCATCGCAACGCCCCGCCTGCCCGCGCCGCGACCGGATCTGCTCAGGGGCGGGCGCAGGGTCGTTTTGCCAGAGAAGGAAAAAAACTGGTTCACCCTGCGGGACGACAACCTGACCGAGCCGCATCTCGGCCGGTCGGGCGCGGAGGGTGCCGCGGATCTCACGGCGCTGATCGAAAGCGCCATTGCCCGGGTCAAGGCGCAGGCCGACACCGGCGAAAAACCCGCCTCGATCCTGCTGGTGGGCCATGGCACGGCGGGGAAATATTTCCTCTGGCGCCTGACCGGCGACCGGCGTGCCGTCGAGCGGGGCCTCGCCAACACCGGACTCTGGATGGCCGAGCAACAACCCGACGGTCGCTTCAAACTCATGCTCGCCGACGGCCGGCCACTCGCACCCGCACCCTGACCGGAGCGGAGCTTCAGCCCTTCACGGCGCCGATCGTCGCGCCGGCGACGAAGAAGCGCTGCCCGGCGAGGAATACCGCCAGCACGGGCAGCAACATGAGCAGCGCCGCCGCCATCATCAGGTGCCACTGGGTCCCATATTGCCCGTGAAAAGCCTGCAGGCCGACCGGTAGCGTGCGCATGAAATCCTGGCTCGTCACGATCAACGGCCAGAGAAAGCCGCCCCATACGCTCATGAACGTCAGGATCGTCAGGGTCGTCAGCCCCGGCAGCGCAAGCGGCAGGATGATGCGGGAAAAGATCACCCAGTTGCCCGCGCCGTCGATCCGCGCAGCCTCGTCGAGCGACCGGGGGATGCTCTGGAAAAACTGCCGCAGCATGAATGTGCCGTAAGCGGAAAACATCGCCGGCACCGTCAGCGCGAAATAGGAGTCGAGGCCGGCAAGCCGGCCCACGGGAACGTCGCCCGCATAGCGCATCGCCTCCCAGGCCGCTCCCGGCGCCACGGCATGCAGCAGATCGGGTATAAAGCGCATCGCGATGAAGTTCGGGATCATCGTCACCGAATGCGGGATCATCATCGTGGCCAGGTACCCCAGAAAAAGCGCATCGCGTCCGCGCCACTCGAGACGCGCGAAGGCATAGGCCGCGCACGCGCTCGTGATCACCTGCCCGAGGGTCGCGACGGCGGCCACCGCCAGGCTGTTCACGTAATAGCGCAGGAACGGCACCGCGCGCCAGACTTCCGCGAAATTGTCCCACTGCCACGAGGCCGGCCAGAGCATCGCGCCGGGCGAGGTCGCCGGCGCCATCGCGTCGTCCGCGGAGGACAGCGCCGTCTTCACCATGAAGACAAGCGGCAGCAACATCGTGGCGCCGAGCACGCCGAGCAGGACGTGCCAGCCCCATGCCTTTTCCCGGCCGCCCGCTTCAGTCCGTTTCAACGCGACCTCCCTTTTTCCAGTTGAGCAGCGTGAACGTGAAAATGAGGGCAAACAGCACGAGCGCGATCGCGGCGGCGTAGCCCATCTGGAATTCCACAAACGCCTTCCGGTAGATGTAGAATCCCAGGTTGGTGCTCGCGCCATAAGGGCCGCCCTGGGTCATCACGTAGACCGCATCGACGCCATATTGCAGGCCATGGATCACGCCGATGGTGAAAATGAAGAATGTCACCGGCCGCACCCCCGGCCAGGTGACGGCACGGAACTGCTGCCACCATCCCGCGCCGTCGATCTCCGCCGCCTCGTACAAGTCGCGCGGCACCCCCTGGAGCGCGGCGAGGTAGAGCACCATCGACGTGCCGCCCACCGTCATCCACGATTGCATGAGCATGATCGCCGGCTTCGCCCACGCCGCGTCCTGCAGCCAGGCGGGGCCCGCGATGCCCGCGAGTCCCAGCAGCGAATTGAAGAGGCCGAACTGCGGGTTGTAGAGCCAGCGCCACAGGTAATAAATCGGCACGCCCGCGAGAATGCTCGGCAGGAAGAACAGCAGGCGGTAAGCCTGCGCACCGCGCAACCGGCGGTTCAGCGCCATCGCGAGCAGCAGCGAGCCCGCGATGTTCAGCGGCAGGTTCAGCAGCATGAACAGGGTGTTCCCGAGGTATTTCCAGAAATCGGGATCGTTCGCCAGCCAGCCGTCCGGTCCGCGGTGAAATCCCAGCAACTCACCAAAGTTGTCGAAACCGATCCAGCGTGGCGGCGTCAGCATGTCCCACGAGCACAGGCTGAGCAGCAGCGTCGCCACCACGGGCCAGGCGGTGAAAAGCAGGAAACCCGCGATGTTCGGCAGCAGAAACGGCAGCGCCGCGCGGTGCGGTGAAACCCGTTTTTTCATGCTGCCGGCGGCTGGCTGCGCTGCAGCCAGCGATTGAGCTTCTGTTCCAGGGCGGAGAGGATCGCCTCGGCCGGGATGTCGGGCCGCAGGATCGCCTTCTCCATCGCCTCGTCGAAGATCCGCTTCACCTCGCCATAGCCCGGCGCATACAGGTAGTTCAGCGCCGCGCCGGCTTCCATCGTGTCCGAGAACACCGTGAGCGCCTGTGGCGGCGTGAGCGCGAGAAATTCCGGGCCATAGGCCAGCCGGCGGTAGACCGGTACGTAACGCCGCCCGGGCAGCACGATCGCCAGGCCCTCGGGCGAGGAGTAGAACCGTACGAAGCGTTTCGCGAGCGCCTTGTGCCGGGAGCCGGACCAGACGCCGAGCAGCGTGCCGCCATGCTGGCTCACCCGCCCGGCGGGCCCGCGCGGCAGCGGCCGCACGTCCCAGTGAAAATCCCGGATGCGCAGAAAGTCGGGCGTGGACCAGCGCCCGTTGAAGAAGAAAGCCACGCGGCCATCGCGGAACAACTGGTAGGTGCCGACGTCGCTCGCCAGCGAACCGATGTCCGGCGGCAGCACCGCACCGGTCGCGAGCAGCCGGCGCATGCAGCGCACCGCGGCCGCCGCCTCGGGTGTGGCGACTGTCGCCCGCGTCGGATGGAACAGGTCGTCGAAAAGCGCCCCGCCAAACGCCCAGAGCATCATCGTGGGATAAGGCAACTGGAAGGCATAGTCGGTAACCGCAGAGGTGGCGCCGGCGCGGCGCGACAGCCGCGGCGCAACCTCCTCCAGCCAGGCCCAGGACAAGTCGTCCGGCAGCATAACACCCGCCGCGGCCAGTGCCTCCGCGTTGAAATGGGTCACATAACCATGCGCGTTCACCGGCGAGGCGAAGAACCGGCCGTCGCGCGCGAAGGCGCGGCGCACACCGGGCATCAGCTCGTAGCGGTTCGAGAGATCCTCCACTTCCGCCGTCACGTCCTCCAGCACGCCCCGCGCGAGCCATTCGTCGTAGCGCGACACCTCGATCATCACCACATCCGGCGCCACCTGCCCGACGAACATCGCCTGGAGTTTGTCATTGTAGCGCTGGATCGGCGGCGGGATCGGCTGGGCGATCACCCGGACATCCGGGTTGGCCGCCTCGAAGGCGTGGATCACAGCCTGCTCGGTTTTCTGCTGCTCGATCGAACCCCAGAACGAATACGTGATGGTATTTTCCTTGTCCTCCGGACGCGTGCAGGCCGTCAGCAGGAGAACCGCCGGCAGCAGGCCGGCAAGCAACGGTCGCGGGAAAAGGGAGGGGAAGCCGGCCAAGGGGAAAAGGAACAGTAGAGTCCCTGCCGAAACGGACAAATGAAAGCGAAAAACGCCGCGGTCACCCCGGCGCCGCGAATTCCGCCCGCCAACAGGGTTTGGGCGTACTGCTTCCCCACCACCCCGGGGCCGATGATGCCAGACCGGACGCGACTCATGAGATTCAGCGCGAGGTTTCCGCCCAGCGGTCGAGCGGCTCGGGAATGAAGTTTCCGTCCGGTGCCGCCGGCGAAAACCGCACCATGATCGTAGTCGGCCGGCCCTCGTTCAGCGGCACATGCAGCGCCAGCACCCGGTGGCCGGAATTGGGATTTTCCTCGGCGGTCGGCGGCCGCGCGGATTCGACCTGCCAGGTCGCCTCCGCAGGCTCGAATACAGTGGCCTCGCAAACCTGTCCCTCGCGCCGCAACCGGACGCGCGCGCCGGCGACCTCGGCTTCCGCCTCGGTCATGATCGCCCAGCGCGCATCGGAGCCCGGCGTCCCGCCGGAGAGCTCGTCACGGACCCAGCATTCGTTTCCGTGCATCATCACGCCCCGCCGGTAGGCCGCAACCTGGCCGCGGTAGGCGTCCGTCAGATCCGCCACGGCAAAGGAGTTTTCCCCCCACCGGGCAAACCGCGTGATCGGCACCTGGCACGGCGTGCGCTGGTTGCGTCCATCGATCGTGACAAGATTGTGGCTGAGCGAGCCGAGGCGGTAATAGCTCCAACGACGACCGTCCTCGGCCATCTCCCAATATCCGGGCAGGTCGTAGTCCTCGGGTCCGAGATCGTCAGCCCAGCGCACCCCGTCCGCCTCCAGGATAAAACTGCCCGCGTCGAGGTGGGCGTGCGAATTCGGCATGCCCGCGCCCTTGAAGCCGGCAAAGAGCTGCGACGGTCCGGCGCCCCGCAGCAAGGCCACGTCCGCCACGCCGTGATAAAATGAACTCACCGCCGGCGGCGCGGCGCCGCCCGAATCCTTTTGATACCAGACCAATTCGAGGGCGAAGAACCGGTTGCTGTAGAGAAGATCGGCGGTCTCCACATTGCCCAGCCGAATCTCCTGGCCGGCGGGCCCGGCAAAGGAGCCCGGCACCAGCGCCTGCCGGTCCACAAGATCAAGGAAACGCGTGAGCAGCCTGCGTTCGAAATCGGCGAGTCCGGGCCGGCCATAGCGCTCGGCGAGCCAGAAGAGCGCGGGCGTACTGCCCGGCGCCACGGGCGAATCGGCATAATTGAACATCCGCCAGCCGGGTGAAATCGAATCGCGAAAAAATTGTCCGGTTCGCGCGAGTCCGGGCGCGTCGCCCAATCCGCCGTCGCCGCCCAGCGCCGTCTGCAGCCCGTCGAGCAGCATCGCAAGGTAAGTCGTGCCATACTTCCAGTAGCCCGGTCCCTCGTAATAAGCGCCGTCGGGGCCGTAATAGCGGAGGGCCAGGGGCAGGGATGCCCGCATCAACCCGAGCATCTCCTCCGCCCGGGCCGGCTCGTCCTCGGCGATGGCGAGCGCGGCCAGCACGAGGCCGCCGTTGCACACCGGATTCCAATTGTTTCCCCGGGCCACCTGCCGGGCATGCTGTTCGCGCCCCGGCTGGAGCGCGTGGGACACGATCACCTGGCGCAGGAATCCCCGCCGGTCCGCCCCGAGCCAGTCGTACAACCAGTCGTAGCCGAGGGCGAAAGCCGCGGCGAACTCGGCGGTGTCGAGAAAGTGCGCAGGATTCCAGTCCGGAAACGCCGCCGCCGTCCGCAGTTCGCGCCAGGCGCGTTCCGCGTAACGCTCGTCGCCCAGGAGGCGGTACGCGAGCGCCAGCGTGGACACCTTCGCCAGACAGGCGCGGCTTTGCGCGAGCAGGCGCGGGCCGACCAGTTCGTACTGCACGACGGGTTCGTCCAGCGCCCAGTCGGCACCCGCGCGGAGTTCCCGCCGGAGGCGGGCGCGCAACGGATCGTCGGCCGTGCGGTCGCGCAATGAACGCTCGCGCGCGGGAGTAAGCAGCAGCCGGGGGTGGGTCGGGGAGAGTGAGACGAGATTCGGCATGGCGGAGGCGGCCGGACCGGCTTCTCCGGCCGCGAACCCGGGCAGGAACAGACTGCCGGCGGCACCGAGGACCACGAGAAGGCGGAACAGCATGGAGGCGGTTAGAACAGGAAGCGGACCCGCCGGAAAAGGTTTGTTTACTCTCACTGTTGAACGTCAGATGCGTCTCCCGCTCCGCATGAACCATCGCCCCACCATCAAGGACGTCGCCGCCCTGGCCGGAGTCCACCACACCACGGTGTCGCTGGCGCTGCGCAACCATCCCAGCATTCCCGAGGCGACCCGCGCCCGGATCCGCGTGGCGGCCGAGAAGGTGCGCTACCGGCCGGACCCGATGCTGGCCTCGCTCATGCATTACCGGCGCTCGCAGCAGTCCCGCCAGCGGCAGTCCGTCATCGCGTGGGTCACCAATTTTCCCACCCGCTCGCGCTGGCGGCAGACCCGGGTTTTCCAGGAACTCCACGCCGGCGCGTCCGCACGGGCCGAGCGATTGGGCTTCAAGCTCGAGGAATTCTGGCTGCGCGACCAAGGCATGTCGCTCGCGCGCGCGCAGCAGATCCTGCGCGCGCGGGCCATCAGCACGCTCCTGCTCGCGCCGCAACCCGAGCCGGATGGCGAACTCGCGCTCGACTGGTCCGACTTCTCCGCCGTGACACTGGGCTTCACGCTGGCGCGGCCGCGGCTGCACCTTGTCAGCAACCACCAGTTCGCCTCGATGACGATCCTGCTGCAGCGCCTGCATGCCCTCGGCTACAACCGCATCGGCCTCGCCCTGCCGCTCCGCCTCGATCAGCGCGTGCATCACGGCTGGCTCGGCTCCTATCTCGCGGGCCAGATTCCCCTGCCCCGCACGCGCCGGCCGGCCCCCTGGCTGTTCGATGAATTTTCCAACGCCGGCCTGAAGACGTGGTTGAGGCGCGCGCGGCCCGACGTGGTGATCACGCCGACCGAGAGGATCTGGGATGCCATCCCGAAACTGGGATACGACGTGCCGGGCGACATCGGCCTGGCGCATCCGTCCGTGCCCGCGCCGGACGACGGGCGCACGGGCATCGATGAGAACTCCCGCGCGATCGGCGCCGCCGCCCTCGACCTGCTCTCCGCCCTCTGGCAGCATAACGAACGCGGCATTCCCCGCGAACCGCACAGCCTGCTCATCGAGGGACGCTGGGTCGCCGGACGAACGGTCCGCACTGACTCACAAATGTGAGCATCGGCGGGATTCCGCTTCGCGGGGCCCCCCGCCAGATGGAAGCCGCCCGGGGTTCTTCGCGCCGGGTCCCCACACCTTCAACTCGCATGACCATGACGTTTCCATTCCGCAGTTCCCTCCGCGCGCTACCCCTCGCCCTCGCGCTTCCCGCGGCGCTTCTCGCCCAGTCGGCCGGCGCGCCGGCCACCCCCGTCGATGACAAGACCGTGGTGCTCGATCCGTTCGTCGTGAATGCGTTGACCGAGGAGCGCGACCGCTCGACCGAGGCCAAACGCAACGCCGACAGCATCGGCGAATACCTGTCCACCGACCGGCTCGGCCTTTTTGTCGACAACGACATCGGCAGCGTGATCGAACGCCTGCCCGGCCTCTACAACTCTGGAGCGGGGCAAAGCGGCGGCGACGCCATCTCCATCCGCGGCCTCGGCGGCGGTTTCAATTCCCTCCAGGTCGACGGCGACCGCATCCCGTCCAACCAGGGCGGCACACGCGGCGTCTCCATCGACAACATCCCGGCCGAACTGATCGGCGCCATCGAGGTCTTCAAGGCCCCGACACCCGCGAAGGAGGCCGACTCGATCGGCGGCATCGTCAACGTCGAGACAAAGTCCGGCCTCGACCTCAAGCGCCGCCTGATCGCCACCCGCTTCCAGTACGGCGTTGACGACTACCGCAGCGGCGACCAGTGGGGCGGCTCCCTCAGCTACAGCGACCGCGTCGGCCAAAACCTCGGCGTATTCTTCTCCCTCAGCCATCGCGACTCCACCCGCGTGCGCGACGAGATCGTCTCGGATCCGGGCGACTATTTCTTCGACCAGATCGTCACGACCAATTCCGCCCTGCCGCAGCTCACCGCGGCCAACACCAGCAAGGTGTTCCTGCCCAGCCGCACCGACTACCGCCGCACCTGGCAGCAGCAGCAGCGCACCGGCGCCAACCTGAACTTCGACTGGCAGGTCAGCGAGACGTGGCGCCTCAGCCTCCGCACTTTCTTCGATCATTTCGAAGAGCAGCGCCCGCAGTTGCGCAACCTCTGGCGTTACGACCGCTCCACCGGGACCGACCCCGTGAACCGCAACTACCCGCACGCCGAGTACGTCTATCTCGACGAGGCCGCCGGCACCTTCTACTTCGGCAACGAACAGCGCATCGCGCGCCGCATCGCGGACCAGGCCGAGACCGAGGACATCGCCCGCGTGCAGGTCGAGGGCGTGCACCGGTGGAAGGACTCCCGCCTCGACTATTCCGCCAGCTTCGGCCGCTCGCGCCGTGAACTCGCGAACGACACCTACATCTTCACCGCCGACAACATCCAGCTGCGCGCGGGGGTGCGGGACTCGCTGAATCCCTCCTTCGACGTCATCCGTCCCGGCGACTTTTTCTACAACAGCACGGCCAAGCCGCGCGTGCCCGATTTCGACGACGGCACCTACTATGGCCCGGCGGACTCGGGCTACTTCAACATCACCGAGCGCCGCGCCGAGGTGATCGACGCCAAGGACCAGATCCAGACCTATGCCGCAAATTACCGCCGGACCCTCGCCAACGGCTTCAAGATCCAGGCCGGGGCCCGCTTCCGGTCCCAGCGCAAGGACAACCAGCGGGATTTCGTCATCAATCCCGGCTTCACCTTCGCCGCGGCCAACTCGCAGTTCTCGTCCTTCAACGGCTTCTTTGACGGCCGCCAGGACCTCGGCCTCTTCCCGACCTATGCCACCCTCGCCGCACAGAACCAGGGCTCGCCCCGCCAGTTTGTGGCCAGCGTGCTTGGCGGAACGCCCAGCGCCGACAACCGCCGCGACAGCACGATCCAGGACATCGGCGCCACCGAGGATGTGACCGGCCTCTACGCCCAGGCCTCGCGCGACTTCGGCCCCCTCACTCTCCTCGGCGGCGTGCGCTGGGAGGATACCAGCGCCACCTACCGCGGTTTTACAGCCGACGTCACCGGCAATCCCGCCATCGACACCCCGCGCGCGGTCAGCGGCCGGCGCGGCTACGACGGCTTCTATCCCAGCCTCCATGCCAACCTGAAGATCCGCGAGAACCTCTACCTGCGGCTTTCCGTCGGGCGCACCCTCGCCCGCCCCGAGTTCGCCGACCTCACGCCGTCCTCCTATTCGACCTTGAGTGTCGATTCGGACAGTGGCGCCGCCACGGTGAACGTCCAGCGCGGCAACGCCCGCCTCAACCCAACCCAGTCGGTCAACTACGACGCCAGCCTCGAATATTACTTCGCCAAGGGCGGCCTGCTCTCCCTCGCTGTTTTCCGCAAGGACATGTCGAACTGGATCTACCGTTCCGACGTGATCGCGCCTCCTTCCCAATTTCCGGAATATGCCGCGATTCCCAACCTGACCACCGTGCGCGTGAGCTCCGCGCTCAACGGCGACGAGGCGAAGGTGAGCGGGGTCGAGTTCAACGTCGAACACAACCTCTTCTGGGGTTTCTCCGCGGGCTTCAACGCCACGTTCCTCACCTTCGACGTCAATCGCGAACAGACCGGCCTCGACCGTGTCCCCGGCCAGTCCGACCGTCTGCTCCGCGCCTCGCTGAGCTATGAATGGCGGCGCTTCCTGGCCCGCATTTCGCTACGCGACAGCGGCGAGATCCTCGACAGTCAGGTCGCCTTCACCGCCCCCGCCGCGATCGCCTACTTCCAGGGTCTCGGCCTCGGCCAGATCACCACCCCGGGCCTGGCCGGCCAGACCATCAACCTGGGACTGTACGAAAAGAGCCCGCGCGCCCTCGACCTCTACGCCGAGTACGCGCTCACCAAGCGCATTCGCGTCTTCACGCAGTTCAACAACCTGCTCCGCGAAGCCTCGCAGACCTTCCTTGAAAACGATTCCCGCTTTGCGACGGAAAACGAATACCGCTCCTGGAACGCCGTCCTCGGCGTGAAGATGAACTTCTGATCCGCCGTCCGCGGCGGAAGAGAGGGAAACCCGCCTCCGTTCGGACAGCTCGTATCGCGGCGGCGCGGCAGCGCCCTATTTTTCCGGCGCTGCCGCCGGGCCGGAACGCCGGTCCAAATTGAATTCCAACGGAATCCGGACAAGGACTGCCACCGGCTTGCCGTTGCGCCTGGGAGGCTCGAACCGCCACGTCGCCACCGCCTGCGCCGCCGCATGGCCGAATTCCGGCGTGGTGCCGGAGACAACGCGCGGCAATTGCGCATCCCCGTTCCTATCGACGTAAAACTCGACGACCGCCTGTCCCGTGTGGCCATTCCGCCCAAGGGCGGTGGGATAAACCGGCGGACGCCGCGACAGCGGCTTGAGGGGTTGGTCGAGATCCGCCGCCCGGGCGAAGACCGCGGGATCTTTTTCCAAGTCGCGCAAAATCCGCAGGGCCTCGTCGCTGACCGGAACATCCCCGCGCCCGTTGGACCGGAAGTCGTATTCGCTTCCGAGCATCGCATGGCAGGGGGTGCCGTCCTTCTTCTTGGGCGGGGAAAACCGCCAGGCATCGATCATCGCCAGCACCGCCGAGCCAAGCTCCGGCGAACCCGCCTCCAGAATTTTTGCCGTCACCACCTGCCCCCGGGGACCGACGACATAGCTGATCCGGACCTTTCCGCCAACACCGCCCTTGAGCTGCTCGAAGGGATAAACGGGAAACAAGGTCGCCACCGGGAGGGGCGGCGCATCCTACCGGAATTCCTCCGGGAGCTTGCCGTGCCCCTTGCCTTTGGAAACACGCCGCAACTCGGGGGTCGAGCCGCCGCCATCCAGGTTGAATTCGATTTTCTGAATGGCACGAAGTCACCGGCCTTTTGCCGTGGCGTCCGATCCATTCCTGTGAGCCATTTCTGGATGCGGCATTTTTCAGTGTCAATCCGTCAACCCGCGAGGAACGATTACGGGCTGCAAGCAGCCGCGCCCGCGGTTGCCCCGCCCCGGATTTGGGCGCTTGACAAAGGTGTCCGATTGGACACCGGTAAACGAATGGGCACCTCTTTAACCGAAGCACAGGCAGGCATTCTCGCATTCATGGTGCGGCATCAGGAAACCCACGCCCGGCCGCCTTCCCTCCGGGAAATGTGCGAGGAGTTTGGATTCGCGAGCCACACCGCGGCCAGAAAACACGTCCAGGCCCTCGCGCGAAAGGGCTTCGTCAGCCAAACCGGGGACGGCCGCACCTGGACCGCCAATCAGTCCAGGGAAATCCAGGGCTACTTTTTCAGCATTCCGCTTTACGGGACCATCCCGGCCGGCCTGCCGGCGGACAACCCCGCCACCTCCGGGGAAAGCATCCGCATCGATCCGGCGGCGTTCGGACTCCGCACCGCCAGGGGCCTGATCGCCCTCCGGGTGCGGGGGGATTCGATGACCGGCGCGCAAATCGCCGATGGCGACGTGGCCCTGCTCCGCGACGCCCCGGCCAAATCCGGCGATATTGTCGCCGCGCTCATCGACGGCGAAAGCACCCTCAAGCGTCTCGTGCGCGACCGGAAAAAAACGGTCCTGCGGGCGGAAAATCCGCGCTACCGCGACCTGATTCCCACCGAGAGCCTCGTCATTCAGGGCGTGCTGGTCGGCGTGGTCGGCCGCGGTAAACGATGAAACGGAACCCGCCGGCGCCGCCATGCCACCGGAGTCCGACAAGGTCGTCGCCTTGCGCCGTCTGCTCGACGAGCGGTTCCCCGCCGCGCGCCGCCGGGAGTCGCGGGCGATTCCCACGGGAGTCCCGGCTCTCGACCGGTTGCTGGCCGGCGGACTGCATACGGGCACGCTGACCGAATTTGTCTCGACGGCCGCGAGCGGCGGCAGCCAATCGGGCATCGGATCGCTGCTGCTTTCGACCCGGCTGGCAAGGCAGCGGGTCGCGTTGATCGATGCCGCGGGAAGCTTCGACGGGGGCGGGTTCGACGACGACGCCCTCGCCCACCTGGTTTGGGTGAGGAGCAACACGCTGAACGACTGCTGGCGCGCGGCCGATCTGGCGGCTCGCGACCCCAATTATGCGGCCGTCATCATCGATGTGCGCGGCCGGCCGGAACGCGCTCTCCTGCGCACGCGGGATTCCGTGTGGATCCGCCTCCAGCGCGCCGCCGAGCAGGCGGAGACCGCCCTTGTCGTCCAAACCACCACGCCGCTCGTGCCGAACGCCGCCCGGCGCGTGGTGTTTGCCGCGCCTCTGACCGGCGGCGCGCTGACTCAACCGCGGGGGAAACTGCTCGCGGCGATCGAACCGGAATTGCAGCGCGTCCGGCTGCGGGAGGGCATTGCCTGATGTTCGCGGTGATTCGTATTCCGGAATTTCCGCTCCGCGCCCGCCTGCGTTTCGAACCGGCATTGCGCGGCCGGCCGGTCGGACTGCTGGCGGGCGAAGGCCGGCGCGCAGTCATTCTGCATGCGAGCCCGGCGGCGCGCGGCGTTTTCCCCGGCATGACGGCGGCGCGGGCGCTGGCGGAATGCCCGGCGCTGCAACTGCTCAATCCCTCTCCCGTCGCGGAGCGGGAAGCCGGCGCATTCCTGCTGGCGGCCGCGTGGACGCTGTCTCCCGCAGTGGAACCGGCGGCAGGGGGAACCTGCACCGCGGATCTGACCGGGGCTTCGCGGAACAAGCTGCCGGAACAACTGCGGGCGCTGCGGCGGCGGTTGGGCGCGGGAGGTTTGCCGGTGAAGATCGGCATCGGCTCCAATCCGCTCCTCGCGCGCTACGCGGCGCAGGTGGCGGAGCCGGAATACCGGGTCTCCGATCCACGTGCTTTTCTGAACGGATTGCCGCTTTCCCTGCTGGAACTCGCCGGGGACGAGGCACGGTTTTTTCGCGATCTCGGCCTGCGCACCCTGGGGTCCATCACGGCATTTCCCCGCGCCGCACTCACCGCTCGTCTGGGCGCGCGGGGCGACGAACTCTGGGCGCTCGCCGCCGGGGAATGGAACCGGCCCATTCAACCGGCTCCGTTCCCGGTGCGCCACGTCGCCGAGCTGGAGCTGGAGGAACCGGTGGAGACGCTCGAACCGTTGCTCTTTGCCCTGCGTCGATTCTGCGAACGCCTGGCGGTCGAGGCGGGTCAATTCGGCCACGGCACCACCCGGCTCGCCCTCGGCCTTACGCTGGCTGACGAAAAAATCCACGCGCGCGATTTCGATCTGCCGGAGCCGACCGCGAGCGCGGATGCGCTTTTCGCCGTGCTCGAAAATCACCTGTCCGCCCTGCATACCGACGCCGCCATCGTCGCGCTGAGACTCGAGGCGTTTCCGGCGCGACGGCTCGTCCAACAGGAAGGCCTTTTCGACACCGGCCTGAAGGACGCCGCGATGTTCCATGGCACCCTGGCCCGGCTGGCGGCCGTCGTGGGTGCGGAAAACGTCGGCACGCCCCGGCGGGCGGATACGCATCGGCCCGATGCGGTGGTGCTCGGCCCGCCGGCAGCCGCCGTGCCGGCGCGCGTTCCCCCGGCGGCACCCGCGCCGCACGGGCCGCTGCTGCGCCGGTTCCGTCCACCCCTGGCCGCGACCGTCGAGCTGACCGAAGCGCGTCCGAGCTTTATCATGTCCGCGGCCGCACAAGGCGAACTCACCATCGTGCGCCGGCCGTTTTGGTCGAACGGCGACTGGTGGACCGCCGCCGCCTGGGCCCATGAGGAGTGGGATGTGCGGATCAACCGCGGACTCTATCGCCTGCGCCACGCGCCGGAGGGCTGGTTCGTTGACGGCATTTATGACTGATGGCCTACGTCGAACTTCACGCAAAGACGGCGTTCAGTTTTCTGCGCGGCGCTTCGCTGCCGGAGGAAGTGGTCAAGGCGGGCGCGCACCACGACGTGGCGGCGCTCGCGGTTTGCGAGCGCAACGGCGTTTATTCGGCGGTCCGCGCCCACCTTGCCGCCAGGGAACAGGGGCTCCGGCATATCCCCGGGGCGGAAATCACGCTCGACGACGGTTCCGCCGTGCCGCTGCTGGTCGCGAACCAAACAGGCTGGCGGAATTTGTGCCGCCTGTTGACCACCGCGAAACTTCGCTGTCCGAAAGGCGGCTGCTCGGCCACGTGGCCGGAACTTGCGGCGCACGCGGAAGGGTTGTTCGCCCTCACCGGCGACGAGGACGGCCCGGTGCGCCGCGCCTGGCGGCAGGGTGATGCGGCGGGTGCCGAACTCGCCGCGCGAAAACTGGCCGGCGCCTTTCCCGGGCGACTCTTCGTCGAATTGCAACGGCACCGCCTGCGCGACGAGGACATCGAGGAAAAGGCGCTGGTCGATCTCGCGCGGGCGTGTCGCCTGCCCCTGCTTGCGACCAACGGCGTCCTTTACAGCAGCCGCGGGCACCGGCGGCTCGCCGACGCCTTCACGTGTTTGCGTCACAAGCGAACGGTGGACACCGCCGGCCGGCTGCTCGAGGCGAATGCGGAGCGCACGGTCAAATCCCCCGCGATGATGACGGCGCTGTTCGCGGACCTGCCCGAGGCGATCGAAAACACCGCGCGGCTCGCGGAGCAACTGACCTTCGGGCTGCACGACCTCGGCTATCGTTTTCCGGATTTTCCGGTGCCGGCCGGCGAAACGGCGGATTCCTTCCTGAGGGAAATGACTTATGCCGGCGCCTCGCAACGTTACGGAAACCCCACCGGGGAAGTGCGCCGGCAGTTGGACAAGGAACTCGGCGTGATCGGACGGCTCGGATTCGCGGGGTATTTCCTCGTGGTCTGGGACCTGTGCTCCTTCTGCCGCGACCGGGGCATCCTGGTCCAGGGCCGGGGCTCGGCGGCGAACTCCGCCGTTTGCTACTCGCTCGGCATCACGGCGGTCGATCCCATCGGCCAGCGATTGCTTTTCGAACGGTTCCTTTCGGACGAACGCACCGGCTGGCCCGACATCGACCTCGACCTTCCGAGCCGTGACCGGCGCGAATCGGTGATTCAGGAGGTTTACCGGCGTTATCCCGGCCGCGCGGCGATGACGGCCAACGTCATCACCTATCGCGGCCGGAACACCATGCGGGAAATGGGCAAGGTGCTCGGTTTCACCGACGACGTGCTCGACCGCTACACAAGCCTGTATGCGGGCGGCGACTACCCGCAAACGCTGGGGCTTCGCGAGCAGCTCGGACTCGCGGGCGTTCCCGCCGCGCATCCGCGGGCGGAAATCCTCATCGATCTTGTGCGCCGCGCCTCGTCGTTGCCGCGCCACCTGGGCCAGCACCCGGGCGGCATGGTCCTGTGCGCCGGGCGGCTCGACGAGGTCGTGCCGCTGGAAAACGCCGCGATGCCGAACCGCACCGTCATCGAATGGGACAAGACCGATTGCGAGGACATGGGCATCGTCAAGGTGGACCTGCTCGGTCTCGGCATGATGGCCGCGGTCGAGGAAACCCTGAACCTCTGCCGGCAACGCGGCGTCCCCGTCGATCCCGCCCGGATGCCGAAGGACGATCCGGCGACCTACGACCTGTTATGTCAGGCCGATACGATCGGACTGTTTCAGGTGGAGAGCCGCGCGCAGATGGCCACCCTGCCGCGGTTCCGGCCGCGCAATTTCTATGATCTCGCGATGCAGGTCGCGATCATCCGGCCCGGCCCGATCCAGGGCGAGGCGGTGCATCCGCTCATCAACCGCCGCGTGGGCCGCGAAGCGGTCACTTATTGGGACCCGCGGCTGGCGCCCATTCTCGGCCGCACCTACGGCGTGGTTCTCTATCAGGAGCAGCTGCTCCGCATCGCGATGGAACTGGCGCGTTTCACCGCCGGCGAGGCCGACGAACTGCGCCGCTCCATCGATTTCAAACGGGATTCCGGGCGGATGGAACGGATGCAGGCCAAGCTGCGGGACGCGCTTGCGGCCAACGGCACCGCGCCGGAGGCGACCGACCGCATTCTCCATGCCCTCGGTTCCTTTGCGCTTTATTCCTTTCCCGAATCGCATGCGCTCGGTTTTGCGTTGATCGCCTACACGTCGGCCTACCTGAAAAGGCATCGTCCGGCCGAATTTTATGTCGGGCTGCTGAACGCGCAGCCCATGGGTTTCTACTCGCCGGCGACGATCGTGCAGGATGCCCGGAGACACGGCATCGGCGTGCGGCCGGTTTGCGTGATGCGTTCGGACGATGGCGCGACCGTGGAGGGAGATCGCGAAATTCGCATCGGCCTGCGATCGATTCAGGGACTGCGCGGGACCGGCATTGCGTCGATCCTTTCGGCGCGCGGCAGGAAACCGTTCGATTCCGTCGCCGATTTTGTGCGGCGGACGGCAATAAGCGCGAAGGACCGGCACACGCTTTCCTCCTCCGGTGCGCTCAACCGGCTGGCGGGCAGCCGGCGGCAGGCGCTCTGGGAATCGGCCAAAACGGACCTGGAGTCCGACCTCTTTGCGCAGGTGCGGAGCGTTGACGAATCCGCGGGTTTGCTGACGCCGATGTCGATCCTCGAGCGCATCAACGCGGATTTTGCCACGGTGGGGCTGACGACCGGCCACCATCCGATGCATCATCTTCGGCCGCAATTTCCCGATCTTTGGCGGGCGGACGAGTTATCCCTCGCTCCAAATGGAACGCGGATCCGGATCGGCGGCTCGGTGATCTGCCGGCAACGCCCGGGTACCGCCAAGGGTTTTGTCTTCATTTCCCTGGAGGACGAATCAGGAGTCGCCAACGCCGTGGTCCGGCCCGATCTCTTCGAAGCCTCGCGACTGGTCATCACGCAGAATCCCGCCCTCGTGATCGAAGGCGTGGTGCAAGCCCATGACGGAGTCATCCACCTGAAAGCCGAACGCATCACCTCCTTGCACACCACGGACCTCCCGGCGCAGGCGTCGCATGATTTTCATTAAAGGATGCTTCAAGTCCCGCCTTTTCAAGAACCGGCATTATTTATCCGGGTCCGGATACGACATATAGTTCGGAAAATTTTTGCCAAAAGCGCGACTTGTGGGAGTTTCAAATGCGGCAATCTCGACGGCGATTGATTTTAGTGAAAGCATTGCACGGCTTACGTATACCGATGTTTTCCGCCACTTCCCGTTTCGCTCAAGCCTCCGCCTTTATCCTGTTTTGGACAGCAGTGTCCTAGCCGGGTAATTAAAACCAAGCAACCCGTGCTCGTGCGCACGCCACAGGGCTTTATCCAGATTCTCCCGTACGAGATGCCGGAGGCTGTACCGCCTGCCGCACGCGGAGAGCTGAAGCTCACTCGTCGCGAGTTGGCATTGCACAACACGTTCGGAGAATCGCGGTGAATCTGCGGCGCTGGGATATCGTTTTTTTGCGGGTGGATGAAAAAGATGTGTCCGGCCATCCCGGCATAATTCTTTCCGGAGAGAATACCTTGGAAGATTCCAAGCAGCATCGTTTCAATGTGCTCGTTGGCACAGAAAAGCCACCGGCAGCGGCGACGGCATCACATCAGGTTTTGCTGAACGGAGCTGACGGGCTTGAAGTACCTGACCCAAGTGGATTGTTCCCTGGTCTATGTCGCACGGCGATCCTCAGTGATCCGGCTTGCCGGCACCGTCAGTTCCGAGCGACGCCGTGAAATTCAACGCAAAGTGCGCGCCTATTTGGGGCTGGGTTAGGCTGTCGGGGAATATGGGTCAGTGCGGGTAATTTCGTGGAGCGATCGGCCGTCACCGCCTTCGATCAATCGGGCGGCGCCGCCTTGGGCGATTACCGCAAACGCACCCGCTTCTCCGCCAACGCCAGGACAGGATCGTGGATTTCCTTCATTTTCGCCAGAATGCGGGCGTCGAGGTCGGCGATGACCGCGCGGACGGTGGGGCTGGGATCGGCGATGAGATTGCGCGTCTCGCCGGGATCCACCGCCAGATGATACAACTCGTCGCGGCCCTCGTTGTTGAAATCGCGGATCAGCTTCCATTCGGGCGTCCGGTACATCCGCATGTGGGTTCGGGACTGATGTCTCGTGGAATACTCCGAATAAAAGTCGTCGTTCCACTCCTTCGCTTCGCCGCGAAGCAACGGCGCGATGTCGCGACCCCGGATGATCGCGCCTTTCGGGATGGTCGCACCGCCGAGTTTGGCCAAGGTGGGCAGCCAATCGAGGTGCGAGATGGTGTGGGGATTGACGGTGCCCGGCCGGATCACGCCGGGCCAGCGGATCGCCATCGGAACGTGCACCGACGTATCGAACATGTTCGGCCGCTGGCCGCGGGGAATGTTGGGCGTGGCGGGCGGCAGCGCCTCCGGTTTCAAAATCCAGCTCCCATTGCCCTTATGCCAGACGCCGTGTTGACCGATGTTGTAGCCGTGATCGGAGGTGTAGATCACGAGAGTGTTCCCGGTCAGCTTCAACTCGTCGAGGGTGGCGAGAATACGGCCGAGATTGCGGTCGATCGACGCCACGGCGGCGAGATATTCGCGGGTCATTTTCCTCACCAGCGCGGTGTCGAGGCCCGGGAAATCGGG
>Ga0164241_10001845_pt1 | contig 24557 bp, 16 predicted proteins | sample OricomyardsoilBY_FD_108780 | JGI IMG/M metagenome (GOLD analysis project Ga0164241, IMG submission 108780) | Backyard soil microbial communities from Emeryville, California, USA - Original compost - Back yard soil (BY) | ecosystem: Environmental > Terrestrial > Soil > Unclassified | place: USA... | reverse complement strand
TCGGTGCGGACGGGACCTACATTGGCACCAACAAGATCGACTTCGAAGCGGCGGCGCCTCTCGTTGCGCCGGGCCGGCGGGAGCGCGCGTCGCGCTCGTCGATAGTGCGGATGCGAGCGCGACGAGGGAGGCAGAAACGGTTGCGGCGGTCTGGTCCGTCGAGGCGTTTTGGCTCGGGGTCTGCGGAGCGTCGCCGCCGTGCGCAGCTTAAGATGCGGGTGCGCTCACCGTTGGTTGCTCGGTGAGAGCTGGTGCGGCGTCACACCGAGCGCGACGAGGTATCTCGTCCCGACCAGGAGCAATGTACCGGGCGTCTCTCGCCAAGGCGCCCATGTACGTCCCGTGACTCCGCTCGTCGCCTCGATGGCGAATCTCGTCGCGCGGAACGATATTCGCCATCGTGCCGAGGGCGTGGTCCGAAGCTTGCGAAGCGCTGCATCTCGAATGGTTTCCGTTTTGCGGAGACGGGAGAAAACAATGCTTTCGAACCGAATCCCGAGCCTGTCTTTTTGCTTGGTGCTCGCACTCAGTGCGCTGCAATGTGGTGGGGAACCCCCGTCACCCTCCGACGCCGGACGGCTCTCTTCACGCAGCGCGCTCACCTCGGGAACGACCTTTCACGTGGCCAAGACGGGGCAAGACAGCGCCGCGGGCGACTCTGCTCATCCTTTCTTGACTATCGGTCGCGCCGCGCAGGCCGCACAGCCCGGCGACACGATCACGGTGCACGCGGGCGTTTATCGCGAGAGGGTGACGCCCCCGCGGGGCGGGACCGCGAGCCAGCCGATCACGTATGAGGCGGCCGCGGGCGAGTCGGTCACCATCAAAGGTAGCGAGCGGATCACCACGTGGAAGCAAGTGTCTGGGGGAGTGTACTCCGTCACGTTGCCGGACAGCTTCTTCGGCGCTTTCAATCCCTACACGCTGACAGTTAGCGGCGAATACCTGAGCGGAACATTTCGTCATCGCGGCTCTGTCTATCTGAATGGGGAGGCCTACTACGAGGTCGAGACGCTGGACGCGGTGAAAGCACGCACCAGCAGCTGGTCCGTCGTGCACTCGGGAACGGACACCACCATCTCTGCGAACTTCGGCGGCGCGAATCCCAACGCGGGCCTTGCCGAGATCAACGTGCGGCCCACCGTCTTTTTTCCAGCCGTGGCCGCTGCCGTCGACCACGTCGTCGTGCGGGGCTTTACCATCGAGCAGGCTGCGACGAACTGGGCTCCTCCGAGCGCCCAGGTTCAAGAAGGGGCGATCGGCAGCTTGGGCGGCGCGTATTGGACGATTGAGAACTCTACCATTCGCTACTCGCGCAACGTCGGCATCTCGTTCGGGGTGTTCGACGGCGGGTCGGGGGGGCTGCCTTTTTCCGAGGTGGGTCATCACCTCGTTCGGAACAACGTCATTCAGCGCTGTGGCCAGGCCGGGATCGCCGGCAACTACCTCGTCTCGGGGTCACGTTTCGTTGGCAATCTGATCGAGGACATCGACTATCTGGACGAGTGGTTCGGCTACGAGCAAGCGAACATCAAGTTCCACAATTCCGCGGACGTCGTGCTCGAGGGCAACCTCATCCGACAGAAAGGCGGGCACGTGCTGTTCGGCGTGTGGGTCGACTGGGCCAACATCAACACCCGCTTCAGTCGCAACGTCATCCACGGCTTCGACGCGCCCTACCAGCTGGAGGAAAACCACGGGCCGATGTTGTTCGACAACAACGTCTTCATCGGCGGCCAGACCATCGAATTCTCGTCGCGTGGCACGGTGGGCGCGCACAACCTGTACGTGGGCGTCACGGATCCCTTCGGCGGCGCGGACACTTCACGCGCGCCCCGCGTTGGCATCCCCCACACCTCCAATGGCTCGCAAGGTAACCAGATCGTCCAGAACAACTTCGACGACAAGCGCTACAACGACGTTTACGTCGGGCTTGGCTACGCCGGGTCGTTTCCGCAAGGCGCGAGCGACGACTACAACCTCTACCTCGGCGGCGCGCAAAAGAGCAGCTTTTCCAAAGACACCCACGGCAAGACCTTCGCGCTCGATCCGAAGATCGCTTACGTCTCGGACGCGCGGGGCTTCGAGATGTCGTGGGACCCCGGCACGACCCTCGACTCGTTCGTCGTGCCGCTCTTGACGAGCGATACCTTTGGCGTCTTCCAACCCGTCGGCATGCGCGTTGAGAACATGGATGGCAGCACCATCGTGCTGGATCGTGATTTCTTCGGTCGGGCGCGCAGCGCGACTAACCCGCGTGTGGGTCCGTTTGCCACCGAATCGGCGCTGCGCAACGTCGTGCTCTTCGATGCGACGACCAAGGGCGCTGGTGCCACCGCCTGTGTGCCGACGACGTGCGCCGCTGCGGGCAAAAATTGCGGTGTGGTGTCGGACGGCTGCGGAGGGACTCTCAGCTGCGGCTCTTGTCTGAGCCCCTCCACCTGCGGCGGTGGTGGCACGCCGAACGTTTGCGGCGCCGCGTCGACCAACGCCGCCCCAACCGTATCCAACGCGGCCGCGGCGAGCCCCAGCCCCGTCACGGCCGCCACGGCCAGCCTGAGCGCGCTCGGCGTGGACGACGGTGGTGCAGGCAACCTGACCTACACGTGGGAGACGACGGGGACCGCGCCCGCACCGGTCACGTTTTCTGCCAACGGCACCAACAGCGCGAGTGCCACGACTGCCACGTTCACCAAAGCGGGTAGCTATGGCTTCAAGGTCACGATCCGAGACCAACCCGGATTGACGGCCGTAAGCTCGGTAAACGTCACGGTGAATCAGACTCTCACCAGCGTGGGCGTCACTCCCGCGAGCGCTAGCGTGGCTGCTTCCAGCACCCAGTCGTTCTCCGCAACGGCCAAGGACCAATTCGGTAACGCTCTGGCGACGCAGCCGACCTTCACGTGGACCGTGACCGGCGGCGGGACCATCAACTCGAGCGGGTCATTCACCGCTGGGGCAACGGCAGGCGGTCCGTTCGTGGCCACCGCCACCTCTGGTGGCAAGAGCGGCTCGGCGAGCTTCAACGTGACCGCGAGCGGAAGCGGCGCGATCACGGGGTCGCTTGCCACCAGCTCCGCGCCCGTCAATCTGTCTACGGAGGGCACGACGGATTGGGCGAGCTTCTTCAACTTCGATCACAAGGCCAACGGCGGGACGAAGATCAGCAACCTGACCGTCCTCGGCGGATCGCCGGGCGTCTACTCGGACCCACGCGCCATGAGCTGGACAGCGGGGACTCCGACTGCGACCGCCAACAACAGCGTCAATGGCTACTACGTGGATGGTTTGAACAACGGCTGGTCCTTCACGGTCCCTGCGGGCACCACGTCGTCGACGCTGAGGGTGTACGTCGCTAGCAACTTCGCGACCGGCACGCTCACCACACGACTGTCCGATGGCTCGGCACCCGACTACAGCGGCGCCTTCGTCAGTAACTCCGGCTTTTCTACCGGCGTCTTCACCGTCAACTTCCGCGCTGCCTCGCCCGGTCAAACCCTCACCGTGTTCTACAAAATGACCGCCGGCATGGCCAACGTCGGCATCAAGGCCGCGACCCTGCAGTAGCTCACCCAACCCCGCCGCAGCAGGCTCGTGGGCGTCGAGCCGTCGTGCAATGCCGGGCGGCCCCCACGTAGTCCCGCCCCTCAGCGGTCCCACGACGTCGCCCCCGTGCCGAAGGCGTCGTGCGTCGCAGCGCGCCGGCCCTCCGACCCGGGCGTGGATCAGCCCGTGAGCTGGCCGCTAAGCCGGGCGACGTGCTCGGCGCACCCCCGAAAAGCTCGTTTCGGGTGGGGTCGCTGTTCTGGCGAGCGCCTTCTGATACGCTTTCCGCCTGGATGGCAACGGTCCGCTACTTCCCGAACGATGGTCCGCCGATTCTGACTGCGCTGCACAAGCCGGTCACGACCTTCGGGCGCGCCCTCGGTAACGACATCCACCTGCCCGACGCGAGCGTGGCCCACCACCACGCCCAGATCGTCTTCAACGGTCGCGACTTTCAGCTGGAGGAGCTCGACCGCGAAGGCGAAATCCTCATCAACGGCAAGAAAAAGCGCCGGGCCCGCCTGGCCAACGGCGATCGCTTCACGCTCGGCAAGGCACAGCTCGGCTTCAGTTTTTTCACGGAGGTTTCGACCGACGCCGCCGAAACCAAGAACGAGAAGAACGACAAGAGCGACATCGAGGGCATTCGTCGTTTGCAGGCGTTCAGCGAGCGGCTGATGACGAGCCGCTCCGTCGACGAGCTGCTCGAAGCCTTGCTCGACGCGATCATCGAGCTGACGGGAGCTGGCCGCGGCGTCGTCTTGCTGGTGGATCCTGGCGACGCGAAAGACAGCGTGCCGCGCGTACGCGCGTCGCGCAACCTGCAGCGCGAAGCCATTCAAGACGCTTCGGGCGTGATCAGCGACAGCATGGTGCGGCAGGTGATCGAGACGCGCCGGCCCGTGATCGTCAGCGACGCCCTCACCGACACCACCTTCGGCAAGAGTGAGAGCGTGATCGCGCTCAAGCTGTCGAGCGTGATGTGCGTGCCGCTGCTCAGCCAAGGTGAGGCAATCGGTGCCTTGTACGTCGCCAACGACGAGGTCAAGCACCTGTTCGAGCGCCCGCAGCTCGATTTGTTGCAGATCTTCGGCGCCCAAGCGTCGTTGATTCTGCAAAACGCCATGTTGTTGTCGGCCCTGCGTGCCGACAAAGAGAAGCTCAGCGCCGAGCTTTCCGACAAGCGGTTCGGCGAAATCATCGGCAGCTGTCCGTCGATGCTCGAGGTGTTCCGAAAGTTGCAGAAGGTGGCCGCGACCGACATCAACGTGCTCATCACGGGTGAGACGGGCACCGGCAAGGAGCTGATCGCTCGCGAGCTGCATCGGCGCAGCAACCGCGAAAAAGGGCCGTTCGTCACCGTCAACTGCGGCGCCATCCCCGAAAACCTGATCGAGAGCGAGATGTTCGGTCACGTGAAGGGTGCCTTCACGGGGGCGGTTGCCAGCCGCGCCGGCAAGTTCCAGCAAGCCGACGGCGGCTCTTTGTTCCTCGATGAAATCGGCGAGCTGCCTCAGCCGATGCAGGTCAAGTTGCTGCGCGCGCTGCAGGAGCGCGTGGTGTTTCGCGTGGGCGACAACCGCCCCGAAAAGTGCGACATCCGCATCATTGCCGCGACCAACCGCAACCTCGAAGAGATGATCAAGACTGGCGATTTTCGCGAGGACTTGTATTACCGGCTGAACGTCGTGAACCTGTGGCTGCCACCGCTGCGTGATCGCGGCGACGACGTGTTCATCATCGCCAAGGCCCTGCTCAGCAAGCACGCCGATGAGCTGAACAGCCCCGTCCGCGGCTTCGCGCCGCAGGCATTGGCGGCGATCAAGAAGTACGCCTGGCCCGGTAACATTCGCCAGCTCGAGAACCGCATCAAGAAGGCGCTCGTGCTGTGCGACCGCACCCTGCTCGGCCCCGAAGATCTCGATCTGGGTCCCGAAGCGGAGCAGCCAATCGTGCCGCTGGAAAAGGCGAAAGAAGACTTTCAGCGTCGGTACGTGCTCGAGGTGCTGGAGCGCAACAACGGCAACCGCACCCAGACAGCGCGCGATCTGGGCGTCGACCCGCGCACCATTTTTCGCTACCTCGAGAAAGAGCAAAATCCGATGCCGAGCGGCGCGAGCCAAAGCGCCATCATCGACCCGGAGTAGGCGTGAAGAGCTCGCTCACCCGGGCGCCGTTCGAGCTCGACCTGGGGCCGGCGGTGGCCTGCGCCGGCTTCGAGGTCGTCGACCACGAAGCGATCGTCGCGGAGCTGAGCGCCTGGCAGGTAGAAGGCCTACCCGAGCGCGCGGTGGCCAAGCGGCGCGCCGAATTCCTGGCGGGGCGCTTCGCGGCCCACACCGCGCTTTCCGCGCTGGGCGTGGCGAGCATGCCGGGACGGAACGAAGACGGCAGCCCGCGCTGGCCCGCCCACATCAGCGGCTCCATCACCCACGGTGCCGAGCGCGCTTTCTGCGCGGTGGCTCGCGAAAGCGACGTGCGCTCGCTCGGCATCGATGCCGAACGATTGATGAGGCCCGAGACCAAAGCCGAGCTGGTGGCTCGCATCTGCAACGCCGCGGAGCTCGAGGTGCTCGCGCGTGGCCTGGGCACGCCCGACCATCACTCGGTGAGCCTGGCGTTCTCGGCAAAAGAGAGCCTCTTCAAGTGCTTGTACCCGCTCGTGGGGCGCTACATGGATTTCGGGGCGGCGCGCGTGGTGACGGCGCAGGAACGTGGCGGTTCATCGCGATTGGCGGGCGAGCTGACCCTGATGCTGAGCGTCGATTGGTCAGCTGAGCTGCCCCGAGGTCGCGAGCTGCGCGCGCAGTTCGTCAGCTCCGAGCGCCATGTCGAGACCGCGGTCTTGCTGCCGGCTTAACGTTTTTTCAAGGTTTTAGGGGTTGCGGTTAGGGGCCTGAGCATTATGTGAGGCCCTACTCAATAAACCGTGGCCAGTCCGTCCCGCACCTCCAACCCCGCGCCGAGCCCCGTAAATCCGGGCGAAACGGCGGCCAAAGCGGCCGGTCGCCCCCGGTCGCGGGGCCGACCTCCCGTGATTTCCACCGAGCGGCTGTTGGAGGTCGCGCGCGAGGTGTTCTTGGAGCTGGGCATTCGCGCGACGACGTCCGAGGTGGCTTCGCGCGCCGGAATTGCCGAGGGGACGATCTTTCACCGCTTCAAGTCGAAGGAGGAGCTGTTCCGCGCGGCCATGAACTTCGATCCCGACGCGGCGTTGGTCCTGGTCGAGTCCCTGCTCGCGCAGGGCGACTCGGGGGATTTGCGGCAGACGTTGGTCGAGTTCGCGGAGCGGTTCATCGAATTCGGGCGCGTGGCGATGCCGGTGATGATGATGTCGTGGTCGAATCCCGAGAGTCAGATGTGCGCCGAGCGCACGTCCGAACGCGCGTCGCGCTACCATCGCGTGTTGGCCGCCTTGGGCGGTGTCTTCGCGGCCGAGATTGAAAAAGGGCGCCTGCGCAAGGCCGAGCCCGAGGTCATGTCGCGCATGTTGATCGGCAGCTTGCACCACTTTTGCATGACCGAGCTTTTCATGGGTGAGCCGAAGAGTGGTTTGACCCATCGCGATTTTGCCGAGCAGGTCGTCGACGTGCTCTTGGCGAGCAGACAAGGAACGAGATGAAACGTGGGATAGGCTGGATTTCGGGCGCGGCGATGGGCTTCGTGGCGCTTACGGCGGAGCCGGCGCGAGCGACGCAGCCGCTCGAGGCGTTCTTGGAGCGCGCCAAAACACACAGCTTCGACGCGCGCGAAGCCACCGCCACCGAGCGTCAACGCGCCTCGGAAGCGGACGCGGCCGTGGGCAAGTTGGTGCCGTCGTTCTCGGCGCGCGGGGTGTACACGCGCAATCAGTACGAGTCGGCGGTGCAGCTACCGGGCACCGCGAGCAAGCTCGTCATCACACCACTCAATCAGCTCGATGCCTTCTTGCAGCTAGACGTCCCGATCGTCGATCTTGCGAGCTACCATCGCTACAAGGCCGCGTCGGCGCTGGCCGCGAGCGCCACCGAGCAGAAGAGCGCCACGACGATCGACGTCGCGCGTAGCGTGGCAAGGGCCTATTACCAATTTCTGAGCGCGGACGCGCTCGTACAGTCGGCACGAGAATCGATCAAAGCGGCTCAGGCGAACCTGAAGAACGTGGACGACCGCCGTGCGGCCGGCGCCGCGACGGACTTGGATCACGAGCGAGCGGCGGCGAGCGTGGCGCGCGCCGAGCAAGATTTAGCCGATGCGGAGCTGGCTTCGGCGCTCGCGGGCCGCGGTCTCGAGACGCTGAGCGGGCTCACGCCCGCCCCCGCCGAAGCCTCACCCGAGGACGACTTGCACGGTGAGGGCCAGCTGAACGGCTGGCTCACCTTGGCCGCGTCGACCCCGGGCCAGCGCGTGGCGCAGCGGTTGGGTGAAGCCGCGGAGCAGAACCGCAAGGCCGCCAACCGCGCGCTCTTTCCCACCTTGGCGGGGTCAGCCCAAGAGCGCATCACCAACGCCACCGGCTTCAGCGGTCGCACCAGCGCGTACACCCTGCAGCTGGTGCTGTCGTGGAAGCTCGACTACGGAACGATCGCCAGCAACGACGCGCAGACCGCCGCGCTCGACGTGCAGCGGGTCAGGGTCGAGCGGACGCGTCGCGCGTCCGAAGACAGCGCCTTCGAGGCGTATCGACGGGTGGAGGCTGGGGTCGCCAAGAGCCGCGCCGCGCGCGCGCAAGCAAGCGCGGCCACTCGCGCCGCCGCGCTGTCCGCCGATCGCTACAGCGCAGGAGTCGCCACCCAGCTGGACGTGACCCAGGCCCAACGTGACGCCTTTTTGGCCGCCGCCGCCAAAATCCAGGCCGATGCCGACCTCGCCTTTGCGCGGGCTTCGCTCCGGCTCGCCAGCGGCGTACCGATCTCGGACAAGCGACCGCGCTGATGCAATCGCTGACAATCATGAAAGCTCGCTACCGCTCACGGTCGATCGCCATCTCTTCTCTGGCCCTGCTCGGACTAGCTTCGCTCGCGGGCTGCAAAGGCGCGTCGTCCGACGCCGCGGCGGTGGTGAAAGAAGAGCCGCCCGTCAGCGTTCAGACCGAAGCCGTCCAAGTCATCGAGGTGCCGCGCACGTTGCGTCTGACCGGCACGCTGCGCGGCGATCGCGAGACGGATCTGGCGGCCAACGCCAACGGCCGGGTCACCGCGACCTCGGTCGAGCGCGGCGAGCAGATCAAGCCCGGGCAGGTGTTGGCCAAGCTCGACACGCGCGCGGCCGCGCTGTCGGCCGCCGATGCGCGCGCCCAGGTCGACAGCGTCAAGGCGCAAGCGGGGCTGGCCCAAATAGAGTGTGACCGTTACGAGCAGCTCAAGGCCAAGGGGGCGATCAGTGATCTCGAGTATCAGCAGAAGATCGGCCAGTGCCGGACGCTACCGCTCAACGTGCAGGCGGCGTCTGCGCGCGCCGCTTTGGCCGCACAAAACGTGGGCGATGGCATCATTCGAGCCCCCTTTGCCGGCGTCGTCACCGAGCGCTTCGTAGAAGTCGGTCAGTTCGTGCGTCAGGACTCACCCGTGGTCACCATCGTCTCGGTCGATCCGCTGCGCTTGCAAATTACGGTGCCCGAGGCGCAGGTCGCCTCCGTCAAAGAGGGCGCCGACGTGAGCTTCAGCGTCGCCGCCTACGGCGAACGGCGCTTCTCGGGCAAGGTGCGTTTCGTCTCGGGTGCGTTGCGCTCCACCACGCGAGATCTCGTGGCAGAAGCGATCGTGCCCAACCCCGAACGCTTGCTCTTGCCGGGCATGTTCGCCGACGTCGAGCTCACGGTCGGCAGCGAACGCTTGCCCAGCGTGCCGACGCGCGCCTTGAGCGAGCAGGACGATCAGGCGCGCCTGTTCGCGGTGGTCGACGGTCGGCTCGAAGAGCGCATCGTCGCCCTCGGCCCCAAGCTGGGTGAGCGCACGTCGATCAGGCGTGGCGTCAAAGACGGCGAACAGGTCGTCGTCTCGGACCGCGCCGGGCTCGGCAACGGTCGGCGAGTGAACGCGCGCTAGGCGCCCAAGGAACTCTCACCATGCAATGGCTTGCCCAAATTTGCGTCCGGCGCCCGGTTTTTGCCGGCGTTTTGATGCTGGTGATCGTGGTGCTCGGCGCCGTCGGTTACACCCGGCTCGGCCTCGATCAGTTTCCCAATATCGACCTACCGTTCGTTCTCGTCACCACCACCCTGGAGGGGGCTGCCCCCGAGGAGGTGGAGACCGACATCAGCGACAAGTTGGAAGGCGCGGTCAACACCGTGGACGGCATCGACGAGCTGCGCTCGACGTCGAGCGAAGGCTTCTCACAGGTCGCCATCGCCTTCAAGCTCGAGAAGCCCAGCGACGTCGCCGCCCAAGACGTGCGCGACAAGGTCAGCCTGGTGATGAAGGACCTGCCGCGCGGCATCGATCCGCCCGTGATCAGCAAGGTCGATCCGCAGGCCATCCCCGTCTTGCTGGTTGCGTTGCGCTCACGCCTGCCCATTCGCGACGTCACCGAGGTCGCTGACAAGCGCGTGCGGCGGCAAATCGAGAGCATCTCCGGCGTGGGTCAGGTCACGATCATCGGCGGCCGGGCGCGGCAGATTCACGTCCGTATGGATCCGATTAAATTGCGCGCTTACAACCTGAGCGCGGTCGACGTGCAGCGGGCGCTGGCGACGCAAAACCTCACGACTCCGGGCGGCAGCGTCGATACGGGGCCCCAAGCCGTCACCTTGCGCATCGCCGGTCGCGTCACCAAAATCGAAGATTTGGCGCGGATCGCCGTAAAGAGCGAGGGCGGGTCCACCGTTCGCATCAGCGACGTGGCGCTGGTCGAGGACGGCGAAGAAGAGCTGACCAGCATCGCCAGCTACGACGGTGAGCGCACCGTCACCCTTTCGGTGCGCAAGCAGTCCGGCACCAACACCGTCGAGGTCGTCGACACGGTCTTGAAGCGCCTCGCCGAGGTCAAGAAGACCTTGCCCGCCGGTATCAGCCTGGAGGTGGTGCGCGATAACTCGGCTCCCATTCGCACCGGTGTCGGTGCCGTCAAAGAACACTTGATCGTGGGCGCCTTGCTGGCGGCCGCGGTCGTGTTGTTGTTTTTGGGCAACGCGCGCAGCACGTTCATCGCCGCGGTCTCGATTCCGATCTCGATCGTCGGCACGTTCGCGCTGATGTGGTTTCAGGGCTTTACCCTGAACATGGTCACGCTGCTGGCGCTGGCGTTGGCGGTGGGCATCGTGATCGACGACGCGATCGTAGTGCTCGAAAATATCGTGCGCTTCATCGAGGAGAAGGGGGTGAAACCCTTTCCGGCGGCCGTCCTCGCCACGCGTGAAATTGGGCTCCCGGTGTTGGCGACTACGCTGTCGTTGATGGCGGTGTTCGTGCCGGTGGCGTTCGTGGGCGGTATTCCGGGCCGTTTTTTGAAGAATTTCGGCTACACGATGGCCTTCGCGGTCGGCGTATCCATGGTCGTGAGCTTCGCGCTGACGCCCACGTTGAGCGCGCGCTTGCTGGGTGGCTCTGGGCACCAAGCCGGCAAGGGCCTGAGCCGGATCGTCGATTGGTTTTATCGCCCGGTCGAGCGCGTGTACATGGCCATCCTCGCCTGGTGCATGCGCCACCGCTGGGTCGTAGTCGTAGCGTGCGCCATGTCGCTGGGCTCTTGCACGCAGCTGATCAAACACGTGCCGACCGGCTTCGTGCCCGTCGACGATCAAGGTCAGTTTCAAGTCGACATCCGTGCTCCCGAAGGTACCAGCGCCGACGAGACGGCGTTGATCTCGGAGCGCGTCGCGCAGCAGATTCGCAAGTTGCCAGGCGTCGTGCACACCGTGACGACGGTCGCGGGCGGCGACGCCAAGGTGCAAAACCTGGCCGGGGTTTACATCGCTCTCAAGGATCCGCGTGAGCGCAAGGTGTCGCAGCTGCAGCTGATGGACGTCGTCCGTAAGCAAATTTTGGCCAAATTGCCGAAAGACTTGCGGGTCAGCGTCTCCGAGGTGGCGGCCATCAGCACGGGAGCGTCCACGGCGGCCGTGCAGTACGTGTTGGCTGGTCCCGATCTGCACGAGCTCGAGGAGTTGGCCGCCAAGATGAGCCCCGACATCAAGAAGAGTCCGGCCGTCGTCGACTTCGACACCAATCTAATCACGGGCAAACCAGAATTTCGCGTCGCGATCGATCGCGACCGCGCTTCCGACTTGGGGGTCAGCGTTTCGGACGTGGCCGACACGCTGCGCATGCTGGTGGCGGGGTTGAAGGCGTCGTCGTTCGCCGAGCACGGTGAAGAGTACGACGTGCGCCTGCGCGCCGAGAAGCAGTACCGGCGTGACGTCAAGGGCATCGCGCTGATGACGGTGCCGTCCAAAAAGTACGGCACCGTGCCGTTGTCGTCGGTCGTGAACGTGAGCGAGGGCGCGGGTCCGTCGCAAGTGAATCGCTTGGGTCGGCAGCGTCAAGTGACGTTCATGGCCAACGTGGCGCCAGGCTTCGGTGAGAGCGACGTGGTCAAGGCGATGAAAGCCGCCTTCGACAAACAGCACACCGGGCCCTCTTATCGCTTGGTCCCGACGGGACGCTCCAAGTCTTCGTCCGAGCTCGCGAGCGGCTTCTTGTTGGCGTTCGGGCTCTCGTTCGTCTTCATGTACTTGATCTTGGCGGCCCAGTTCGAGTCCTGGCTGAACCCGTTCATCATCTTGATCTCGCTGCCGCTCACGGTGCCGTTCGCTCTCATTTCGCTGATTCTGTTCGGGCAAAGCCTGAATTTGATGTCGGCGCTCGGCCTATTGGTGCTGTTCGGGGTCGTGAAGAAGAACTCGATTTTGCAGATCGACCACACGAACCAGCTGCGCCTGAAGGGCAAGCCGCGCCTCGAAGCGATCATGGAGGCCAATCGCGACCGCTTGCGGCCCATCTTGATGACGACGCTGGCGTTCGTGGCGGGCATGGTGCCGCTGGCGTTGTCGCGTGGTATCGGCTCCGGCAACAACCGCAACATCTCTGGAATCGTGATCGGCGGGCAGACGCTCTCGCTCTTGCTCACGCTGGTCGCCGTACCCGTCTTCTACGCGCTCTTCGACGACGTCGTGCAATGGCGTCGCCGCCGCAAGAAGACGGGGCGCATCGACCGCGGCGAGCGCGAGCTGGACGCCCTGCTCGGCACCGAAGCGCCGCCCGCTACCGCCGAGGAGTGAGGGTAGGCCGTGTTTCTGTTGGGGCAGCCCAGCTGGGCTGCCCGTAACCGGGCCTACAATCCGCGAGCGTCAGCGACGCAGATATGCGGTCTACGGAGATCTCCAGCGCGCTCGGTAGAACAAGCTGTCGCTTCAAGCCGCGAACGCGCAAGCTTGGGGTTCGGCGAGGCTTTGGCGAGGACCGGAGCGGAGCGTACTTTGAGTACGTGAGCACCGGACCGGAGCCAAAACGACGCCCAAACCCAAGATCGCGCGTTCGCGCTAGTGGACGCCGCCGACGAGCCACGCGAAGGCGGGAACCAGCACCTCTTCCGGCGAAGCGCCGCCGCTCTTGGCGGCGGTGGTTCCGGATTTGATGGCGTCGAGCTTGAAGCCGTGGTCGCCGAACACAATCGCGAGCGTGCGCGCGGGGAGGCGGGCGAGCTGAGCCGACAGCACCTCGGCGAGCTCGTCGGCCAAGTCGTCGAGCCGCGCGGCCTCGTGGTCGCCCGGCTCCATCAGCCGTGCTTCCACCAGATCGAGCTTGAGCAGATCGCGATGGCCGACCTTCACCCGCCGCGGCGTGCGAGCGTTTTGGCCGCGGGCGACGGGGATCTCCGAGGAAACTTCGCCGGTCCAGGTCTTGAGCGCCTCCGGGCCGCGACCCAAAAGCTCGAGCTGCACGTCGGTCGTGGAAGGCAAGGCGCTCCACAACAGCAGCCGCTCGGTGAGCGCGACCTCTTGGGCCATACGCCAGCGCACGCGCTGCTCGACCCGGAGCCCCAGATCGAAGCGCATGCCGTCGACCGCGATCAGCTCGACGCGGCGGGCGCCGTGCAGGCGGCCAATGCGTAGCGCAATGTCCGGAATGTCCAGGACCATGCTCGGTCGCTTGCCGCGTACTCGTAAGGCCGCGAACGCCTCGCGATAGCTCTGCTCGAACGAGGTCGCCCAGGTGGTGAGGACTTGTTGCGCCGACGGGTCGCCGATGCCGCGCGCTACCGCGTCGGCCAGAGGCACATACGAGCTCACGAACATGCGCTCGATGACGCTGAGCGGCTTGGGGCCACGGGCCGTCGAGAGCTCGTCCGCCCAAGTGCGCCAATCGTTCTCAGCAGATGCGAACAAGGGGCCGCGCACGAACGGCTCCGGAGGGATCGGGCTCGGCTCGAACGGCTCTTCGCCGTCGGCGAGCGCGGGTGGCATGGCCTTGGCCACGACCGGGGGAGGCGTCGAAAAAGCTGCTAAATCGGGCGGGGTGAGGTCGATGCCCGACTCGGAGCTGGGCGGTGGAGTCAGCGCTTCCAAGACCTCGCTCGCGGCCAGAATTTCGGCCACCTGTACGTTTGGCGGAATTACCGTGGTTGCGTCCAGCTCGTTCTCGGCTTCGGGCTCGTTCTCGGCTTCGGGCTCGGGCTCGGCTTTGGGCTCGGGCTCGCTGAAGTGGACGGGCTCGCTGAAGTGGACGGGCTCGCTGAAGTGGACGGGTGGCGGTTGCTGCGTCTGCTCCATGGCGGACGCGCTGCGCGCCACCGCGGGCGAGACGGAAGGCGGCTGCGCGGTCTCCAGGCAAACGATCGACGTCGGAGCGCTTCCGGGCATCAAGTCGTGCAGCGAGACCGGCACCGTGAATACACGCAGACCCCGATCGGCTGCGTTCAGATAGAGGCGCAGGGGATGCAACGCGGCGGCGGTGAGCAGGTAGCGCAAGACGGCGCTGTCTTCGGTATCGAGCGTGTGCTCGAGATCGGCCATGCCGCCCAACGTACCCAGGCCGAGCGCGACGCCGCGTAGCTCGACCAAGCGCGCCCGATACATTTGGTCGGCGAGCGACAGCGCCAAGTCCGTCGCCGCGGCCACGCCCGGTGGGCAGGCCCCGCGTCGCTCCAGCGCGTGCTCGATGGCAGCTTCGATCATGACGCCGAGGCGACCGCGGTGGCCGGGGCCGGGCGAATCGAGCTGCACGGTTAGAAAGCCTTCGGCGTCGGCCTCGCCCAAGAGCTCGGTCAGGACGCCGGGCCCGACGAAGCGCGCCTCACCCACATGCGCGGCCGACTTCGAACCGTTGGCCGAGGTGGCCATGGCGACTGACGAGCCGGTCGTGGACGAACCGTGGCCCGAAGTAGGGGCGGCGGGGGTGCTGTGCGGGGTGGTATGCCCGTCGGAGGGGCTGACAAAACCACCGCCCGCGTGACTGCCGGACTCGATCATGTCGCCAAAGTGCAAACAATGCTGGGTTTGGCCCAGTTTTTGGCGATGCAGCGTCAGTCACGGCCCAAAACGTCGGGTGCGCCTGCGTGATCACGGGCGTGGCCGTTGACGGATCCGCTCCCCGTCCATAAGCTCAACCACGGCTCCCTCTGCAGGGCCCGCGAGTCCGTAGTAACGAATCCCGATAAGTAATCGAACCGGGAGATGAGTCTCTGGTGGAGTGCAAGCCCGGATTTTTCTCACCGGGAAGCCAGAAGCCGGGGAAGTAAGAGTCTCCCACCTAGCTACGCTAGGGGTTCGGACTACATCCATAACCTCGCGGCCCAGGTGGTAAGTTGCCTTGAACGGGCTGGCGTTTTTCGCTGGCCCGTTCGCCTTGGTACAGATTACCGTGCCACGGCAATGAGTACGCTTTGGACTCGATTATCGTCACGCAGGGGTGCGGGGGCATGCCTCTCGTTACTCGCGTTGCTGGTCGCACCTGCGAGCGCTGACGCTGCGCGCGTGAAGGGACGCCTCGAAGGCTTTCGTCTGCTGCGCAACCCTGTCTGGGCCGAAGCCAAGGACTCGTCCAATCACGGCTTCTCGTTTCGTGAGCCCGTGCCCACGGTGCGCGCCGAGTTCCGCCGCCCGTTTCCGCACATTCCCAAAGAGCTGTGCGTTGCGCTGATTGCGGCGACCCCGCAGCCGGCGCCCAAGCCGATCTTGGTGCGCGTTGGTGGTGGACGCACGACGCCAGTGACCATCGTCGTGCCGCCCGGCACCCGGCTCACATTTCAGAACACCGACCCGTTCAAGCATCGACTGTACGGGGTCGACATCAAGACGTTCATGGCCGCCGACCAGGGCCAAGGCGCCGCGCGCGAATGGACTCCGTCGGCGCCTGGCGTCTACGAGATCCGCGACGAAGCCGCGCCGAGCTTGCGCATGTGGGTGATCGCCGAGCCGAACGTGGCCAGCATCACCTATCCGTCGCTCAAGGGTGAGTTCTCGGTCAACGCCGAGCAGCCCGGCGAGTACACGTTGCAGGCCTATTTCTCCGGCAAAAAGGTGGGCGACGCCATTCCGGTCAAGGTCGATGCGGCCGATGTCGACATTCGCGCCGCGATCCGGGTGATGGATCAAAAGACTGCCGACGCCGAAGAAAAGGCGAGCGACGAAAAAGCCGCTAAAGCTCCAAAAGCCCAGGACTCCAAGTAAATCATGCTCGCTTCACGCTTCTGGTACGTGTTTTTGGGGTTGCTGGTCGGCGTCGCCACGTTCCTTTTGTTCCTGGCCACCAGCATGTACAACCGCGCTGGCGCGCGAGCGATGGGCGAGGCCCTGTCGTCCGACAGCCAGGTCGTCAACTGGTACCTGAGCAACGACGCGCGACAGCGCTCGGCGCAGCTCATCCAGTTCGGCATCGACGGTGACATTGCCCGCTCGCTGACCAAGTCGAACGACAACGATCAAAAGGTGCCCGACGACGCGCGTGAAAAAGCGCTCACCGCCCTCAAGAAGGTCAACAACACCATCCCGGCCGAGCAAGCTTTCGACGCCGTGTTCTTGGTCGATCAGCACGGGCGCGTGGTCGCCCACGTGGGCTACGAGCAAGCTTCGGGCAACGAAAATTTCGAGCTTGGTGGCTACCCGGTCGTGGCCGACGCGCTGCGCGGCTACATTCGTGACGACACCCTGGTACTCGACCGCATTTATCGCGTCGTGGCGCGGCCGGTCGAGGCCGACACCTCGCAGATGCCGGCGGGCGCCATCGTCGGTGCCCGCATCTTGGACGATCGCTTCGCGCGCGAGCTGTCGTCGCGCACGGGGGCCGCCATCGCCTTCTATACGGCCGGTGCGCGCGTCTCGTCGGGAGCGCCGGAGACCTTCAACTCGGCGCAGCTCGATCAGATCGTCAGTGATTTTTCGTCGCTCGAGGGCGATGAAGAATACCAGGCCAAGGGGCGCAGCAAGGTGCGCACGATCGCCGGCATGGTGGGCGTGCAATATTCGAAGCTGCCGGGCGAAGCCTGGAAGCTGGGCGCCGGCTACGCCGTGGCCCGGGAGCCGAAGGCCGTCGCAGGGCCGTTCGGCTTTTTCAAGGCTGCCGATGACCAGGACAAGGCGAACGCCAATGTGGCGCTAGCCGTCGCCATCGCGGTCGCGGCGGCGATGATTGGCATCGGCTTCAGCTTGCTCGAGCACACGCGGCCGATTCACAACTTCAGGCTCGAGGTGCAGAAGCTGGCCAAGGGCGAGAGCGATCAGCTGCAGCCCAGCCGTTTCCGCGGCGCTTTCCGTAAGATCGCGTCTGATTTGAATGATGGCGTGGACAAAATCCTGGCCAAGGGCGGCGGGCCGCGTCGCGGCCCCGCTGACTTGAAGGAGGTGCTGGGCGATTTGCCGGCGGAGCCGCAGATGAGCGCTTTCAGCTTTCCCGGCGAGAACATGCCGGCCGCGCCCTCGGGCGGCTCGGGGCCGCACTCGGCGCCAATCAGCACCCCCAAGGCGATGCCGACCGCGCCCGGCAATCCGCGCTTGCCCAAGCCGCCAGGTCGCGGCCCGGCCGCCAACCTGGACTCGACCATGGAGGCGCAAATGGACATGCCGGGGAGCGGCACGCCAGCTCTCGGCAACTGGGGCGGCGAGACCCCCGAGCTTGCGGAGTGGCGGGCCGTGTACCAGGACTTCGTAGCGCTGAAGCAACAGTGCGGCGAAAGCACCGACGGCTTCACCTACGAGAAGTTCGAATCCACCCTGAAGAAGAACCGCGACACGCTGATGAATCGCCACGGCGCCAAGCGCGTCAAGTTCAGCGTCTACGTCAAGGAGGGTAAGGCCGCCCTCAAGGCGACCCCGCTCAAGGACTGACGGAGAGTTGGCAGTTAGGGCCCTTAGCAGCTTGGCCTCGGGGCGGGCTTCGCGCTTCGCATGAGGCGGTTCAGCGAGCGCTGACCTGGCAGGCTCGCGGGCAGGGTTTGGCGCAGAGATCACGCCGAAACTGCCAACTGCCAACTGCCAACTGCCAACTACGAGCCTTACGTTGACGCAGGTTGCGCGCTCTGTAAGGAAGCTTCCGTCAATGCCCGAACCTCGTCTTCACAAAGTCCTCATCATCGGCTCTGGCCCTGCCGGCTTGACCGCGGCCATCTACGCCGCGCGCGCGGGCTTGAAGCCTCTGTGCGTCGAGGGCTTCAACGCGGGGGGACTCATTCCTGGCGGCCAGCTCATGTTTACGAGCGACGTCGAGAATTACCCCGGATTTCCCAGCTCGGTCTCGGGCCAAGACTTGATGCTGCGCTTCCGCCAGCAGGCGGAGCACCAGGGCACCGAAATCATCACCGCCGACGTGCAGAAGGTCGATCTGTCGCAGCGCCCGTTCAAGGTCTGGGTGGGTGAGGACGAGAACGTGCTGCACTTGGCCGAGACGATCATCATCGCCACCGGTGCCCGCGCGAACTACATCGGGCTCGATAGCGAGCACCAGCTGAAGAACAAGGGTGTCAGCGCCTGCGCGGTGTGCGACGGCGCCCTCTTCCGCAAGGAAGACGTGGCCGTGGTTGGCGGTGGCGACACCGCGATGGAGGAAGCCAGCTACCTCTCGGGTCTGTGCAAGAGCGTCACGCTGCTGCATCGCCGTGACGAGTTTCGCGCCTCCAAGGCGATGGAGAAGCGCGTCATGGAAAATCCGAAAATCACGGTCCTGCGCTCGCACGTCGTGACCGAGGTGATGGACGTGTCACAAGACAAGGTGACCGGCCTCAAGATCAAGGACCTGAAGTCTGGGCAAGAGCGAACGCTCGACGTCGGCGCCCTGTTCGTCGCCATTGGCCACACGCCGATGACCGAGCTCTTCAAGGGTCAGCTCGACATGCACCCCAATGGCTATTTGAAGGTCGAGCCGGGCAGCACCCGCACCAACATTCCGGGCGTGTTCGCCTCGGGTGACGTGGCCGACTTCACCTACCGCCAGGCCGTCACCGCGGCCGGCACTGGCTGCATGGCCGCGCTCGACGCCGAACGGTTCTTGGCCGCGCAACACTGAGTCATGGCCGGCGAGCTCGACCCTCTCTCCGAGCTCCGCTTCCTCACCGAAGCGCTCCGTGCGCACGCCGAGTGGCAGCAGGCGTGCGGCGCGGGCGCGTTGCCTGCGGCAACGAGTTTGCAGTTGGCAGTTGGCAGCTCGCAGTTGGGGGCTTCCACCTCCGCACCGCCGAGTGTCGAGCCTGTCAGGTCGGAGCGACCTGCATCGCGTCTCGAGAGGGCACCCAGCCCACCGCCCACGCCAAAACTGCCAACTGCCAACTCCCAACTGCCAACTGAGGAGCGACAGCGACGACTGGCGGTGCTCGCCGACGAGGTCAAGACCTGCACGAAGTGCGTCTTGCACGAGCAACGCACCCAGACGGTGTTCGCTCGCGGCAACGGTTCCTCGGGGCTGTGCTTCGTTGGCGAAGGGCCGGGGGCCGACGAGGACGAACAAGGTTTTCCGTTCGTGGGCGCGGCGGGCCAGTTGCTCGACAAGATGATCGCGGCGATGGGCATCGAGCGCGATGACGTCTACGTGTGCAACATCGTCAAGTGCCGACCGCCCAAGAACCGCACGCCCGAGCCTGAAGAGATGACCGCTTGCATGCCCTACCTGGTCGAGCAGCTCTCGCTGGTCGAGCCACAGGTGATCGTGGCGCTCGGCAAGACGGCCGTACAGGGGCTATTCGGCACCGCCGAGGGCATTACGCGCATCCGCGGTCGCTGGCGATTGTACCAAGGCCGCATCGCCGTGATGCCTACGTTTCACCCCGCGTACCTGCTACGCAATCCCGCCGCCAAACGCGAAGTGTGGGCAGATCTACAGCTGGTGCTCAAGCACCTCGGCCGCTCGCTGCCCGCCAAGGCTACCTAAAAACGCCGCCCGGGCGCGGTGCTTGCCCTCTTAGCGAGGGCCTTCAGCTGCCCGCCCGCCAAGCCGAGGACCAAGCGACCGCGGGCGCCTCCCACGGACAGTACTGCCTGTACGCGAGCACCGGACCGGAAAACGAGCCGCAGTGGACGGAGTCCACGAAGGCTACGGGCGAGCTTGTCTCACCAGCGAAAAGTAAGTGGCTTCCCCGATCACAGCCCGTAAACCAGGCCGAGCGAGGGCTCCAGCACCGGCCCCGAAGAACCCAACATGTACATGAAGTTCACGTTCGCCTGGATGCCGATCTGCGGATTGATGGCGTAGACGAGACCACCACCGGCGGCCGCAAAGCCCTGGCCGAGCTTCTTCCAGGCATCGACCTTTTTATGCGGCACGGTCTCGTTGCCGTTGACGCAATTATCGACATTGGCCGATGCGCTGCAGTCGTTGACCGTTACCTCCACCTTGGCGTCCACCTGCGCCATGCCGCCGCCTACGAAAACATAGGGACGAACGCCCTTCTTACCGAGCGCACCTTGGCCGAACCAGTAGCTCAGCCTCAGCTCGGCGTGGATTGGCAAGAAGGCGATCGTCTTGTTGCTGTCGCCGACAACCGTCGGATCCGCAAAGTGGGTGACGGCGGGCGGGCCACCGCCGAGCGCGTAGCCAGCCCGCAGCCCTGCCATGAAGTTCGGCGTGAAGGCGCGATCGTAGCTGAGCATGATGCGCTGGGTCGCGATGGCCGTGCCGGTCGCGATGCCGGTGCCCAGGGCGGGAGGCCCACCGTACGGCGCCGTCCGGCTGCCAGCCTCGTAGCATTCGTAGCCGCCGCCCGTGCCGCAGACGTTGGAGCCGCCGATGATGGCGACGTCCACGCCGAAGTGCAGGCCGAGCCAGTTTTTCTTGTACGGGCCGGCGGAGCTGGCCACGTCGTCGCCGACGTCGCACTTACCGGCCGTGCACACGCCGGTGCTGCAATCGGCAGCCGTCTCGCAGCTCGGCGCGGTCTCGCACACGCCGCCTTCACACAAGAGCCCGCTCTTGCACTCGGTGGAGTTCTCGCACTTACCGCCCCAGTCGACGTTGCCGCGCTCCGCGCCGCCGCCGCCGCAGCCCGGGAAATCCGGCGGGCACTCCGACGAGTCGGGGCAGCGATCGGGGGCGGTTTCGCCCGAGAACGCGGGCGGCTCGCCGGTGACGGACTCGCCCATCGTGTAGTTGATCGGCTTGTTCTTGGAGCCCCAGTTGTCGGTCGTCTCGCCGGCGGCGTCCTTGGCCCGCGCGTACACCTTCAGGTCGCCCGCGCTCTTGGTGTCGATGCACGGGATGGTTCCGCGGAAGGTCTCGCCCTTCTTGGTCATCTTGACCGTTTTCCACTCACCGCCGAACGGCTTGTAGCGGAGCTCGACGCTGGCGGCTTCTTCGTCCGAAACGCACTCGACCGGGATGGGCCGACGCGTTTGGACCTCCATCGCGTCGGGCGTGCACTTCATGCCGCCCGGCCCTTCTTCTTCGCCGCCGGCAGCCGGCGCCGGTGTTTCGGCCGGAGTCGAGGCCGGAGGGGCCGCCGACCCGCCCGCGCCGCCCGACGAGTCGAACGTCTTTTGCGTTTCCGGCGTGGCCAGCGCCGTATCGAGCTTGACCTGCGGGTCAGCGCCGATGGCCTTCTGGAAGGCTTCTTTGGCGCCCGCCTGATCGTTCTTGCCGCTCCCGCGGACGATGCCTACGTACATCCAAGCCCGCGCGATGACCTGCGGACTGCACTTGTCGCCGCACGCCTGGACGGTGCCGGTCAGCACTCCTTCGGCTTTGTCGAAGTCGGTGGCGAGGTAGTGCTCGTTGACAGCCTCGTCGATCTTCTTGTTCGCCGCGTTGTCACGGGTGAACTGCGCAGAAGCCGGGAGTGCCAGGGTGAGCAAAAGACAGAGCAGGCGGAGCGACAAGCGGCGGTACACGTGGGTTCCTCTTGGGGCGGTGCGGGTGAATCAGAGCCCGCGGTCGCGGGAGAGATGGGGGGAATGGCTACAAAGCGCCACGGCTATCCGCCGGACGGCTTCGGGCACCCTTCCTTCACGCCTTCGGTGCGCACGAACTGGACGCGGCGATTGAGCGCGCGGTTCTGCTCGGTGCTGTTGTCGACGAGGGGCCGCTCGAAGCCGTAGCCGTGAGAGGTGAGCCTGCTCAACTCGACGCCGTGCTCGAGCAAGTACTTCATGACCGATTTGGCCCGGCGGTCGGAAAGGTTCTTGTTGTAGGCAGCGGCACCCTTGTTATCCGTGTGACCCTGCACTTCGATCTTGATGGCCTGATTTTTCTGCAAGGCCTCGACCACCGCGTCCAAGACCGGGAAGCTCTCGGGACGGATCTTGTCCTTGTTGAACTCGAAGTGAATTTGCTGAGTGATCTTCACTTCGCAGTCGGTGACGACGACCAGCGCGGGCTTGGTGGGGCAACCGAGCGGCTCTTGGGTGGTCGAGCCGATCTCGTTCGGGCACTGGTCCTTGACGTCGGCTACGGTGTCCTTGTCGTTGTCGAGATCGGGGCAGCCATCGTCGTCCTCGAAGCCATCGGGATCTTCGGCTTCGAGCGGGCACTTGTCGGTGGCGTCGGCGAGCGTATCGAGATCGTTGTCGACCTCGGGGCAGCCGTCGTCGTCGAGGTAGCCGTCCTTGTCCTCGGCCTCGAGCACGCACGAATCCTTCGAGTCGGTGATGCCGTCGCCGTCGGTGTCCGGATCATCGGGGCAGCCGTCGACATCTTCGAAGCCTTGATAGACCTCGGGTTGGTCGGGGCACTTGTCCTTCGGATCCAAGATGCCGTCGCCGTCGCGGTCACCGGGACCGGGAACGACCTGAAAGCCGCGCTCGGCACAATACTGTGGCGGCGACAGGAAGTAGGCAGCGTGCGCGTTGGGCTCGGCCTTCCACAAGTGGGCGTTGGCCTTGGAGATAAAGCCTTGATCGAGCTCTAGCGTGGCGAACTCGAGCTGGCTCTTGGCCACGGCCAGCTCACGCGGAGCACAACGGACGGCACCGTTGCGCTCCGCCTGCTCGACGATGTCGCTCAAGCCGGCGATCTTGCCGCGAAGTTGCGGACCCTGCGAGCAGCCGCCCGCCACGAACGCGGACAGCGCACACAGGTAGACGACGGAGACTTTCATCGTCCCGCTCCGCGATGTGCTTCACGTGCCAAGCGGATCGCCTTGTCGGCGTGCTCCTCGGCCTGTTCGGCGAGGTTTGAAGCATCGCTGTAGTCGGCTTCGGACGCTTCGGTCTGCGCCTTCTGCAAGTGTTCGGTGGCTAGGTAGAAGTCGTAAGTGGCGTACTGTTCGGCGCCGAGCTCGCGCGCTTCCTCGACTTTGGTGGACGCGGAATTCGCCGAGATGGCGTAGAGCGCGTTGCCACAGCCGGAAGCGGTCATCACGAGGCCGACGCACAGCGCCAGGGAGCGAAACTTCTCGAAACCTTTGGGGCTTGCCACCGGTGTCCTCGATGCTTTGGAGGCTTTACTAAGACCGCCTATTTGCCCGCGAACGCTAGCAATTGGGGGCTAAACCCGTCAACAAGCGTCTCGCATTTCGGCCACGCCTTGGTCTCGTCTCATCGCGTCAATTCCGCCTACATTTCCCCGCATCAGTGGGGCGATTGGGGGCTGCCGCCACGCGGCCCACCTCGCAGAAGCTTACGTGCCGGTTCCGGGTCTCGATGTGCGATCGAGATTCACTGGGAGCCGGGGAGAGCGGGGAGGGCGAGAACGCATTTCTCGTTCGGAAGACCGAACGAGAAATGTTTGCTCCGGGAGCAAGCAGCGGCGGACTAGGCGCAACCTGACGCGTCGGGCGACCTGCTCACGCGATCCCAATTCTCCCAAGCTCCCCGTAGCCCTGTGAATCTGGGACACGGGCAGGGTCGGGCGGAGACGTTACAGACGGCGGTAGACGCCGACGACTTTGCCGAGGAGCATGGTCGATTTGAAGTCGCTCGCGCGCACGAGGATGGGCGCCATGGTCCCGTTGGCGGGCTGGAAGCGCACGTAGTCGCGCTCGGGGTAGAAGTACTTCACGGTGGCTTCGTCGCCGATGAGGGCGACCACGATGTCACCGCGATCAGCCGTGGATTGCTTCTTCACGAAGATGTAGTCACCGCTCAAAATACCGGCGTCGATCATCGAATCGCCCGTGACGCGGAGGCCGAATACCTCACGACCGCCGCGAACCAGCATGCGGTCGACGCGAACGGTGTCGATGACGTTCTCTTCCGCGTACAGCGGCAAGCCGGCGGCGACGCGGCCGAGGACACGCACCTCGATCAAGTCGTCTTCGGGGTTGAGCTTGTTGTTGGCCGGCGGGGGCGCCTGGTCTTCGACCAGCTTGAGGGCGCGGCTCTTCATGTCCTCACGGGTGAGGTACCCTTTGCGCTCGAGCGCGCGCAGGTGGTCATTGACGCCGTTGGTGGAGCGGATGCCCATGTGCTCGCCGATTTCGCGAAGGGTGGGCGGGTAGCCTCGGTCTTCGATCGACGAGCGAATGAAGTCGAGGGTTTGTTCCTGGCGTTTCGTCAGACCCTGCATGGCTCGCGGAAGATACTGAACGGGTGTTTCCGCGTCAAATTCTGTGCCGCCTAAACGCCCAGGCAGTGATAAAACACGGGTAATTTCAAATAGTTACGATTTTGACAAAAGGATGTGCAGAGGTCGTCCACACGCTGGCTGTGGGGACTTCCGGCCGGCCCGTGCCCATCTGTC
>Ga0164241_10001844_pt1 | contig 24564 bp, 21 predicted proteins | sample OricomyardsoilBY_FD_108780 | JGI IMG/M metagenome (GOLD analysis project Ga0164241, IMG submission 108780) | Backyard soil microbial communities from Emeryville, California, USA - Original compost - Back yard soil (BY) | ecosystem: Environmental > Terrestrial > Soil > Unclassified | place: USA... | reverse complement strand
GAAGGCGCGTACGGCGGGCGCGAAGGCGCGTACGGCGGGCGCGAAGGCGCGTACGGCGGGCGCGAAGGCGCGTACGGCGGGCGCGAAGGCGCGTACGGCGGGCGCAAGGGGTTGAGCGCCTCAGCTGGTCGAAGCGCTTGAAAACTCCTGACGTAACGGTGGCCCGGTGACGACACGTGAGATTCTGCAAGAACGCTGCGGCGCGGCAGCCCCCCCCAGGGGGCCGTGCGAGACCGAGACCGAGACCTAGAGGGTTTTGATCAAGCCGCCATCGATGACATAGTTGGAGCCAGTGACATTGGCGGTGCGTTCGGACGCGAGCATGACCACGAGCGTCGCGACCTCTTCGGGCGTCGTGAAGCGTCCGGTCGCGAACCCACCGATACTGGCGACAACCTTCGCGCGCGCGGTGTCGGCGTCGACGCCCATGGCCTTGCCGACGGTCTCCGCAACTCCGCCCGCACCGAGCCATAAATCAGTGCTGACGGGGCCCGGCGAGACGTCGTTGATGCGAATGCCGCGCGGCCCGAATTCCTGCGACAGTGACTTCGTCAAGTTGGTGAGCGCGGCCTTGGCCGCACCGTAGTCGACGGTGCCGCCGTCGGGCTGAAAGAACGCGTTGACGGAGGACACGTTGACGATGGCGCCGCCACCTTGAGTCAACATCTGCTCGATGGCAGCGCGGGTCGCGCGCAGCGAGGCAAAGAAGTTCATTCGCATCGCCCACTCGAACTCTTCGTCGCTGATCGCGAGGAATCCGTTCATGCGCAGGCGTACGGCGCCCATATTGTTGACGAGGATGTCGACGCGGCCTTGCTGCTCGATCGCGCGCGCGACGAGCTGACGGGGTCCTTCGACGGTGGACAGATCCACAGCGACGGGTGTCACTCGCTCGAGCCCTTCTAGGTTGGTGGTGTTGCGCGCACCGGCGACGACGAGGGCGCCCTCTTCGGCCAGCGCCTTGACGATGGCGAGCCCGATGCCCTTGCTGGCGGCGGTGACGACGGCGATCTTTCCCGAGAGCTTGAGGTCCATATCTCGCCCATACCACTTCAGGGTTTCCGCTCGAGCGACGAGATGGTGGCCGCCACCTCGGTCAGGTCGTCGTTCAGCTGATGGTCGCGGCCGGGTAAGCGATGCACGCGAGCGTGCGGCACAGCGCGGGCGTAGAGGTCGACGTGAGCCGGGGGCGCCGTCTCGTCCTCCAGGCCGTGAAAGAAGTGGATCGGGACGCCTTTCGGAAGGCGCGCGCCCAGATCGGGAGGAATTTTCAGATCGCCGACTGACCACCCGCCGTCGCCGGCGAAGGGCGCCGCCACCAACAAGACCGCCCCCAGCTCGAGCTGGGGGCGACGCTCTGAAAGCATCTTCAGGATGACGGTTCCGCCCACCGAGTGCCCGACCACGACGGCGCCGTCGTGTAGCGTACGTAGCAGCGGCTCGAGCGCGGCGCTCCACGCCGCGTAGCTCGGCTCATCTTCGTTCGGCATGCGTGGATAGTGAATGTCGTAGCCTGGCCCCAGCCGGCTTCGAAGGCTGGCCACGAGCTTGTCGTCCCACTCGTCGTGAGTGCCTTTGCCAGCGCCCTGAACGAACAGTATCTGGATCATGGTGGTGAGCTGGGTGACGCTAGCGCAGTCGGGACAATCTGGCGCCGGAGTCCGCGCGCCAGCCGTCCGCGGTGCGAGCCTGTTACGGACGCGGTATCCTCCGCGCATGCTCAAAATCTACGGCTTTTCCCGAGTGAACAAGGTTGCACGCGGCAATACCCGAGATCTGCGCGTGCTGTGGGCGGCAGAAGAGATGGGCCTACCCTACGAGATCGTGGGCCTCGATCACCCGAACCACGATCTCGATTCGCCCGAATACCGCGCCCTCAACCCGTTCGGACAGGTCCCCGCCATCGACGACGACGGCGTGGTGGTCACCGAGTCGGGGGCGATTTTGCTCTACCTCGCGCGAAAGAGCGGCAAGCTGTGGCCACGCGATCTGGCCGGTGAGGCGCAGGTGCTGCGCTGGTCCGTGGCCGCGCTCAGCACGATCGAGCTGCCAGTGCTGTCGCTGTGGTTCGTCAACCTGAGCGGCGGTAAGGGCACCAAGCCGAGCCAGGCGCTCCACGATTGGGCCGAGATGCGCATCAAGCAGCTCGACGGTTGGCTAGCGGAGCGCCAGTTCGTCGCCACATACGAGTTCACGGTGGCCGACATTCTCATGTCCCACGTGCTGGGCGGCGGCACGGACCTCGAGCTGTTGAAAGCTCACCCCAACGTGCTCGCCTACCGAGCGCGCTGCGCCGAGCGCCCGGCTTGGAAGAAGACGATCGAGGCGTATCGCGCCCGGGTCGAAGCCGCGTAGCGGAGGTGTAAGGAGAGCCCGATGGCAAACAGCGAAGAGGTATTGGCGTTTTGGTTCGGCGCGAGCCCGAACGAAGGCGCGCCCGCGCCGGCGCGAATGGACCTGTGGTTTCGCGGAGGCAAAGAGGTAGACGAGACGATTCGCCGGCGCTTCGGCGACGACACGGAGCGGGCGCGGCGGGGCGAGCTGCATGATTGGGCGGCCAGCGCGCGCGGGCGATTGGCGCTGATCGTCTTGCTCGACCAGTTTTCGCGCAACCTCTATCGCGGCTCGGCGGAGGCGTTCGCCAAAGATGACGTGTCGTTGAGCCTCGCGTTGGAGGGGCTCGAGCTCGGGCACGACAAGCAGCTTTCGAGTATCGAGCAGCTGTTCTTCGTGCTTCCACTCGAGCACAGCGAAGACCTGGCGATGCAGGACCGCATGGTCGATTACATGAACGCTTGGGCCGAGGGCGTAGCTGAAGCCCTGAAACCGGTAGCGCGAGGCGTGCGCGAGTTCGCGCTGCAACACCGCGACGTGATCGCGCGGTTCGGCCGCTTCCCTACGCGCAACAAAGCCTTGGGACGGACCTCGACGCCCGAAGAAGAAGCCCACGTTCGCGAAGCGGGCGCCGCCGGTCGTCCCGTCTGACCTGGCGGCGTAGCAAGCGAGCAGCCTCGAACGAGGGCCCTCACGCGAGAGCCCTCGTTCCGAGGTGCTAGCTCACCAGGTGGTGAACCCGGCGTAGCTGTTGTTGCCGCTGGTCGTATACACGCAGTAGCCGCCGTTCTTGGCCGCCGGAATCGACGTCCAGTTGGACCAGTTGCAGGTCATGGCGGTGCCGTTGACGTAGAGCTTGCGCGGGTTGGCGAAGTTGCCGCAGTTGCCGCCTCGGATCGGGGCCGCGCTCTCGTGACACGTCGCGGCCGTACCCAAGCTCCCGGACGAGAACGTGCTGGCGCCGTTGAACTTCGTCGGGTTGGTGCAGTAACCGGCGCACGGTCCCGCGCTGGTGGTCTGGGTTTGCGCGTAGACGACGATGTCGTCGATCACGAAGCCCGTCGTCGAATTGTCGTAGATGTCGCCAGCGTTGAACGAGAATCGGAGGCGAATTTTGGCCGGTCCGGTCGCGGGCAAGAACGGCGCAATGTCGAAGCGCAGCTCTTGCCAGGCGCTCGTCTCTTTGAGCTTCTGGCCTGCGACCTGATTGTTGCTGGCGATGACCTGGAACGCGCCGCCGTTCACCGAGAGCAGCGCCGAGGCGCTGTCAGCCGTCGAGCTATTTTGAGTCTTCAAATAGTATTTGAAGCCCAGCTCGGCGGTCTGAGGATTGGCGATCGTGATTTCGGGCGAGGTTATCGCGTGCGAATACGGGACGGGCGTCGTGTAAGTGCAGGCGTTGTCCTTGCCGTAATACAGGCTGCCGGGGGTCGAGTGCCCGGTTAGCGCATCAGCGCAGGCGGTGGACTGGTGCCACAGGTTTCCCTCTTGCCCGTCGCCGGTGAAGCCCTGGAGACCGTCGCTGAAAGTCGCGGTGTAGATCGGCACCGGCGCGCCGACGCGCAGCTTCTCGTCGCGACTGACGGTTCCCGCGCCCGAGGTCGCGTTCGCGAACTGCACCGGCGCGGTGTAACGGCCGTCGGCCAGCAGCTTCGCCTGTGCTTGGTCGATGGTCAGGGTGACCGTCGTCGACTGACCGAGCGCGATCGTGCCGCTGGTCTTGTTCGCGGTCAGCCAGCGGCTCGCGGCCGGGATCGCCACCGTGTAGGCGAGGTTTTGCTGCGGGCCCAGGTTGTAAAGCGTGTAGGTGGTGCTGGCGGGTGTGAACGGCCCCGCGCTCAAACCCTCCGCAACCAGGTCGGTGCCTTTGACGACGAGCCCGTTCACGATCGGCGGACAAGTCATGCCGTGGGCGGCAAACCCGGCGCAGATCTCGCTATAATGCGGGGTTCCGTTCTCGAGCAAGGCGTCGTTGTCGTCGAGGGTCAGCATGTCGACGGCGATCGACGGATCGATGCGAGTGCCCGAATGCAGCAGAATCGAGCTGAAGACGAGCTGACGGATGATGCTCGCGGAGCTGGCCGGCACGGTCGTGTCGAGCTGCTTCCAGATGTCCCACACGATGCCCGAGAGCATGTTGCCGCACTCGTAGTATCCGCCGCACGAAGAGCAGTTGTTCGCGTCGTACTGGCAGGTCGTGTCGGCGTGGCGCAGCGGTGTGCCGCACTGGTTCAGGTAGAAACCGACGCCGATCCTCGGATCTTTGGCGAACAGCATGGCGATCGTATCCGCCATACCTTCGCCGTACTCGGCCTGGCCGCTGCCGGCCGACTCCACGATGTGGTGGCCGTACTCGTGATGAATGATGCTGCGAAACGCGGTGTTGGCGTGCTCGGAGTCGCGCGGGCAAAAGTTGATCGTATTCGGGATGATGTCGCCGTCGTACCAGGCGCCGCCGGTTCGGGCGCAGGTCTGAGTGTCGGTGACGTTGACGTTGACCTTGAAGCTGGTCTGCGTCGAAATCACCGGATAGCTTGGCACCGACGCGAGCAGCAGGTCGCGCAGATCGTTGACGTCCTTGTACGCGTTGAGCTGCGCGAGCACCTTCTCGGCCGGGACCTGATTGTCCTGGTGCAAGAAGTTGGCGGGCCCGGGCGGCGTGACGCGCAGCGAGATCGAGTCGCTCGTTCCGGCGTCGTCGATCACGAAATATTTGCCGGAGACGTTCGAGGTCACGCTGAAGGCGGTGCTGCCCGTCTGCTTGATCGTGAACGCACCGGCGACGTCCGCGACGGCGTTGCCCGACGGCGAGGTCACGTTGGCGTACGGCAGCGCGACGGTGCCCTGGGCGCCGCACTCGGCGGATTCGGGGCCGGTGATGACCTTGCCTTTGACCGTGCCCGCGACGTCGAAATGAACGTTGCTTTCGACGTGCAAGATGTCGCCCGTCTCGGCGTCGGCCACGAACGTCCACTTACCGGCGCCGTCGGCGGCTTTGGCCGTGTACTGCACCGCCAAGCGCGGCGCTGTCACCTGCGTGTCGACGCCGGCGAACACGGTCGGGGTGGCGGCGCTGGCGTCGACGAGCGCCGACGGCGTGGGCTGGCCGGTCGCGGCGTTGCTCGCGCGCAGCGCGTCGAGCGACAGCGCGAGGTCGATCGGGCGCGCCGGTACGCTCGTCTTCGCCCGAAAATCCGCCATCGGACGCAAGTCGACGTTGGCCCACACGACGGGATTGTCGCCGCCCTCCCGAACGAGGGTTCGCAGACCGGCGCGGAATACGGGCACCCCGTCGCGCTGCTGGTCGTAGCTATAGAGTCTGAATTTGGGCTTGCCGGTGGCGGGGTCGTACATCAACCCGACTCCGTCCGCCTGCGCGCTCGCTCCCGCAACACGCGCGCTCTTGGCCAAAGCGGCGCCCTTGCGCACGGCCGGTCTGAGCTCATCGGGGCCGATGCCCAATGCGGCGACGCCGTTCTGACGAAAGCTCTCCGCGGATTCGTCGGCAGTGAGGCCGGTCGCCAATACGCCCGACGCGCGGCGTGGCCTATCCCGCGGCGCTTGCAAGCTGGCCTGACGGGCAGCCGCGTTTGGCAGCGAGGCCGCCGCGACGCCCGTCAGTGGCTCGCCCGCGCTGCGGTTGTCGGCGCCGACTTCGTCCCCCGCGCTACACCCAATGATGCTGCCGCTGACTGCCACCGCAACCAACGCGCTAAACCGAACTATTTGTTTTCTTTTGACCATGTCCCGACTCCGCCTCATCAGAGCCGGCGCGGGGCCATACCTTCGGTAGGCAGCTTTCTTTTCTGTGAATGGCTCGAGCCGTGGCAGGCGTCCGAGTGCCCGGCCAGCGTCAGCGCCGGCTGTCGCAACGACGCTGTACGAGTCCTTCGAGACGCTCGGACGCTTGTGCTGGCGAGTACCGGAGCGCTAGTCCTTCGTCATGGCAAAAACGATTCTCATCTGCGGTTTCGGAACTGGTATCTCGGTTGCGCTGGCCGAAAAGTTCGGCGCCGAAGGCTTTGCGGTGGCGCTGGCGGCTCGCACCGCCGAGCGCCTGGATGCGGGAGTGAAAGCCCTCGAGGCCAAAGGCATCAAGGCCGCCGGCTTTCAAGCCGATCTGGCCGACGTGAAGGCGGTGCCGGGCTTGCTCGAGCGCGTTCGAGCAAAGCTCGGGCCAATCGACGTCGTCGAGTGGAACGCTTACACGTCCGGCGCGGGAGATCTGCTTGCCGTCGATGCGAGCGAGCTGCGCACACCGCTCGACGTGGCCGTCACTAGCCTGCTCGCGACCGTGCAAGCGGCCTTGCCCGACTTGCGCGCCAACAAGGGCGCCGTGCTCGTCACCAACGGCGGCCTCGGACTCTTGGACGACCAGGTGGACGCCAGCGCCGTGCAGTGGAAGTCGAGCGGTCTGGCCATCGCCAACGCCGCCAAGCACAAGCTCGTGCGTCTCTTGTCCAAGCAGCTCGCGCCCGAGGGCGTCTACATCGGCGAGGTGGTCGTGATGAACGCCGTCAAGGGCACGGCCTGGGACAACGGCAGCTCCCAGCTCGAAGCCAGCGCCATCGCGGAGAGGTTCTGGCAGCTCTACCGCGAGCGGCGCGAGCTCTCCGTCCAGATCGGCTGACTTGCGCTCGTCGCCTCTCGTGGCTGGGGCTCGACTGCCTTGCTCCCTCCTTTGGCCCCGATGACGTGACACGTGACCTCACCGCCGATGACTCGCGTTCACGCGGCATCGGCGGCACGTGACGCAACGATTTCACAGACCGGGGGTTCGATCGCGAAATTTAGGACGTGCGAGGCGCTGGCATGCGCGCTGCATCGCACGCGGCGCGATGCGCAAGCTGGTTTCAGGAGCCGTATTCGGGTTGGCGTGCGCGGCGGCGGGCTGCTTTCCCAGCCGAGAGGTGCGAAGCGCGGGGCTCGTCGGCTGCGCTCCAGACGAGATCGAGATTTCGGGAGCGCAATCGCACCTGGGCTTGATTCAATCGGGCGAAAATTGGATCGCCGAGTGCCGTGGGCGAACGTTCATTTGCTCGCAGGTGGACCACGTGCAGCACAAGGGAGACGGGCTAGGCGGCCTGCTCGCAGCCGACCACGTCAGCTGCACCGAACAGGCCGAGTCACCGCCAGCGGCGAGCGCACGCGAGGCGCGACAGTCGGCACGAGCCGTCGCGTCCGTCCCGCTACCGCCGCGCGCAGCCCCCACGGGTGCCGCCGGCTTCGACTTCGGCCTGTCACCCGACGCCGTGCGGCAACGCTGCGAAGCGGCAGGCAATCGTTGGGACGACGGCGTTGCCGAGCTTTCGACCTGCTCGGGCCCCGCCGCGGACGTCGGACTGTCGTCGAGCGTGGCGGTCGCCTTCTGCGCCGCACGCGCCTGCCGCATCCTGATCGAGTCGCGCCCGGAGCGCGATTGGTCCAAAGAGGTCGTGTCGCTCAAGGCCAAGCTCGAAGCCAAATATGGACCCGCCGCCGCCGAGACGCGCGGCATTCCCACCACGTGCCGCAGCGAGGCCGGCTTCCTGCAGTGCCTCGCCACGCGCCGGCTCTCGCTCCGCTATTCATGGAGTTGGGCCAGCGGCGAGAGCCTGCAGATGCTGGTTGGCAGGGGCGACACCGCGGCCGAGCCGGGGATCCGCCTCGTGTACAGCCGCGCCGGACGCGCCAACGTCGGCGCGCTCTGAGCTGCTGGCGAGCCATCGTCAGCGACGGGCGGCTCAAAACTCAGCGGTTTCTTTGGCCGCCGGCCGACGATTAGCCTGTTCAATTTGGACGACGGTGTCTTCCGCGAATCCATGTTGCCGCAGAATGCCAATCAGAAAACTGGTCTTGGCCTCGACGTAACCGTCGACGTCGTGCGCGAGCTCGACAGCGAGCTGCCGTTTGAGGTTGCCGTAAGCAAGGGCGTCGGAGGGGTTTTTCCGAAGGTGGTCGCGCACGATGAGGTGGTTTCTCAGCGCCGCGCTAGTCGAAGGGCAAACGTAAAGATGATGTCGAGGCGAGTCGGCGGGCCGTCGAAACGCCTCCCGCTCGGGGATGCCTCGATCACCGAGGTGCTGGTAACCCAGCGTCTCCAACCGAGCTACGGCGTCGGCCACATCGTGGGCGGTCACGACGACGTCGATGTCAATCACAGGCTTGGCCGGCAGCCCTGGAACCGCGGTGCTGCCGACGTGCTCGATCGAGCTCGCGAGCCCGGCAAGTACCGGCAAGAGTGAGGCCCTGAGCGATTCGAAGAGCCGCGGCCATTCCGGATCGTAGTCGACGACGATGAGCTGTCCCATGTGTCCGCCTGCGCTCTGATTGAGCCCCAAGGTACCGCCGTTCAGTCACGGCCGCATCGAGAAGCCCTCGTTGGCGTTTCGGTTCGAGCTGCTTGCATCAGCCAGGGCCTTGCGCGACGCCACGGTGCATGTTAGACGCTTTACCAGATGGTGAAGTGTTCGCCGGCCCTGCTCGATGCCTCTTTCGCCGCGCTTTCCGACGCGACGCGGCGCGGCGTACTGGAGCAGCTCGGGCGTTGCGACGCGTCGATCACCGACCTCGCGGAGAGGTTTCACATGACCCGCGCCGGCATGATGAAGCATGTCGGCGTGCTCGAGCAGGCGGGGCTCGTCGCCACCGAGAAGGTCGGGCGCGTACGCACGTGCCGGCTCGGCGCGCGCCGCTTGGAGGAAGAGGCGGCGTGGCTCGAGCGGCACCGCCAGCACTGGGACGCACGCTTCGACGAGCTGGACAAGGTCGTCGCAGCTCTCAAACGGAAGGATAAAAGCAATGGAAGCAACGACTGACAGCGTGTCGACGAGCCCGAAGCAGCGCACCACCGTGCAGCGCAAATCCGAGCGCGAGCTCGTCGTCACGCGCACCATCGACGCGCCCGCGCGCATCGTGTTCGAGGCGTGGACCAAGGCGGAGCTGCTGCAGCAGTGGTGGGTACCCCAATCGATCGGTGTGACGTTGCTGTCCTGCGCGGCAGACGTTCGGGTCGGTGGCCGCTACAGCTTCGTCTTCGGCCATGGCGACGCGCAGCCGATGGAGTTCTTCGGAAAGTACCTCGAGGTGACGCCGCCCACGCGGCTGGTGTGGACCAACGAAGAAAGCGCAGAAGGCCCCGTCACCACCCTGACCTTGGAAGAAAACTCCGGCAAGACGCTGGTGATCTTGCACGATCTCTATCCGTCCAAAGAAGCGCTCGACGCCGCGATGGCCTCCGGAGAAAAGAGCTGCATGGATGAGACGTTCGACCAACTCGAACAGCTCCTCGCGACGCTCGGCGCAAGCTGAGGACCAGCAGCGCCTCGAGCCGCGAACGATACCGGCGCTTTTCGGGGGGCACAGCTCGCCCGGGCTGCGCCGTGGACATGGAAGCGCCGCCGCTTGCGTGTGCGCTGCCACCTCGCAGGCTCACCACCGTTCGCGATCAGATCCTCGGAGGCAGATGCCTGCGGACAGCTTGGACGAGCGCGGCGTGCACGTCGGCACCGAACGCGACCAGCGTGAGGGACGCGAGCTCGAGGCCCGCCGCCATCGCCCGCGCGATCTCCTCGGCCGCAATCGTGGCGGCTCGCTCAGGCGGAAAGCCGAATACACCGCAGCTGATGGCGGGAATCGCCACGGATCGCAGCTGGTTTGCCGCGCACGCCGCGAAGATGCTGCGGTAGCAGCTCGCGAGCAGAGCCGGCTCTTCGTGAGCTCCGCCTCTCCACACCGGGCCAACCGTGTGAATCACGAAGCGCGCGGGCAAGCGAAAGCCTGGGGTGATGCGTGCCTCTCCCGTCGGGCAACGAACACCCGCGCGAACCTCTGAGATCTGGCGGCATGCCGCCAACAGCTCGAGCCCCGCCGCGGCGTGGATTGCCCCATCGACACCGCCGCCACCGAGCAACCGCTCGTTCGCGGCGTTGACGATCGCGTCGACTCGGTAGGTCGTGATGTCACCACGTTCGACCGATATGGAGGTCACGGTGCGCGCCAGGGTACCAGCGGCAATCGTGGAAGAAAATGCGTGGGTTTCCCGGTTCGGCGGTGATGGCCACGACGCCTCGCAGCCGGAAAGCTCCTGAGGTACGCTGGAGGGCTTGAGCTTTGGTTGGCTGGTCGTCGTCTTGCTCGGCGCGGTGCTAGGGGCTGACTGGCTCTTCCCGCTTCGAGGCGTTCTCAGCGTCGCGCTGGCGCTGGCGATGAGCGCGCTGTCGGTGCCCTGGGCCGTGCTCACACTGCGCTTCGCCTCCGCGACGAAGGAAGAGCAGCTGGACCCGCGTCAGCAAAAGCTCGCCCGCGAAAGGCGCTTACGCGGCTTCGCGCTACGGCTCGCGCTGGTGCTGATGGCGGCGACCTTTTTAGTGAGCAAGTGGTCGCTGCTGCTGGACGCGGACGGGGTGAGCCCCAGCTTCGCCAGCTCGTCGCGCAGCTACACCCTCGGCTTGGGGCTGATGATGGGCCTCGGGCTGTTGGCGCGCGATCTGCGCGCTTCGCGCTTTCTGGCCACGGCTTCGCTCCACCCCGCCCGCTTGATGGCGCTGTCGTTCGGCGGCATCGGTATGGTCGGCGCGCTGCTGCTGGCGCTGCCGATCTCGGTGCGCGCGAGCGATGTTTCGCTGGTCGATCACTTCTTCATGGCGTTCAGCGCCGTGTGCGTGACGGGGCTATCGACCGTCAACATCGCCGAGACCTACAGCTTGCCCGGCCAAGTCGTGCTGGCGTCGCTGATCCAGCTGGGCGGCCTCGGGATCATGGTGCTGTCGGCCGCGGTCGCGATCGCGGCCGGCCAGCGCATGCGGCTCAAGAGCACGGCCGTGCTGACGGAGGTCGTCGACGGCACGTCGCTCGCGACGCTGAAGCGCACGGTGCTCATGATCTGCGCCTTCACGTTCACGTTCGAGGCGCTCGGCGCGTCCGCGCTCTACCTCCAGTGGCAAGCGCATCCGCCGATGGCGCTCGAGGACGGCCACCCGATGGCGGGCGCGGGCAGCGTGGCCTGGGCGGCGATTTTTCATGCCGTCAGCGCCTTTTGCAACGCCGGTATGTCGAACATGCAAGCAGGCCTGTTGCCCCTGACCGGATACCCGCTCACGCTGAGCTTACTCGGGGCGCTGGTTGCGCTCGGGAGCCTGGGTTTCCCGGTGCTCGACGAGCTGCTGCGGAAGGCCGTCGCGATGCTCGTGCGCAGGCGCAGCCCGATGCTGAGCCTTCATGCCCGTGTGGTGCTGCGCACGTCGGGCGCCTTGCTCGTCATCATGATGGTGGCGTATTTGCTGCTCGAGTGGCGCGCGTCGCTGTCACCGCTGTCGTACCTCGATCGAGTCACGGCGGCCGCCTTTCACTCCGTGATCACGCGCAGCGGCGGCTTCAACGTCGTCGATCTCGGCGCGATGATGCCGGCCACGCTGCTGCTCACCTGTGGCGCCATGTTCATCGGCGCCGGCCCTGGGTCGACGGGCGGAGGCATCAAAGTGACGACGCTCGTCGCGTTGTTCGCGGGCCTCCGCGCCGAGCTCACCGGACGGGCGCCTCACCTGCTGAACCGCAACCTGCCGGAGCTCGTGATCCGCAAGGCGATGGGCGTGGCCTTCCTCAGCTCGTGTATCGTGCTGTGCGGGTTCTTCTTGCTGCTGTTGTTCGAAGACCACCCGCCCCTGGAGCTAGCTTTCGAGACCGTCTCCGCGTTCAGCACGACGGGCCTGTCTACCGGCATCACTCGATCCTTGTCCGTTCCCGGCAAGCTCTTGATCGCACTGCTGATGTTTGCCGGTAGAATTGGTCCCCTGACGCTGGCGCTCGCGCTGTCGGCGAAGGCGGAGTCGCGCGGATTCGAGCTACCCCAAGAACGAGTGCTGATCGGTTGATGGAGGACGATTGAGCCACAAAAAAGTGCTTGTCATCGGCTTGGGTCGCTTCGGCAGCGCGCTGGCCGAAGAGCTGTGGAACACGACCTGCGAGCTGCTGATCGTCGACAAAGATCCGGAGGCGATCGACGCGCACAAGTCGCGCGCCAGCGCCGCGTTCGTAGCCGACGCCAGCGAGCCGGGCGTGCTCGAGAACATCGGCGCGCGCGACGTCGACATCGCGGTCGTCACCTCCGGCGAAGACTTCGAGGCGACCGTGCTGTGCGTATCGCAGCTGTCCCAGCTGGGCGTGAAGGTCATCTTCGCGCGCGCCGCCAACGACCGCCAAGCTCACGTGCTGCGCGCCGTCGGCGCCACGCGCGCGGTTCAGGTCGAAAATGAGATGGGCCGGCGCTTGGCCGTGCAGGTGCTGAACCCAGTCGCGGCACACTTGCTGGATTTCGCGATGCATTTCCGCGTCGTGCCTTGGCTCCCGCGCGCGCCCTACGTTGGAAAAACCTTGGCCAACGCCCAGCTCCGGCGCCACGACATCACCGTGCTCGGCTATCTCAAGGGCGACTCCGGCGCCGAAACGGCGCCGCGCATGCAGCTTCCCGGCCCTGACTACGTGATCCGCGAGGACGAGACGCTGCTGCTCGTCAGTGAAGAAGAGTCGCTCGAGCGCTTCTTCGCGCAGTTCGACACCTGAGGGAGGCGACGTACCGCGGACGCACCTCTTTACGAGGCGACGTCCGCGCCGCGAATCAGAACTGGCTGAAGAACTTCCAGACCTCGGCCGGCTGCCAGCGCTTGCCGCCCTCTTGGGGCGGATCGGGCGTGTGGGGACCCACGAACGAGCAGAACTCGACCGGGTAACCCATCGCGCAGCCGCTCACGTTGGTGCAGATGTGATTGCCGCTGGCTTTGGCCGGCGTCATCCACGTGCAGCTGTTCAGCTTGGCGTAGGTTTGGGCCATCGAGATCCCGCCGTCGTAGTTCAGCACGTTGTCGTTGGTGCCGTGCGATGCGTAGAAGGCGACGGGCTTGCTGGGGTTGCAGCCACCGGCGCTGAGCTGCGCCGCGCCGTTGTAGATCGCGACCGCGCGCACGCCCCACGCACCGGTTCCACCGAGCGGGCGCGAACAAGCGGTGCGGTAAGACATGCTGCCGCCGTAGCTCCAGCCGTTCGCGAAGATCTTGCTCTGGTCGATGCAGAAGTTGTCGGTGACTTGCTTCACGACGGCGTCGCCGAGCTCGACGTTCGAGCCGCTCGAGTCCGGCCATCCGCAGCCGCTCTCGCCGTTGCCGTTGCCGGTACAAGGCTGGCCGTTCTTCTCACCGTTGGGAGCCACGAAGATCGTGCTGCTCGCCGCCTCCGCGATGTCTTTCAGCCAGTAGTAATTCTGCTGGTACATCTGCTTGTCGTTGCCGTCGAGCTGATGCCACGCGATGACGAGCCGATAAGGCTTCGTGTTGTCGTAGTTCGCGGGCACGCTCAGGATGTATCGACGTTGCCGGTTGGCGGCCGTGATCGAGATCGGGTTGCCGTTGTTGTACATGCTGCTGGCGATGGTCGGCGCCTTGCCGCACCCCGCCGACAACGTGCCGCTGCCTCCGCCCGTGCCGCCCGTGCCAGAGCCGCCGGTCGCGCTTCCGCCGGAGCCGCCTGCGCCACCCGATGCGGTGCCGCCCGACGCGGTGCCGCCCGATGCGGTGCCGCCCGACGCGGTGCCGCCCGACGCGGTGCCGCCCGATGCAGTTCCGGCCGTTGCCATGCCGCCCGATGCGGTGCCGCCCGATGCGGTGCCGCCCGACGTCGTGCCAGCCGTTGCGGTGCCTCCGGCGGCGGCGCCACCCGATGCCGTGCCGCTCGACGCGGTGCCAGCGGTGGTGGAGCCGGAACCAGCGGCAGCTCCGCCTCCTTTGCCACCACCGCTGGGCTGACCGGGATCGTCTTCTGACGAACAAGCCCCGAGCATGGACGTAATACCTGTGAGCACGGCGAGGACGGGAAAGCCAAATCGGAGACGGGTCATGGAGCGCTCCATCCGGAATGTGTCGGCGGTGAAGACGATGAACGTCGATCAGCCCGCGTTCAATGGAATGTGGGACTCGCTGAACGTGAACAATTTAGAGCGATTTGTAAAGGCCCCTTCCGACTGATTCTCACATTGCTCACGTCTGTCATGCCGCAGTGTGAGCAGCGACACGGAATCGAGCTGCTGCAATAGAAATTTGTGCTGCTGGGAGCGGCCGCGCGTTGCTCGCGCGACTGCCGGCACCTTCGAAAGATTTCTGATCGCAAATCGCGCTTCGAATCACCAGTAAACCTACGGGCTCGACGCGCCGCCGCAACCGGTACCGCGCATCGTCCGGCGAATCACGGGGCCACGTCTGACATCGAGCGAGCCTGTCGGGAGCACGCCATCCATCTCGCCATCATCCAATGACACGACGATAACGGAGCTCGTGAAGTGGGTGCTCGCTGCCCGCCGCTTCTGTCCGCGTCGCACCGTCGGGACCAAATCCGATCGCCTCGTAGAAGCGCCGAGCGCGCAAATTGTTCGTCAGAACCCACGATGTGCACGTTGCGAACCCCGCGAATCCGCCGCTGCCAACACGCGCTCCGTGAGGAACAGCCAACACTGCTGCGCTAACGGGCTGGTTCGACGTTCAGCGAGTATCTCCGCTGCGCGGGACGGGACGTCGCTTTTCTTGGAAGGCTCAAATCGATAGAACGCAACAAGCGCCTCATCGATCTCCGCGACACCGCTTCGTGGCGGTGATGCGGCGACGATTGGTTCCTGACGGATCAGCGCGTGCGAGTCATCGAGCGAGTCGACAAACGCGACCGGCATCATGTCTCGATACGCCGCTCGCCACGTGCCGACGTGGATCTTGGCGAGAGCCGTCAGGGCGCTTCGTTCTGCCTATCTCCAAAACGAGCGGCGAGCGGATCGCCCGTACCCTGACACCTCAAGTGCAGGCGAGCTGAACCAATGTCGATCGAGTATCGAGAGGGGGACCAGGCACCGTGGTGCAGACTCGTGCTGGGCGACGCAGGGGGCCTCCAACGTTGGCTCATTTTGCGCCGACTCCGACGTGCTCCGATCACGTTCCGACTGCATTCGGGCTGCCGTCCCGATGTCCGGCGGCGGAGGTCGCCCGCTCAACTCGTCTCTGACGGTCCGGGGCGAACGGATACTGAAGACGACACGAATCGCGGGGCCACCACGAGGTTGCGTCACGCCCACACCAGAGGTACGCGCAGGACCCGATGTATCCTTTTGGCCACCTGCGCAACTCTAGCTGGCTCGTCGTGCTGTCTTTGGCTGGCTCCTCGACTCTCCCATCCTGCAGCCCCAAGGAGCGTGGTGTCTCGATGCTTGGCGAGGCAGGAGAAGGCAATACGAGCCAGGGGAGCGCGGGAGTGTCCGGTATGGCGGGAGCGTCCGGTATAGCGGGAGCGTCCGGCTTGGCGGGAGTGTCCGGCATGCCGGGAGCGTCCGGCGGAGGCGCCTCGGGCGGCAATACAGGTGAGGATCCCCGAAGCACCGATGGCGCATGCATCGAGGCGACGACTCGCGCATGTGGCGCTCTCGGGTTCGTGGGCACCTGCGCCGCCGGGACGGCCAGCTGCAAGGCTGGTGAGTGGGTCGGTTGCCCCCAGGCCGCGGCCCGCGATACCTGCGAGCCGAGCAACGACGACGATTGTGACGGCACCCCCAACGGTGGATGCGATTGTACGAACGGCCTGACTCAGCCCTGCGGACACGTCGAAGAGGGCATCTGCAAGAAGGGCACTTCGACCTGTGCGGACAACGAGTGGGGCGCCTGCCAGGGGAACATCGACCCACTTCAGCGCAATTGTTCGTCCGCAGACGACAACGACTGCGATGGCTTGCCCGATAACACCATCGACGACGCGTGCACCTGCGAAGTGGGTACCACGCGGGCCTGCGAGGAACATCCGGGCAAGGATGGAAAGGGGATCTGCCGCGCCGGAAGCCAGACCTGCAAAATTGCGGCGGACAAGACCACGTCGTTCTGGGACGCTTGTTCCGGGTCCGTAGCGCCGGCAAGCAAGGACTCCTGTGATGTCAGTGGCAGCGATGACGACTGCGACGGCACCGGGAATGGTGGATGCGCGTGCGTCAACGGGGCCACGCAGGCGTGCGGGCACGCTGCGAAGGGGATCTGCAAGCCAGGCGTCCAGACCTGCGCGAGCCAACAATGGGGTCCTTGTGTCGGAAATGTAGAGCCTGCGACCCGCGACTGCTCTTCCTCGAAAGACAATGACTGTGACGGTAAACCTGACAACACCACGGACGGGGTCTGTCAGTGCGTCTCGGGCACGAAACGAGCTTGTGATACGCACGCTGGCAAAGACGGGGTTGGTCCCTGCAAGGCCGGTTCCCAAACCTGCAATTTGTCCGGAAACAAGGCCTCTTCCAGCTGGGGCGCCTGCTCGGGATCGGTAGGACCGGCCGCCGCTGATACCTGCGCAGCAGGAAACGACAACAACTGCAACGGCACTCCGAACGAAGGCTGCACGTGCACCAACGGCGCGACCAAGACCTGCGAGTGCGGGGGTCAGGTCACGTGCGCGAATGGGTCGTGGCCTGCGTGCCCAACCACCGGCACCGGCCTCGGCTGCAATTCCAAGACCTACTGCGACTCAGCGAGCCACAAGTGTTGGACAACGTCCGACGCCGTGAACTACACACAAGACGACGCCAAACTCTATTGCAGTGGGCTCACCTTCGAAGGCAGCTCGAGCTGGACCCTCCCCACTCGCGATGACTTCAAGACGGTGACGAGAGGCTGCACCGGGACGGGCCTTTGCCCCTCGAATCAAGGTCCTGGGCTTTCTGGCTGCTATCTCCCTATTGAAATGGGGAGCTGTCCCGTCAAACGTTGGACCGCTGATGCTGCCTACGTTTGGTACGCGGAACAGGGAGGGTGGGGCATGGATATCCCTGCTTCCCCCTACAATGTCCGCTGCGTGGCCCCTTGGCCGGGACATTGAGAACACACCCGGCGTTGGAAGAGTCAGGTCCAACGCCGCGCGCGACCGCCACCTCGCTACCAGCGTGCGCGGGTGTGACCGCGCTGACGTCGGAGCGCCACCGTCATCGACGTGTATTGCTCGTCGAAGCCCGCGATGTACTGGTCGAGCGCCCTCATCGATGCGTTCGCCAATGGCCGTGTGTAGAAGAACGTTCCTTGCACATAGAGTGATGCTCGAAAAGACGTCAGCCGCCGTACGAGCGTGGCCGCCCACTCGAAGAACTTCTCGTGCGCGTCGATGAAGGTCGCCAAGTAGGCAAAGGTGTCGCGTTGGGGGAACGCGCGGATGATACGCAGCGAGTACTTCCGCACCTTTTCGACGATTTTCTGCAGAGCCACCAGCTCACGCTCGTGGCTCCTGAGCGTGACTTGGTTGGCGGCGGTCGCGCCGGGGATCAGGCTCGCGATCCCGACTGTGCGATCCAGAGCGCCCGGAATCCGCGTCGTCAGGTTGTTATTCATCGTCTCCATGCCGAGGACTGCGTCGGCCATGGCATTGAAGTCCTGGATGTCGAGGAGATCCATGGCTCAGCCCTCGTCCGACGAAAAGTCGAAGTTCGAAAGTAGCTCCGCCACGCTGGTGGTCGCCGCCTGCAAAACGGTTCGCGCGCCACGCTCGTCGAGCTTCGAGGTTTTCTTGAGGTAGTCGGCGGCCACGTAGCGCAGGTCCAGCACCGGCAGGCCGTTCAGCGCGGACAGCACCGGCAGTTGTGCGCCCCTTTGCTCGGCGACGCGAAGCTTCATGACCAACGGGCGGTAGGTGAAGGCTCCGAGCGCCACGTCCTGGTTCCAGTAGACGAGGAGCGAGGGCTTGCCTTCCTCCGATGCATCTACCAGGCGCAGGCGCGGCTCCCGCTGAACCAGCTTCTGCACGGCCTCTCGCACGGGCGCCAGCACCGCGTCCGCAGGCGCGCCGTGCCGGCATTGCAGCTTGACCAGCACGCGGCGCACGGGCTCGAGCCCGGATACCTGGAGCCGCAAATGCTTGGCCTGCAGACGCGCCGCAAAGCTGCCCGCCACCGCAAATTGCGCCCCGACCTTGCGCAACTCCTTGCGGGTTTCGGCGTACAGGCCCCCGAGCAGATCGCAGAAGAGCTCTTCGTTTTGCTCGAAGAAGGCGCTGCGGTCGGTCCAATGCTCGGTCATGCGCGTCGAAATGACGTGGGCGACGCCCACCTCGCGGGCCAGCGTGGCTTGGTTGACGTCGAGCACGGCGGCCAGCCTCGGCTCCAAAGCCCGTGGATCGTCGATGTGGCCTGCGCACAGCGGATCGACGTGGGCGGCCAGGCCTGGATCTTGAAGCAGGTTGTAGGCCTCGACGAACTGCGGAACGATCGCCTCGCCGAAGAGCTCCTTGCTGGCCGCGCTACCCAAGCGCTCTATCGCAGCTCGAGTCAGGGGCAAGGCGTCGAGCTGCTTCTCTTCTTTCGGCGAAGGGCCTGGGTGCGGGCTCGCCAGCACCAGCCCGAACCGGGTGATGCGCTTGGGGGCCTTGCGCACGTCCTCCGATGGCGAGAAGCAGTCACGGATCATCATCAGGTACTCGTTTCGGTAATACTCACGATGAGGAAAGACGACGCCGCCGGAGTCCAGCAACGCGCCGGGCGCGCTCAGGTGGCTCCATTCTTCCAACGCCGAGGCGGAGTCACGCCGAGGAATGCCGATGTCGATCAGCTCGGCCTTGCAATTGACGTTGTTGTCTTGGCCTGCCCCATCTCGCGCATCGTTCTCGTTGACCTCGTCGACCGCGCGTGCGGGGAGGCCCGGAACGCCGTCGAGATAGCGCGTGAACGACCCGGCGTGGGTGCGGACGAGCTGGGCGAACTCTGCCTTGAACCGGCGTAGAGCGCTCAAGATCAGGTCGTGGACCTTGCCCAAGGTCTCGTACCACTCCGACACCGAGAGCTGGGGATTGATGACCACCTGCGTATCCCAATCGTTTTCGCCGTTCTCGGGGGTTCCCAAGAAGTAATTGAGCGCGCGTCCTCCCTTCAAAAAGAAGATCACCCGCCGGTTGCCTGGCGAGTTGACGCCATTGACGATCTTCGCGAGCTCCGCGATCTTGGCCGTTAGCCAGGTCGACAGCCAACCCATCTGTTCGCGGTCGCGGCTGTGGAGTAGCTTGGTCAAGTTGCCGCTCAGCTCGGCGCGCAGCTCTTCGCTGATGGCCTTTTCGGAGCTCACGCGGTAAGGGACGAGCAAGCGAAAGAGGTAGAACTTGTCGATGAGGTGGTTCATGCGCACGGCCGAGATGTCGTCGGCCGCCTCCGCCGGCTCGTCTCCCGTGAATTTGAAGGCCTCGGGCGAAGTGCGTGACTGCCCGAAGAAGCTCGCCAGCGTCTCCGATTGTACCTGGTTGGCGTCCTGCCCTTGCGCACGCGCCTGCGCGCCCGCATGCAAGACGACCCGCTGGTAGTGATTCTCCATGACCTGCAGCGGGTGCACGGAGGGCGCCTTCCACATGAACGCCGCGTCGTCCTGGTTGCCGAGCATCACGCGCAGATCGGGGTGATCTTTCCCGGCGATTTCGCCGAGACGCGCCAGACAGATCAGCGCCGCCTCGGGCGGTGCCGGTTGCCCCCCGTCTACGGGCTCGTCTGGCTCGGGCGAGCTCGCGCCATGCGCCTTGGCCGCCGCCGTCCGGAAGCACGTCCACACCGTGACGCTCGGGTCATCAGGCTTGGCGAGGCTGGCGAAGAATTTGTCGCCCGCCTGGTCCAAAAAGACCGCGAAGCCGTCGTCTCCGGCGCGGGCCCTGAGCTCCGACGCGATCGCCTCGAACTCCGTCATCGCGAACTTCCCGAACGCCTGGTGCGCTGCGTTGGCGTCATTGAGCAGGAAGTCGCGCACTTCGTCGGCGCTCTGCAGCTGCGCGAGCGCCTTCCAACCCTCTCGTTTCCGAAGCTCCGCGAACGCGTGCTGTGTGTACGATTTCGATGTCATGCTTCGACTCCTGTCTCCGTGATTACGGGGCTTGTTCCTCGACGTGGCTGTGCCCGGTGGTTCCGGACACGACGAACCTTTTGTTCGCGGACGGCTCGACGGACCGCGTGGTCACCACCTTCCAAGTTTCGAATGGGGGGGGACACGTCATGAGCTCGACGGTCAACGAAGCCTGACTCGCGTCCGCCGGGATCGTGAGCTTCTCGGCGGCGAGCACTGGCAATGCGGCCGAGGTCCTCGTCGAGACCACGCCGCCTCGCGTCCACTCCAACGCGAAGCGGACGACGAAGCCGCCCTTGTTCTCGACCACGATCGCGCCATCCGTTCGTCCGCTGGCCTTTGGCGAAAGGGGCACCACCGTGCTCAACCAGGCCATCACCTGCACGCTTCTGCCGGCAACATCCGCTGCGTGACACCCGAGCGGCAGCGGCCCCAATGAAGCCGCCGCGTTGCGCGCGCGACTCACCGCGAGCAGCTTCTCGTCGTTGGGCCCCCAGCTGGCCTCGAGCGTCACGTCGGTCGCCAGCAGCACCGCCGTCGGCAGCAGTGGCAGCACCCCCGCGTTCGCTTCGAGCGTGCCCGAAGAGCAATAGCCGTCTTTCTGCCCCATGAGCCGCCAGCCAGACGTCTCGAACAGCAGCGAGCTCAACCATGGACGCCGCAGCTGCACGAGCAGGTACCTCAACTTCAGCGACTTCAGGCGAGTGGCGGGGTCGAGCGCCACCGCCGCACCTCCCCCTAGCGCGAGCCCCAGCGCTCGCTGTTCCCCCGGTAGCGCAAAGGGGCTCTCTCCCTCGAGGTTCGCCTGTAGATCGACCGATAGCTCCCGATAGCGACCAGGCACCTCGAGCTCCGTCCAGTCCGCAGGCACCGCTTCGACGGGACGCCAGTCATCGGGCGTCCCGTCCATCTTCCCGCGAGCAGCCTTCTCGTACTGCAGCCGCGCCTCCCGGCACACCTGCTGAGCAAACGCATTGTCGGTCGACGCTTGCGCGCCGCGGACGAGCTGGCCGTAGATTTTCTCCGTCGAGCCGAGGCCAGCGTTGTACGTCTCGCCCCAACTGGGCAGCGGATCGACGAGCTGAGCGAAGGCGTAGGCCGCGCGCGCATCGCCGTCGGGATGGCTCGTGGACAACGCCCCTCGGTATCTGGCCACGTCGAGCGTGACCGGAAGCGGGACGAACTGGAGCAGCGGCTTGCTCCACGCCCGCTCCTCCGTGCGGAGGTACGGTGTCCTCTGCACGCGCGGGGTCAGCTGGTCGAGACCGACCTGGTGGGCGATGGCGCGGAGCACGGACATCGTCTCTCCCTCATCCACCGCTAGCGCGGGCGAGCGGCGGAGACGCTGGCGTGGGCGTGCTGATCCAGGCCACCACCTGCATGCCAGGGAACGAGAGCGTCCCCCCTTCGAAGGTAGCGGTCTCGCGGCCCTGAGAATCCGTGTTGCCGTAGCTGGTGCTCAAACCGAAGGGTCCCCAGCCGCCCGACGCGTTGGCTTTGATCACGCGCTCGGCGAATGACTTCTCCTCGGCGGAGAAGTCCGCCTTCACCTTCACGTTGCGGGCGACGACGAACGCCGAGGGAATCAGCGGCACCTTCCCTCCTCCCTTGCCATCGGAGATGCCGTTTTCTTTGTAGCCTTCCACCGACCAGTCGCTCATGGTGAGCAGCAACGGATTGAACCAGTCACGGTTGATGCTGACCGAAATCAGCTCCGCCTCGAGCTCGAACGAATCGGCCTTGGTCTCGATGCGGCCGTTCTGGAAATTCCCCTCCGAGCCGCCCGAGGCATGCCACAGGCCCCACTGGAACTGCGCCGACGCCGCGTATTCGTGCGAAGACTTGCTCGTCTGCTTGTCGAGAGAGCCGCTCTTCAGCGTGAGCTTGGTGCCGCTGCACGTCGAGCTCGCCCAGTCCGAAGGCAGCGCATAGGATAAGAGCCACGGCGTCGGCGTCGTGCCGAGGCCGGCCTGGGTGGCCGCCACCGCCTTGCGCAGCTGGCCGATCGCGTGAGAGATGGCGTTGTTGATGGTCGACGCCAGAGCATTCTGCGCCGACTCGACCCGCGCCTTGCCCGCCGACTCCCAAGCGTCCCAGGCTTGGTCCACCATGTTCTGCAACAGCGGCGCCTGCGCGTTCCATTTGCGTTGGTCTTCGCGCTTCGTGAGATCGTAGTCGATGTAAGCGTTGCCGTAGTCGTAGATGGCCTTGGCATAAGCGCTCTGAGCCTTGCGGTACGCCATCGTCACCGCCGACGGCCCCACCGACTCCTTTTCCTTGGTGCCAGGAGGATCCCACGGGGCCGGCTCCTCCTTTTTGACGACGTTCAGGAAGCCGAACGCGGCCTCGTACATGCGCTGTTGCTCGGCGCTGGGTTGAGCGTTCGTCACCGCCTGCGCGAGCACGTCGCGGCAGAAGGCCGAGAGCCGCACCTTGGAATCCGCCCATAGCTCGCCCGGCGTCGGCAACCTGTCCACCATCGTGGAGAACGCGTTGGCCGCGACCAGGCTGCCCCCGGGGTTGAGCGGGCTGAAGGCGTTCTGGAAGTCCAAGTTGGAGAGGACTTCGTTCTTCCCCATCTGGAAGTGAATTTTGCTGGGATCGTAGATCGCGGCGCCGGCGTTCGGCGAATAGGTCACCGCCTGGAAGAGGCGATCGTAAAGCGAGGCCAGGACTTTCTTTTCTTGGTCGGTGTTCATGGATATCTCCAAACGGGGGGGTCGTTCGAACCGTGAGCCAGCGCTCGACGGCGGCAGCGGACGCGGCCTGTACCCGGTAGAGAACGCCTCTTCGCGATGTGACGAAAAAACTTTCTTCGTCACATCGCGCGCCCCGGAGCTCTACCGAGAGAGCGCGTCCGCCTGGCGGCCTGGCTGCCTTTCGCACACGCGGTTGGCCCCAAGGAGATTCACATGGTCACGATCGACTTCTGTATGGCTACGAACAAGACTCTCTTCAATCTCGTCTTTGCCGGCGGAGCGATTGCCGTCGGCGACGCCACGACCCTCGTCAACATCAGCTTCGACTCGCTGCTCCTCAACGGAAACCAGCGCGACCAGCTGACGGCGGGAAACTTCTATGTCCCCGCGGCCAGCGTGGGCCTGTTCGACATGGACGGCAACGACGTGACCTTCAGCTACCGTCCCCCGAACGGGCCACAGGTGGTGATTCGTTTCCAATGATCCGCCTTGCCGGGCGTCCGCCGCGTCGGGTAGCGTCGAAAATAGAGCCGTCCTATGTCGATTAAAGACAAAACCTCGTATCACGAGCACGAACGCCGATTGCCTCCCATCGACAAGAAGAACGAGCTGCCACTGGCGCGCACCGCGTACAACTACATGCGGAGCTACCCCAACCTGGAGGCGGTCCCGCTCTGCGCGAGTGTCCCCGCCGCCGAAGCCTTCTCCGCAGAGTACGGCGCTCTGGTCGCGCGAAGCAGCCTAGAGATCGCTCAGAACTTCTACGAGATCGCGAGCGTGATCCTCGCCAAGGAGCTGGCGAACGACAGCCGCTGGTGGCGATTGAGCAAACTGTTGACGGATCTCGAGACCATGTCGGCCGGGCTGACGAAGGTGAGCGAAGAAGCGCTCGCACAAGGCCCGATTGCCTTCCTGAAGTCGACGCTGTGGGACCTCTTGCGGCCACCAGGCAACGCTTGGCTCGACCCCGATTTTCTCCAGGCAACCTCCACCCAGGACTACGCGGACCTGATCAAGACCCTGCGGAAACCCCAGATGTTGACGATTCCGCAGGCCGGGTGGATGCCCGAGCCGGAGTTCGATGGTCAGCTGCAATGTCAGCAAGACTGGTTCTTCGGCTTTTTGCAGGTCGCGGGCTTCAACACCACCAATCTCCGCGGCGTGGTGGGCAAACCGGATCCCGAGCGTCCCAAAGCTCTCGTCTGGAGCGAGCTCTCGAAGAAGATCGCCTTCACCGATGACATGCTGCAGGCCGTGCTCGGTGACGACGCCACCGTGCAGCAGGCGCTCGACCAGCGCGCTCTCTTCGCCTGCGACTACACTTGCCTGCTCGGGGCTGACGGCGTTCGGGCTGGTAAAGAGAGCGATCTGCACGGCAAGCACCGCTACATGCCGGCCCCGATTGCCCTCTTCTATTGGAGCTCCAACCCCGTGCCGGGTTTCCCTCCCAGCTTCGGCTCCGCCACCGGCGGTGTGCTCCGACCGATCGCGATTCAGCTGGACGGAGACGAGAAGACGATCTTTTTGGCTGCCGCCAAGAACGACGACGAGCCCGCGCCAACCTGGCGCGGAGCAGCCAGGAACTGGATGTCCGGCTGCAGCGACTCTCCACCGGCCTGCGCATCAACCGCGGGGCGGATGATCCTGCCGGCCTGATCATCTCGGAGCGGCGTCGCTCGGATATCAAG
>Ga0164241_10001843_pt1 | contig 24581 bp, 20 predicted proteins | sample OricomyardsoilBY_FD_108780 | JGI IMG/M metagenome (GOLD analysis project Ga0164241, IMG submission 108780) | Backyard soil microbial communities from Emeryville, California, USA - Original compost - Back yard soil (BY) | ecosystem: Environmental > Terrestrial > Soil > Unclassified | place: USA... | reverse complement strand
CGCAGGCGCGAAACGCCGGGCTCGATTCGATCTCGCGCGTGAGCGCGGCGTGCGCGAGCTCGGCGCGCTCGAGGCTCTTACAAACCAGCAGCAAGTCACAGCCCGCGCCGATCGCGAGGACAGCGGCCTCTTCGACGCGAAAGCGATCCGCGACCGCGCGCATCTCGAGATCATCGCTCACGAGCGTGCCTTCGTAGCCGAGATCCTCGCGCAAGAGCTCGGTCATGACGCGACGAGACAGCGTCGCGGGCAGCGCATCGTCGAACGCCGTGAGCACCACGTGCGCGGTCATCAAGGACTCGAGCCTCGCGCGGGCCGCGGCGCGAAAAGGGACCAGCTCGATGGCTTCGAGGCGCGCCCGGTCGTGGGACAGGCGTGGCAGCGCCAGGTGGCTGTCGGTGTCGGTGTCGCCGTGTCCCGGGAAGTGCTTGCCGCACGCGAGGACGCCCGCTCGTTCGAGGCCCGCGGCGAAGGCGAGGCCCAGCCTGGCGACCTCTCGTGGATCGGAGGAGAACGCGCGATCGCCGATGACCGGGTTCTTCGGATTCGAATCGACGTCGAGCACTGGCGCGAAATTCCAGTTGAAGCCGAGGTCGGAGAGGCGTGCGCCGATCGCGATGCCGGCGTCGTGGACGAGGTCTGGGTCGGCTGCGCGGCCGAAGAGTCGCGCCGGCGGAAGCTTCGGCTCCGGCGCAGGGAGCCGGCTCACCCGGCCCCCTTCTTCATCGATCCCGACGAGTAGCGGAGCCGCGCCAACGGGCGCCGCGCTCTCCACGCTGCGAGTGAGCGCACGCGTCGTCTCGACATCGGGGAGGTTGCGACGGAACAGGATTACGCCGGAACGCTCTCCCCTTTGCAGGGCCGTTTCGACGCTCACGGGAAGCGTCGTCCCCTCGAAACCGACGACGAGCAGACGCCCTGCGAGCGCGCTCGCCGAGGTGTCCGGCCCAAGGTCCGATCGCGACAGGTCGTCGAGCTGCGTCACGCGTATCCCCAGATGCCTCGTCCGCCGCTCAGGTCGGGCGGTGCTCCTCGGTGGTCGGCTCGGTCGCGGCGTTCGCGGTCGATTCTGCGCTCGGGAGGTCTGGGGGCGCGGCGGCCGGGTTCGCGGCGGCCTCTGCGCTGGCCGCGGCGGCTGCGGTCGACACCGCTGCGTCTCGGAACGGCGCCAGCACGTCGAAGCAGGGAAGGTGTGCGGTATCGGCTCGTGCGTACGTCGCCGCGGCGCCCTCTGGATCGGCGCGAAGGCGATCGCGATCGAGCAGCGCCGCGAGCACGCCGTCGGCGCCCACGGCCACGGCCGCGTCGACCTCTTCGCTCGAGCGGCACTCGACGAGCACGCCCAGGTCGAGGGCGCGCGCTGCCTCGACGAGCACCCCGAGCTCGCCACCCTCGAGGGCGCGGGCGACGAGTCCGACCACGTCTGCCCCGGCATCGCGGGCCCGCGCCAGCGTGCGACGGTCGAGAAAGACGTCGACGACGCAGAGAAGCATGCTCGGTGGGATCGTGGTGCGCACGGACTCGACGAACGCGTAGTCCCCGAGCGTCAGAGAGCTTTCGGCGTGCACGAGCGCCAGGCTCGCCTGCGCGATGCGCTCTGGGGATTGCGTGATCGCACGTGCGAGCTCGACGGTTTGGGCGGTGGATAGCGTCGCGATTCGCGTCCGCGCGTCGCTCGCAGGTTTCCGGCGAGGGGTGAGGGGAGGAGAGGCCGCGAGACGCGCTACGCGAGCTTGCGCGGCCGCGACGGCGCGGTAGAGCGCGCCCCGCTTCCGATGTCGCTTTCCGATGCGCAGCTCGCTCACGAGGATGCCTCTGCGTGCCAAACCTCGAGGAGCGCCTCGCCATGGTGCGTCATGAACGACTCGGGGTGAAACTGGACGCCGATGATCGGAAACGACGTGTGACGCAGGCCCATGACTTCGCCCTCTTCGGTCCACGCCGTGACCGCGAGCTCTGGCGGGAGGCTGCTTCGTTCGAGCACGAGAGAGTTGTAGCGCGCTGCGGCATAGCCTTGGGGGAGATCCGCATGGGGGAGCGATCCGTCGTGGAAGATCGCGGACGTCTCTCCATGCACGGGGACGCGCGCCCGCACGATCCGAGCGCCCAGCGCGGCGCCGATGGCCTGATGACCGAGGCAAACCCCGAGCAGCGGCTTGTCGAGCTCACCGCGCACCGCGAGCCTGGCGACGTCGAGGCATGCCCCCGACTCGGTCGGCGTGCATGGGCCCGGAGAGAGCACGATCGCGCCAGCGCGGCTCGCCTTCGCCTCTGCACCCGAGATCGCATCGTTCATCGCCACCTCTACCGTCGCCCCGATACGTGTGAGGACGTCGACCAGGTTCCAGGTAAAAGAGTCGTAGCTGTCGATGACGAGGACGTGCACGCGGAGCTTCTCTCAAACATGCGCAATCGAGCGCGTCCAGTGCGTCGTCACTCCGCGAAGTTTTCCCAGGGCGCGCCGCGCCGGTACCGTTCGCCGCATGCACCGAGAACGACGTAGCGCGCGTCGAGCACGCGTCAGCCTCTTCCTGAACCAATACATCGACGGCGCCCCGCATCTCGCCGAGGCGGTCGAGCTCAGCATGACGGGCGCGCTCGTTCGTCGAGTCCTCGGACCCGAGATCGATCGTGCGAGCTACGCTCTCGAGCTCGCGGCGCCTGGCGAGACGGGAGAACGGCTCTGGCTCTGTGCTTCGCCGATCTGGCGCATGGGAGCGTTCGAGGCCGTACGGTTCGTCGCGCAAGGAAAGACAGATCGATTGAAGCTCGCGAGCGTCCTCGGCGCCACCGCGATGGCCTGACGAGACGTTTTTCACCGCCCGTCGAGGCGTCGCCGCAGGGGCGAGTCAGCTCGTCTCGAAGCTTCATGTCTCGAAGCTCCGTGTCTCGAAGCTCCGTGTCCCGAAGAACTGCTCGATGCGCAGGGCGATCAGCTCCGGAAACTCTAGCGCCATGAAGTGGGAGCCTCCGCGAACCGTGAGCAGCTCGGCGTGGCTCAGCTGACGGGTCATCCGAACCGCTGCGCCGTCCGGCAAAAGCCGATCGCGATCGCCCGCGACGACCAACACCGGAAGGTCGAGCTCACGGAGGACGCTTGCCGCGTCGTGCCCGCGCGCAGCCGCCACGGTTCGTAGGAGCGGCCCGAGGCGGATCTCGCGCAGCGCATCGAGCCGCTCCGCCCGCTCACGAGGCGAGAGCGTGTCACCGAGAAGACCGGTCGCGACGAGCGCGCGTCGACCGACGCGTGAGCCCGCGATCGCTCGCGCCGCTCTGTCTAGGCTCGGACTACGCGAGATCGCGGTGGCCTCGCCCCAGCGAAGTGCAAGAGCGGCCGCGGCGCAGGGTGGAGGCGCGCGGCCGACCGAAGCGCTGACCAAGACGAGCGCACGCGCGCGCGAGGGGCGTCGCCGCAGCGTCTCGACCGCGACCTGAGCGCCCATATGAAACGCGAGCCAGAACGCGTGCTCGATCCCACACGCATCGAGGACGGCCTCCAAATCGTCGGCATGGCGCTCGATCGCGTACGCCGCTTCGTCCTTTGGGCAACCGGACGCGCCGAGCCCGCGAAAGTCCGAACGCACGAAGCGGTAGCGGTCTCCTAGGTAATCGGCGATCGCGAGCGGCTGCGGAGACCAGGGGCCGTTCACCAGCACGATCCACGGCGCTCCAGGGGTGGACGCCTCGGTCGTCGTGTACGCAATCTCCGTCCCGTCCGCGCTCCGCACCGTTCCGGACCGCGTCTCCCGCGAAGGCGTAAGCCGCGCCTGTTCGGGCTGAAGGTTGGCAGGCACGCCCCCGTCCTTAGCGAACTGATCCGTCGGGGTCGACCGTGCCCGAGCGGGGCCAGCTGCGCGCCTGCAATCGACTGAGAGCAGAAACGTTCAAACAGACCGCATACGTCACGTTGACACCCCGAGGCAGGCCCCGCTAACGTCGCTCGGCGTCCGGGAGTGCGGATCCCCTCTTCGCCCCCGTCGACCGAGGAGCCGATGTCCGAAGAAAAGCAGAAGAAGCCGCGGATCAACCTCAAGGACCGTCTGGGGAAGAACCCTGCCACGGTGACGGGGGGCGCAGTCGCGCCAGGTCTGGCGCCGCGTGCAGACGGTTCAAGCCCGCCGCCTTCCGTGCGTCCGTCCATCCCAGGCGGCGTGGGGATCGCGCCGCCGCCGGGAATTGCGCCGCCGCCGGGAATCGCGCCGCAGCTCGCGGTGAATCCGTTTGCGCCGAAGCCGCCCCCTCAGAAGGCCGCGCCGGTGAGCGCCGAGCAACAAACCATCAAGGTCGAGCTCGGTGAAGAGGTCCACGAAGAGCGCAAGAAGGCGTCCCGCCGCACATTGATCTTCGCCGTGATCGGCGCGGTCGCCGGGCTCGCGCTCGGGTACCCCATCGGCGGCATGCGCGCCGACAAGGCCCGCAGCGACATGGCGCAGCGCGGAGCGGCGGACCTCGAGAAGGACGTCACCGACACGACGACGAAGGTCAAGTCGCTCGACGAGACGCTCGACGCGATCGATGACGGACTCGCGAAGAAGAAGTTCCCGGCGGAAGCGGTCGGCGCGCTCTCGAGCTTCGCCGTCGGATTCTCCAGCGCGAACCTCGACAACCGGTCGGTCGGAAACATGCCGAACGCGTTGCAGAAGCAGGTCTTCAACTTCCTCTCGAAGTGCGAAGATCTCGAGGACAAAAAGGACGCGCTGAAGAACGTGCTCGGCTACAGCCAGAAGAGCCTCGAGACGGCTTGGGCCGAAGAGCAGAAGCCGCAGTTCAAGCTCGCGGTGTCCTTCCGTCCAGGCGCTGGCAACAACATGCTCGCCGAGATTGTTCAGCTCAAGGACTCTTGGGCCATGGCCGAGACCGCATGGCCCAAGGAGCCGACGATCCTGGCCCCCGTCGTTCGAGAGGGTAAGCACACGACAGAAGAGAAGAAGGCCGCTCGCTGGGAGAAGGGCGATCTCACGGGGACGACGCCGATCGTCATCCCGATCGAGCCCAGCTCGGTCGCCGGATTCACCGACGAGCGGGTCGCGCTTCAGCTTCGCAAAGCGGTCAGCGATGTCCGCTCGATCTTGAAGGGCGATCAGACGCCGGGCCGAGAGGTCAGCGGGCTCGAAGACGACGGCGGCAAGCTCGCCGAGGCGCTCAGCAACTTCTCGATTCGGAACAAGTAGTCACCCGAGCTCACTCGAGAGGAAGGCCGCGCGTGGGGATGCCACGTGCGGCCTTTGATATTCCGAGCGCGAGAAGTCGAACGCCGGCGACCGCGAATCGGGTCGCGTCCTGCGCGTGAAAACTCAGCCGACCTCTTCCTTCGGAGCCTGCGAGTCTGCCTCTTTCGATCGGGTCGACGAGGGAGGGACGCTCGAGTTCGTAGGCGGAAACACGCTCCCGGTGGGTAGTCTCGTCACCTCGAGGCGTATGGCGCGACGATCCTCTCCGACGTCGTTGACGGTGAACGCGAGGCCCCACCGTTCCACCGTCGCGCCCACGTCGACCTCATCGAGCTCGAGCGCTTCGGCGATGTTGCTCTCGTGGAGATCGAGCGGGATGTCGCAGGCGAGGTAGGCCGCGAGGTCTCCGAGCCGGAGCGTCGCGCTCGCGAGGAGTCGTCCGTCGTCCGTCTCTTCGATCGGCGTCGACAGCTCGTCGTCATGCTCGTCCTTGATGTCGCCGACGATCTCTTCGATCACGTCCTCGAGCGTGACGATGCCGGCTGTGCCGCCGAACTCGTCGACCACGACGGCGAGGTGCTGCCGTTTCTGGCGCATCTCTTTCAACAAGGTGACGAGCTTCTGCGTCTCTGCGACGAAGATCACGTTGCGCCGGATGAGATCGCTGAGCACCTGAGGCACCGGCTCGCCAGGGACTGGCTCGCCTTCGAGCTTGAAGACGTCCTTCGCGTAGAGGAGGCCGACGACGTTGTCGAGCTGACCTTCGTAGACCGGATAGCGCGAGTGGCCGCTCTCGCCGACGAGCTGGCGCACGTCGGCGAGCGAGGTGCCCAGCTCGACGCTCTCGATGCGGGCTCGGGGGATCATCACGTCGGTCGCGCGAAGGTCTTCGAACTCGAGCACGTTGCGGATGATCTCGGCCGGATCCGAGCCGACGACGCCGCTGCGTTCCACTTCGTCGACGAGGTACTCGACCTCTGCGGAGGCGACGTCCGGATCGTGGGCTTGAGGCTCTTCGACGCTCCGCGCGACGGCGCTCGACACGCCAGAGAGTGGCGCGGCGAGCGGTATGAAGAGGTACTCGAAGGGACGAAGGAGCGCGACGACGCGCAGGCCCCAGGTGTCGGTGCGGCGCCGCGCGATCGCAATGCCGACGTCGCTGAGGAGCGCGAACACGACCACGGCGGCGAGCACGCCGAGCGCGGTTCCGGGGACACCCGCGACGTAGCCGCGGAGTAGATCGACCAAGACGACGGCAGTCGAGGCCGCGCAGAGGACGCGACCGACCACGTACGTCGCCTGCATCCGCAGAGGTGCTTCGCGATAGCGAAGCAGAACCGAACGGTGCGCGAGGTCGTCCTGCTCGAGGAGGGCAGAGATCCGCGCCGACGTGAGGCTCCCGAGCGCGGCGTCGGCGGAGACGAAGAGGGCGCCTAGGACGGCCGCTCCAGCAGCGAGGAGTAGACTTGGAAGTGGACCGGTCATTTCGTCCGACGAATTCCGCGATGGCCCGGGGCCGGCGCGGACAGAATCTCCGGCTTTCACGGGACGATGCGCCCCCGAAAGTGGGAACCAGCGTAGCCAGCTCCCGCAGGGGCCGCAACGGACCCCGTGTCGAGGTGCGTTTCGTTTCGCTACGAAGCCGAGGTGAAGCCGCGCAAGATTCGGAGACCGTCCTCGGTCTGCTCGGCAATTGCGACCAACTCCGCACCCGCCGGGTCGAGGAGCGCGACGGGCGATACCCCGGTTGGGTCGTCGTCGTGTAGGTCTTCCGTGCGGATGCGCTTGCCCTGGCGGGCCCGCACGACGCCCTCTTCGGTCAAGCGGCGACCGGGCAAGAGGCGCGTGGCTGCGACGGCGACGTCGAGCATTCGACTCGAGAGATCCTCGAGCGAGGCGGTAGTCGGTAGCGCCGCCTCGAGGGTGAAGGGACCACTCTTGGTGCGGCGAAGGCTCGAGAGGACCGCGGGAACGCCGAGCTCGGCGCCGAGGTCGCGCGCGAATGCGCGAACGTAGTAGCCCTTCGCGACGTCGAGCGTGACCGTGAGGATGGGCGACGGCCCCACGAACCGGACGGAGTCGAGTCGCGCGGTCATGACCCGAGTGGGTCGCGCGGGGAGCTCGACTCGTTCGCCTTTTCGCGCGCGCGCGTGACTTCGCTGACCGTCGACCTTGATGGCCGAGAACGCCGGAGGAAACTGCTCGACGCGAGCGAGCTCGTGCGCGAGCGCTCGTCGAATCGTCGGCGCATCCGCGTCCGCCGTCCGCTCGAGATCGAGCAGCTCGCTCATCAGATCGGCGTGCGCGGGATCGTCGAGTGCGACCTCGCCGGTCGGTGCGCCCTCTAGATCGAGCGTGTCCGTAGCGCGACCGAGCATCACGTCGGCGACGTAGCTCTTGTCGCATGCGCTGAAATACGGCTCTAGCTTCGTCGCTTCGCCCACCAAGACGACGAGCAGTCCCGTTGCGGCCGGATCCAGGGTCCCGGCGTGTCCGATGCGCTTCGTGCGAAGCGTGCGACGCAGTCCACTTACGACGTCGTGGCTCGTCGGGCCGCGCGGCTTGTCGATGAGGAGGACGCCGTTCATTCGGTGGCGCCCGACTTCTCGAGGTCGAGTCGCATCACGGGATACGGATCTTCGCCGCCCACCTGCTCGAAGCCGAGCGACGCGAGCGCGCTCCACGGCCCCATGAAGAGCTCTGCGTCGGACACGGCTTCGCGCGGGCGCCGAGGCAGCGCCTCGATCGCGCGGGCGCCGCTCGATCGCGCGCACTCTACCGCGACGCGAGCCAACGCCACGGCGACGCCGCGGCGTCGCATGTCGGGCGCGACGAGCACGCACCCGATCGTCAGGACGCGGTCACGCGCGCCGCCGAAGCAGGGGAGACCCCGATAGAGTCGCTGGTCGTAGAGCTTTCGTACCGTGTCGGCGCGAGAGAGCTTGAGCCATCCGACGATGCGTTCCCCAGCGAGCGCGACGACCCCGGAGGCCTCATCGCTCCGCGACTCGAGCGCGTGCGAAAGCTCGGCCCGGCTCGTCTCGGCTTCGAGGGCGAGCCTCTCGAGCCACTGGTTCTTGTCGCCCTCGAAGTGCCAATAGCGGCAAAAGCATGTCGAGCCGCTCGCGTCGAACAGCGCCGAGAGGCCGTCGAAGTCGGAGGGCCGGATCGTCCGCGTCTCGAGCGTCGCCGGTTCGCCGTGTTTGGGGATGTCAGGCAAGCAGGGCCTCGACGGCGAGCGCGATCTCGATGAGCGAACGTTCCGCGAAAGGCGGGGCCATCAGCTGGAGACCGACGGGAAGCGCGCCGTCTCCGTTCGGTGGCGCGGCCGTTCCGCAAGGGATGCTGATCGCAGGGAGCCCCGCGAGGCTGGCAGGGAGCGTGAACACATCGGCGAGATACATCGAGAGAGGGTCTGCGATCTTCTCGCCGAGCCGCCACGCGACCGTCGGGCTCGTCGGCGTCGCGATCACGTCGACCTTCGCGAAGGCATGCTCGAGCTCTCGACGAATCAAGGTGCGAACACGCTGCGCGCGGAGGTAGTACGCGTCGTAGTACCCGCTCGAGAGGACGAACGTCCCGAGGATGACGCGCCGCTTCACTTCGCGGCCGAAGCCGGCGCCGCGCGTCGCTGCGTAGAGGTCGGCCAGTGTCGCGGCGTCTTCCCGCGCGCCGTAGCGGACGCCGTCGTATCGCGCGAGGTTGCTCGACGCTTCCGCGGTCGAGAGCACGTAGTACGTCGCCACCGCGTACCGCGTCGTCGCGAGCTCGAGTGGGACGATGGTCGCGCCCGCGGCTCGCAGCGCGTCGATGGCGTGCTCGATGCACTGCCGGACGCCCGGTTCCACGCCTTCTCCGAGGTACGCGTCGGAGATCCCGACGCGGAGGCCGCGAAGGCCGCGCGCGGTCGCGTCCGAGAGCGCCGGCGACGTCGCATCGCTCGAGGTCGCGTCGAGCGGGTCCGGTCCGGCGATCGTCTCGAGCCCGAGCGCGGCGCCGCGGACGTCGCGCGCGAACGTCCCGACCTGGTCGAGGCTCGAAGCGAACGCGAAGAGACCATACCGACTCACGCGTCCGTAGGTCGGTTTGAGCCCGACGCAGCCCGTCAGCGCGGCTGGCTGTCGAATCGAGCCGCCCGTGTCCGAACCGAGCGCGAGCGGTGCCATTCCGGCGGCGACCGCGACGGCGCTGCCGCCAGAGGAGCCGCCGGGAACGCGCTCCGGATCGTGCGGGTTTCGAGCCGGGAAGAACGCGCTGTTCTCGTTGGAGGAGCCCATCGCGAACTCGTCGAGGTTCGTCTTGCCGATGATCACCGCGTCGGCCGCGCGGAGCTTCGACACGACAGTCGCGTCGTAGGGCGGGCGGAAAGGTTTGCGCTGGTCGATGGGTGTCGCGCTCGATCCACCGAGCAGGATCTTCGACGCGGCCGTGGTCGGAGCATCGAACGTGGCGATGGCGTCCTTCACCGCGACGGGAACCCCGGCCAGGCTTCCCAGGGCCTCGCCTCGACGGCGCTTTTCGTCGATGGCGCGCGCCGAGCTTCGGGCGAGATCTTCATCCACGTGGAGAAACGCCCCGAGCTTCGCTTGGTCGCGAATTTTCGCGAGCGCCGCGTCCGTGAGCTCGAGAGCCGACGCTTCGCCGGAGCGAACGCGACGCGCGAGCTCGCATGCAGACTCGTGGAGCGCCATCATCCCTCGTCGACGAAGCCTGGGACGAGGAACGCGTCGTCGTCCGCGCGCGGTGCCTCGCGAAGCGCGAGCGCCGTGCCGAGCGACGCCTTGGGATCGTCGTGACGTAGTCTCGCGCCACCGTCGATGGCCCACGTCGAAGGCGCGACGTCCGTGAGGTCGACCGCTGCGAGCTCGTCGACGTAGGCCAGGACGCGCGTGAGCTCGGACGCGAGCTGCGTCTCCTCTTCGGCGGTCAGCGCGAGGCGCGAGAGCGAAGCGAGCTTGCGGACGAGCGACGCGTCGAAGACGAGCTTCGGAGTAGGGCCTTCTCCCATGGCGTTCTCATAGCGTGACCTCGCCTCGATGCGTCCGCCGAATGGTAGGCACGGGACAAAGAAAGTGATACCGACGCCTCCGGCCCCGCGGCCGACGCAGAGCGGCTGCCAGGGCGGCGACCATTCTCCTCGAGCATCATGACCTCGACCTCTCCTCCGCTCGATGACGCTGCTACGGGCGGCGCTGCGCGGCGCTCACCTCGCGCGAGGCGCGCCGGTCTCGAGGGGCGCATCACGCTCGCCGTCGTTGGGGCCGTCGCAGCGCTCGCCCTGGGTCTTCACGCTCCGGCGCCCGTGAAGGGCGATCGCCGAGCGGCCCTCGCAGAGCTCCTCGGCCGTCGCGGTCTCCTCGTGTCCGCGGACGACGTGACGTTCATCGACGGCCCGAGCGGCCTCGGGCGGTCGCTCTTCGGTTCGGCGCGTGCGACCGCGCGCGTCCGCACCCAAGATGGCGAGCCGAGCGACCTCTACCTCTTCGAGACGCGTCTCTCGCCCTCTGGCGCGCTGCTCGGCACAGACGCGGGACGAAACCTGAGCGAGACGTCGGGCGCCGACGAATCTCCGGCCGTCGCGCTGGGTGATCGCATCGCGTACGCCTCCGAGAGCGTCGTCGCGGGCGCGCCGAGCGTCGTCACGATCCTCGACTTCAACGGGCAGCAAAAGCAAACTTGGCCGCTCGTCGAGCGGACGCAGAACGCGATCACGAACCTTCAGACGACGGGACAGCTTCGCGGCGTCGCCAGGCACACCTACGTCGTCGCCGCCGAAGAGGGCATCGGCGTCGAGGTGAAGGACGGTGGCTTCCTCGTGACCGCCGACGGCAAGACGGCGACGCTTCCCGCCCCAGGCGAGAACGTCACCCTGCCCAGCTGGATGACGATGGACAACGAAGAGCTGGCGCCGCCGGGGAGCGTCATCACCTGGTCGGTCGATCGTGTCCGCGCCGAGATCGGCGACGAGAACATGCAGGCGATCAAGCAGGTCGCGTTCACCGCGCTCGACTTCGTGGAGCGAAACAAAGAAGCGATGACGAACGATACCGGCGAAGCGTCCATCGCCGAGGATCTCGGCGAGACCGCGCTCGCCGCGCCCGAGCGCCAGATCCCCGTCGATCCGGATCTCGGCTGGCCTCCTCCGCCTCTCGAGCCTTGGGTGACACCCGCGCTCCCAGGCGAAGGGCAGTGGAACGCGAAGGAAGACCCGGCCTTCTATCGAAGCCAACCCAACCTCCCCGCGACGTTCCTTACGACGTTCATCCGCAGCGATCGGACGCGTAAAGCGACGCGCGTTTACGTCGTCATCTGGGATGCGCGCCAGGTCGAGCTCCACATGATGGCGGGGACCGTCGAGCCGAAGGGCGCGACCGGCAAGGCGGGGCCGGGGCTCATCCCGCGGACGCCGGACATGATGAAGCGCGTCGTCGCCGCGTCGAACGCGGGCTTCCAGGCTCTGCACGGTGAGTACGGGATGATGGCCGACGGCGTCGTCTATCTGCCGCCGAAGCCGTACGCAGCGACGGTTGCCAACATGAGCGACGGCTCGACCGCCTTCGGCACGTGGCCCAATGACGCCACTGTCCCCCCCGACGTCATTTCGTATCGGCAGAACATGACCGTCATGGTCCAGGACGAGAAGTTCAACCCGTACGACCGCACGTGGTGGGGCGGCACCGTCCCGGGCGCGGAAGACAAGACGCACACCGTTCGCACGGGCATCTGCCTCACACGTGAAAAGTTCGTCGCGTATTTCTACGGCGCCGATCTGAGCCCAGAGGCGCTGGCGCAGGCGATGATCCAGACGCGCTGCTCGTACGGCATCGCGCTCGACATGAACGCTGGGCACTCGGGGCTCGAGTTTTATCGGGTCGACGAGACCTCCTTGCTCCCGCCCATCGCTAGGCTCGACACGAGCTGGGAAGCCGAGGGAGACGTGCCCGACATGCCTGGCTACAGCTTCCACGCGAAGCGCCTCATCAAGGGGATGGGGCTGATGAACTTCCCGCGGTACATCAAGCGCGAGGCCCGCGACTACTTCTACCTCACGCTCCGACACATCCTCCCAGGCGACAACCTGCCCATCGTGGTCGATTCACCGCCGCTCGAAGGCGAGGGCGCGTGGCGCGTGAAGGATCTTCCGCAGCACGGCTTCCCCTATTCGATGGCGACGTCGAAGGTTCGGCCCGACGCGAGCGCGACGTTCCGCGTCGTCGCGTTCGACCCGAGGACGATGGTCGTCGCGAAGACCGACGCCGACGATCACACGACGTTCGCGGTCGACCCCGCCGAGACCACCGGAGCTCTCTCGCTGTGGTACGCCGGCCACGCCTTCACGATCGCCGACGCGGCGCCGCAGAAAGGCGCCTCTCGGCTCGTCCAAGGCGCGGCGACGCTGGCCGAAGGCGCAGGGCTCCTCTGCGTTCACGACGAATCGCTCATGCTCTACTACGCAGAAGTCGAAGGCGCCGAAGACGGGAAGCTGGCGAAGCTCGCCCCCATGAAGCAGTACTTCGAGAAATCGCTCGGCTGCAACGCGACGCTCGCGCTCGCCGCGCCGCTGTCACTCGTCCTGGGCGACAACACGTCGGTGGCAGGGGCCCCCATGCACCTCCCGCAGGGCAAGGCCGTCGTGCGAATGGTCCGCGGCGAGGCTCCAGGCGGACGGCGCTTCTTCGAAGACACGCCCATCGTCGGTAAGGACGTCTGGTACGGCCTGCAGCAGCACCGCGTCCGGTATTTCAAGAAGCACGACGATTAGTCGCGTTCTCCGCGGTCGACTCGTGGTACGGGCGCGCACCCGTGCAGCGGCCGCTCGCATTTGGACCGTACTTCTTGCTCGATCGCATCGGCGTCGGCGCGCGCGCGGAAGTGTTTCGCGCCGAGCGCCCCGGCTCGAGCGAACGCGTCGCGTTGAAGCGCGTGCTCGCAGGCGCGGCGCACGACGCACAGACGCGCGTCCTCCTGTTCGAAGAGGCCGACCTCCTCGCGCAGCTCGAACACCCCGGCGTCGTGAGGTCGCTCGATCGTGGCGTGGTCTCGGGCGTGCCCTACGTCGTCTACGAGCTCGTCGACGGGAAGGATCTGTCGCTCGTCGCCGCGCGCGCAAGAGATCGAAGCTACGCGCTCTCGCTCGATTTCGTGCTCACGGTCGCGATTCGGGTCGCGGACGCGCTCGCCCACGTGCACGCCTTGCGCATCGATGGATCGGAAGGCGGCGTCATCCACCGAGACATCGGACCGCCGAACATCCTCGTCGGGCGCGACGGCGCCATCAAGCTGTGCGACTTCGGTATCGCGAAGGTCCGAGGTCGAAACACGACCACGGGCATCGGCGAGATCAAGGGCACCGTCCGCTACATGTCGCCAGAGCAGGTGAGCGGGGTGGAGCTGGACGCTCGGAGCGACCTCTATTCGCTCGGCGCCGTCATCCTCGAGCTGCTCGCTGGTCGCCAACTGTTCGGGGCGGCGCGCCCCGTCGAGATCCTTCAGCGACTGAGCCGTGGCGAGTACCCATCGCCGGACGAGCTGGCGCCCCAGGCCGATTCCATGCTGCTCGGAATTCTACGCAAGGTGCTCGCGAAAAATCGTGAGGAGCGGTACGATTCGGCCGCACACTTTCTCGCGGCCTTACGTGGGCTCGAGACAACCGCGACCGTCGGCGACGAAGCCGTGGTACGCGTGCTTGGCGAGCTGTTTCCGGAAGCCGAGAGCCAAAGGACGTTGGAGGAGAGCCAGAACATGGCGGACGAGAAAGCTGGCAGCGACCTGGATGTTTTCGAAGGGTTGGCGAAGAAATCGACGCGCCCTTCGAGCATGCCGGCCGTAGCGCCGCCTCCTGGGCCCATGTCTTCGCGCAGCGCACCGCCCCCGGTGCCGAGCGGCCCGCTGTCGGCGCGGCCGTCGAAGAGCACGCTGCTCGGCGTGCCGGTGCCGTTGCCGCCGCCGACGTCGACGCCGCTCCCGAGCGCGCCGCCGGCTCCCCCGCCAAAGTCGATCGCACCGCTGCCGCCGCCCGCCGCGCCCACGAAGTCCGTTGCGCCGCTGCCCCCTCCGGGAAAGTCGCCCAGTGGGCCGCCGACCACGAAGACAGAGAGCGCGCTGCCGCCGCCGTCGAAGGCGCCCAACACGCTCGTTGCTGCGGTAGCGCCGCCGCCAAAACCTCTCCCCTCGCTTGGCGCGCAGCTCGGGATGCCGTCGGCGACGCCTGCCGCGACCGAGAGCGCCGAAGAGCGAACGCCTCCGAAGGGCAACAAGAAGTCGGCGAACGTCGACATGGACTGGGAAGACGAAGAAGAGTCGACCCACGTCTTCGAGAAGCAGCTGCACGGCGGCCTCACCAAGTCGAGCGGTCCACGGCCCGCCGCCGGGATGCCCGCCAGCGGACCGCAGACATCGAAGGTCGGCGCGGCTGCGGCTCTCCTCGCCGGCTCCGGCGGAACCGCTGCCGCACGCAGCGTCCCGCCGCCTCCCGCGGTGCCTGCGGCGCTCCCGATGCCCGCGCCGCTTCCGGCGCCGGCTCCCGTGCCCGCCGCGCCGGCGCAGCCGCATCCGCCCACGCTCATGTCGCGTCGTCCGACAGAGGACCAGGCGACGGAGGTTCGGCCTCAGCAGTCCTCTGGTGGTGGGAGCAAGCTCGGCATCATCCTCGGCGGGCTCGCGCTCGTCGCGGTCGTCGTGCTGGGCGTCTACATGCTCCTGCCAAGAACGGGACAGCTCAAGATCGAGCTCAAGGCCAAGAGCGGGCAGCAGATCGCAAAGGCCGAGATCTTCGTCGACGGCCAGAAGAAGTGCGACACCACGCCGTGCGTCGTCGACGGCTTGGACACGGGCTCGAAGACGATCAAGGTCATCGCGCCGAACGCTGATCCGGTCAGCAAGACCGCGACCGTCGAGGCGGGCAAAGAGCGCGTCGTATTCGTCGACATCGACGACGGCGCTGGCACCCCCGACGCGGACGCGAGCGCCTCGACCAGCGCGACGGCCGCGCCGCCGAAGGGCACCGGCTTTCTCGCGAGCGGCCCGTCGGACGTGAAGGTGTTCGTCGACGGCAAGGATCGTGGTCCGCTGCCCGTCAGCTTGACCGATCTGAGCGCGGGCGAGCACTCCGTGAAGTTCGACGGTGGCGAGCGCTACGCGTCGAGTGAAACGAAGATCACCGTCGAGAAGAACAAGGTCACCGACCTCGGCGCGCAGAAGCCGAAGGTGCTGAAGGGTCGCCTTACGCTCGAGCTCAGGAGCGCCGGCGCCGACGTCGTCCTCAGCGGAAACCTCGCTGGGAAGAAGGTCGAAAAGAAGATCGCGGATAGCGTCTGGACGAAGCCTCCGGTTCGGATCGATCTCGACACGCAGGGCGAGTGGAAGCTCGCCGCTTCGAAGAAGGGCTTCGAGGACTTCAAGAAGGACGTCGCGTTCCCAGACGGCGAAGCCGAGCAGACGATTGTCATCGACCTCGTCGAAAAGGGGGCCCCGACACCTCCAACGACCGCGACCACGACCGCTCCTCCACCAAGCACAGCGACAGCGACGGCCACTGCGACGGCGACCAACACGGCCCCCTCGGGGACGGGCAAGCTCAACATGAACTCGATCCCCGTCTCGAAGGTCATCCTCGATGGACGTCCGCTCGGCTCGACGCCGCAGATCGGCATCAGCGTCTCCGCAGGACGGCACACCGTCACGTTCATCTCTCCCGACAAGGGAAAGAAGAGCGTGAGCGTCAACGTCGAGGCTGGGAAGACCGCGACGGCGTCGACGAAGTTCTAGTCAGGGAAGCGCGTCGCCGCCGCTCGGTGCGCGCTTCGCCCACTCTGCCCATGTCGGGCTGCACCGCGGGGTCAGCGCTTCGACGGCTCGCGCTCCGCCCGCGCAGAGCGCGGCATCTCGGGGAAAGCCCAGCGCGCGTGCGCCGGTGGGCGTGAGGCCGGGCATCCACTGGGGCTTGATTTGCTTCTCGACCTCGAGCCGTGCCGCGCCCTCGAGCGCCTGCATGTCGCGCTTACCGGCGCTCTTCGCCCCCGCAAACGCCTCGAGCCGCTTCCTCACGTCGTCCTGAAGCTCTGGATCGTCGGTCGTCGCGAGGACACGCTGGTACATCTCGATCGCCCGATCGAGGTGACCGTTCTCTGCCATGATCCGGGCCGCACCAATCGAGTTCCACGCGATGCTCGAGTCGCTGCCCGACAGCTCTGCGGCGCGCTTCAAATACGCGGCGCCGTCGCGTCTCCACTGGTCCGCCTCTTCGGGGTAGGGCTCGAGATAGTTGTTCGGGATGATGAAGCCGACGTACTGGCCCAGGTTCAGCCAAAGCTCTGCGTCGTAGGGGCGCTCGCGGACGCCACGCTCGAGGATCTTCCGTGTGGCGTGGATCTCGTCCACCGTCGCGGGGCGGGTCTGCAACGTCACGAGGGCGTCGGCCATCCGATAAGGATCGCGCCACTTCGGATCGAGCTCGTTGATCGCCTCGAGGTAGGGCACGACGGTCTCGAAGCGACGCCGCTCGCCCATGCGCAGGCCCTGCGTGACGAGGACGTTCGCCCAGAGCAAGTCTGCGAGGGCGGCCCGATGACCGAGCGACATCGTCACGAGCTGATTCGGCGGAGGGAGGAGATAGACCTCGCTCGTCTCTTTCGCTTGCTTGTGCAGAGCACGAGCGGGCTGTTGGGCCGAGAGCGCCAGCGCGGCCGCGCCCACGAGCAAGGCGAGGGGGGCGACGCGCCTCAACATCACTCGAGCTCGCGACTCACGAGCAGACCCGGAAGGACTTTCGCGGCTCCGCCGGGCGTCCGCTCGCCCTGCACCTGGAACGTGGACCACGAGCCGTCGCCGTCCAGATCGCCGTGAGCGGTCGCCGCGAATCGAGAAACTCCGGAGACCGCGTCGTGCGTCGAATCGAACTGGAAGCTGAAGGCATGCGCCCCCTCCGGGTGGAAGTCGAGGGCGCGCCAAGTGAGGTGGTCCCACGTCTCTGGCGGATCGACGACGCGGGCTCCGCGCGCGACTTCCTTCGGTGTGAGCTCGACGCTCGGAGGAAAGCTCTCCTCTTGCTTGCGAGACTCTGCGCCGGCGACCGCATGGTTCGCGATGTGGTCGAGACCATCGAGCGCTTCGGTCAGCTTCGACGCCGACAGCGCGTTCACAAACGCAGGAACGGCGACAGCCAAGAGGCTGCCGCCGATTCCAACGATGCTCGCTACGCGAAGGAGGGTGAGTCGCATGACGCGACGCGCACCTTAACGCAATCGAAGCCGAGGCTCATTCGTACTCGTCGATGACCTGCAGCTCGGTGTCGACCTTCACCGCCGCGCTCGAGGTGTTGACCGACCCCCCCTGCGCGAAGCCACTGAGGACCGTGTCACCGTCAAGGTTGCCATTCGCCCATGAGACGAAGGAAGTTGTGTCCGCGGACGTCTTAACGGCGGCGGCGCCGTTGCCAACGTTGTTACTGGCGTACCCGTACTGGTAGTAGATAGGACTGGTCATGTTGAACTTGACGCACTTCCATCCATTTTGGGCGTCGCCTGTCTCGAAGTCCTTATTATTCTCGGTGTTCGGCTGGTACTTCTTGCCCCCGGGGACGGTAAGAGGCACCTTCGTCGCTCCCCCACACAATGAATGGGTCGTTTGCGTGCTCGTCGTGCCTTCCGTCAGATTCTCATTCGGGGTGTTCTCACGCTCGTAGGCACCGATTGCACCACGAGTGATGGCGCCAATCGACTGCTTCGCCTCGCTGGTCTTCGCGGACTGGAGGTAGCGGCGGACGCCATAGATGGCCAGCGCCGCGAGGACGCCGATGATCGCGACGACGATCATCAGTTCGACGAGGGTGAAGCCACGTGCGACTCGCTTGAATGCTCTCATTGCAAAAACTCCTTCGATGCAGGGTAAAATTCGCCGATACCACGGGCCGGCGCAAACGCGCACCGCACCGAGCCGAACCGCCTTTTCGATGGTTCGGAAAACTTTCTTAGGGTTGGCGGTTGGTCGCCAACATCCAGAGGGCAGCCGACTCGATCTCGCCTACTCCGCGTCGTTCTCGGTGTAGACGTCCTTCTGGATCGACGATGTGGACAGCAGTGCGTACGTGCCGTCGTTGTCTCGGTCGCCCGCGGCCATGGCGATGAACCAAGGCTCTTTGGGCGTGAAGGCAGGAACCGGAGTCGCCATATAGCCGCTCATGGTCACTGTGCCTGTCGGTAGGCCCGACTTGACAGCGTAGGAGAAGCGAACGGGACCATCCGACTTGATGCCGAGGCCCCGAAAACACTTCCCCAGCGTCGTTGAGACGTCGCCCCAGCCAATCTTCTTATCGCTCAGCGTGCTCACTTTGCGCGGGTAGAAGTCTGCATCCGCGAAGGTTGGGCTACTCGGAGCGGTGCCGCAGCCGCCGTAGACGAGGTTCTCGGATTTGTACGAAGCCTCTGCGCCGCGGATCGATTGGAGCATGGCGATCGCTTCGCCCGTACCTGCCGAGTACTGGTACTTGCGGAAGCCGTAGATGGCGAGCGCCGCGAGGATGCCGATGATCGCGACGACGATCATCAATTCGACCAGCGTGAAGCCGCGCGAGGCTGCACGCAGAAGGCGTCCAGAGCTCGGCGGGGTCACGCGTGTCATCATCGTGGACGAAGCATGATGCACTCGATGTGCCATAGGACCTCCTGCACGGACGAAGTGGACTTTATCGAAGAACCGAGGAGTGAGCGTATCGACCGACGTCGCTCGAGTGACGAAAATTGTCACCGCTCGGAAGAGGTCGGTGACGATTCACGCTCATCTTCCGCACTGTCTCCTACATCGAGCCCGAGCTTCTCCAACCGGTAGCGTAGCGAGCGGAAGCTCACGCCGAGCAACTTCGCGGCGCCTTTTCGGACGCCATGCGAGCGGTCGAGCGCTTCGAGGATGAGGCGTCGCTCCACCTCGCTGAGAACCTGATCGAGCTCCATTCCCTCAGCGGGAACGCCGCGGGTGAGAAGCGGGAGGGTTTGCGACGTTGCGCCGCTGACGGTCTCAGGAAGGTCGCCGAGGTCAATCACTGGACCACTCGCGAGTGCGACGGCGCGCTCGATCATGTTCTCGAGCTCGCGCACGTTGCCTGGAAACTCGTAGTGATCGAGCGCACGGCGCGCCTCCTGCGTCAGACCGCGAATCTCCTTGCCGTTCTCTTCGGCGAAGCGCGCCAAGAAGCGCTCGGCCAGGCGCTGCACGTCTCCCGGACGCTCTCGCAGGGGCGGCAGTCCGATGCGGATCACATTGAGGCGGTAGTAGAGATCCTGTCGGAAGCGCCCGGCTTCGACCTCCGCCTCGACGTCGCGGTTCGTGGCGGCGAGGAGACGCACGTCGATCGGCTCTTCTGTCGTCGCGCCGACCGCCCGGACTTTCCTCTCCTGGAGGACGCGGAGAAGCTTCACCTGAAGGGAGAGAGGCAGCTCGCCGACTTCGTCGAGGAAGAGCGTCCCGCCGTCCGCTTCTTTGAAGAAACCTGGTGCGGTCGTGACCGCACCAGTGAACGCGCCCTTGACGTGACCGAAGAGCTCGCTCTCCATCAGCGCTTCGGGGAGCGCTCCACAGTTCACCACTCGAAACGGTTGCTCGCGCCGGTCGCTCTTGTCGTGGATGAACTTCGCGATGCGCTCCTTGCCGGTGCCGCTCTCTCCGGTGATGAGCACGGTCGTTCGCGCGGGCGCGATCTTCTCGAGCGTCGTCGCGAGCTCGCGCATCTTCGGGCTGGAGCCGAGCTCGATGGCGCTCGGCTCGTGTCGCTCGAGCTGCGCTTTGAGACGTCGATTTTCGGACGACAGCGCATGCTTCTCGAACGCCTTCTCGACCTGCGCGACCATGTGCTTGGGCGAGAAGGGCTTGACGACGAAGTCATAGGCGCCCGCGCGCATGGCATCGATGGCGGCTTCCACGGTGGAGTGCGCGGTCATGATGATGACCTCCGAGGCCGCAGCTCTCTTCTTGGCCGCAGCGACGACGTCGAGGCCAGAGCCGTCCGGCATCATGAGATCGGTGACGATGACAGGAAACGGAGATGGCGAGGACGTGATCGCTTTCACGGCAGCGGCGACGCCTCCGGCGGTCACGACCTGTGCGCCCGCTCGTCCGAGCGCGATACTGAGGATCTCTCTCAGGCTCGGCTCATCGTCGACGACGAGCACGCGAAGCGCGGAGGACACCGGTGCCATGGTCGAACACTATACCCGTCGGGCTGCCCGGGATCACATGGAGCGCGCCCCGCTGCGGCGCGACGCGAAAGCGACGTCTGCGGCGAGCGCGTTAGTCTCGATGTCTCCGAGCGGGGACATCGACGCCCGAGCTCAGGGCGCGCAGGCGACGGGATCGTCGACCGTGCCGTTGGTCGTCTCTTGAAGAACGAAGGTGGTCTCGTTGCTGCTCTCGTTGCCGACGCTCTGTCGCACGCTGACGAGGTCGCAACGGTTCCCCTTGATGACGACCGAGTAGTGGCCGAAGCCATCGCGGTCCTCGAACGCAGCCCCGATGCCGGTCGCCTCGTTGAGGACGACGACCTCTGCGCCTTCGACGCACGCGCCGCGGACGATCCACTCGGTGTCGATCGAGCCGGTCTCGATGTTGTCGGCGGCGTCTGGGGGCGGAAGCGGCAGCGTCGGGCTCAGGCACGCGGCGGCGAGCGCCACGAAGGCACCAGCACCAAGGAGGCGCGCAAGCCGAGCGAACATGAGGGCTCTCCAGAGCAAACTATGAGCCATTCTACCGAATTCGCATGATCTCGATAGCTTCGCCGCCACGGTTCGCCACTTCGAATTGGCGGTGTGCCAATCGGGTTGGCAGCGCGCTCGTGAACCAGGCGTGTGCCAGGAGCCGGCCGCCGCGTTCTATCCGCGAGGCTCGGCGCGGCGGCCGTCTGTCGTGACGACCCGCAGGTGAACGGACTTCCGCTTCGCCTTTGCCGGCCGCGTCGGAGCGCCGTCGTCCTCGAGCTCGCCGACGAGATCGTGATCGCTCGCTTGTGAGATGCGAACCTTGCGGAGCGTACCGGGCGTGGCCTCTCCGCCGGAGAGGTAGACCTGACCGTCGATGTCTGGTGCTTGACCGCCGTGGCGACCCATCAGCACGAGCTCGTGCTCGTCGCTCTCGCCTTCGACCAGGACCTCGAGCTCGCGCCCCACCAGCGCTTCGTTCTTTCTTCGCGCGATGGGTCGCTGCAACCGCATGAGCTTGCGCACGCGAGCCGCCGCAGTCTTTTCGGGGACCTTGTCCGCGAGCGTGAAGCTCCGCGCGCTCTCTTCATCCGAGAACTGAAACAGCCCGACTCGCTCGAACTCGGCCCATTTTACGAAGTCGCAGAGCTCGGCGAACTCTTCCTCCGACTCGCCAGGGTGACCCACGATGAACGCCGTGCGGAACGTGAGATCGGCGATCTGGGTGCGAAGGCGTTCGACCACGCGACGAAGACGCGCGCCACCGTGACCGCGGCGCATGCGACGGAGCATCGCGTCGGCGGCGTGCTGCAGGGGCATGTCGACGTACGGGAGGACGCGTGGATGCTGCGCGAGCAGGTCGATGAGCGCGTCGTCGAGGGTCTCTGGGTAGAGGTAGTGGATGCGAACCCAGGAGAGACCGGGGACGTCCGCGACGCGACGCACGAGCTCCGGGAGCGTCGGTCGCTCGGCGAGATCGCGACCGAACGCGACCGTGTCCTGCGAGACGAGGTTCACCTCGACTACGCCGGCGTCGACGAGGCGCTCGACCTCGCGGACGACGTCGTCGATGGTCCGTGAGCGCTGCTTCCCACGAAGGTCTGGGATGACGCAAAACGAGCAAGTGCGGTTGCAGCCCTCGGCGATCTTCACGTACGCGCTCCCGGGGCGCGTAGACAGGATGCGAGGGCTCTCGGAGGTGACGAGCCAATCGGCGGGCGTACCCACGAGGACGCGCTCTGCCCGGCCTTCTAGGACGGCCTTCAGTTTCATCATGTCGCTCGAGCCGAGGACGTGATCGACCTCTGGCATTTCCCGCGCGATGTCATCGGGATGACGCTGCGCGAGGCAGCCTGTGACGACGAGCCGTTCGCACTGGCCGTCGTCCTTCATCTTCGCCATCTCGAAGATGGTCTCGATCGATTCACGCTTGGCTTCGCCGATGAAGCCGCACGTGTTGACCACGATGACCTCTGCTTTGGAGGGATCGTCGGTGTGCTTCCAGCCGTCGCCCAGCGAGACGCCGAGCATGACCTCCGAGTCGACGCGGTTCTTGGGACACCCGAGCGAGACGAAGTGGATCGAGCGAGCGCGGCTCATGCGGACCTCCGAGTCTCGCCGGAGATGGAGCTCACGAAGCGCTCGAAGAGGTGGAGCGTGTCGTGCGGACCTGCCGCGGCCTCTGGGTGAAACTGCACGCTGAAGGCTTGTTCGGTCTCGAGGCCTTCGCTCGTGCCGTCGTTGAGGTGCGCGTAGGTCGGGCGCGCCGTGTTGGGCAGTGTGTCGCTGTCGACGGCGAAGCCGTGATTCTGCGAGGTGATCTCGACGCGTCGAGTCGCGAGATCGACGACGGGTTGGTTCAGCCCGCGATGCCCGAACTTCAGCTTGTAGGTCTTCGCGCCGAGCGCCAGGGCAAGGAGCTGGTGGCCGAGACAGATGCCGAAGAGGGGCGTCTTGCCGAGGAGTTCGCGCACCGTATCGATCGCGTAGGTCACGGCAGCCGGATCGCCCGGGCCGTTCGAGATGAAGACACCATCGGGGCGTCGAGAGAGGATCTCTTGCGCCGAAGTCGTCGCGGGGACGACGGTCACCTTGCAGCCCAGATCGACGAAGCTTCGCAGGATGTTGCGCTTGATGCCCAGGTCCAACGCGACGACGTGTACGCTCGCGACGCGGGTGTCTGCCAGCACGCCGAAGCCGTCTGGGGAAGCGACGTCGAAGGTGTAGGCCTGCTCGCAAGACACGCCGCGTACGAGATCGAGGCCCTCCATGTTCGGGGCGGACTTTGCGTGGTCGACGAGCGTCGCGGCGTCGAGAGCACCGAACGCGCCGTTTTGCGAGCCGACCTCGCGGAGGTGCCGCGTCAGTCGACGGGTATCGATCCCGGTCAGCGCGGAGACGCCGTGGCGCGACAGATACGCGTGGAGCGTCTCGGTAGCCCGCCAGCTCGATGCGACGACGCTCGCCTCGCGCATGAGGAAGCCGGCGACGTGCGGACGGTCACCCCGCGCCTCTGGATCGAGATCGTTCGTGCCGGTGTTTCCGATCATCGGCGCGGTCATCGTGACGATCTGTCCGGCGAAGGAAGGATCCGTCAGGACCTCTTGGTAGCCAGTCATTCCGGTCGTGAACACGACCTCTCCCGTCACGGCGTTCGAACCGAAATCGGCGCCGAAGGTGGCGCCCTCGAAGACGCTTCCGTCGGCGAGACATAGCCGACCAGGGCGAGAAGGCATGCGCGCCGTCTAGCACAACGCGGCGGTCGCGGCGCTCCGCACGTGGCCGGGCGATGCGAGTCGTCGCTACTCAGCGACGGCTGGAGGAGGGGGCCGAGATCCGCGGCGCGACCCTCAGCGGTCGGACCGCGGTCCGAGCTGCCACATTTCGTCGAGGGCGTTCTCGAAGTCGCGGACGAAGGCTCGCGCGTCCCCGAGGGCCGACGTTGCCAGCGTTTCGCGCAGGCTGAGGCGGAGCGCTCGACACCGTTCGAGGTCGTGCGCGAGACGGATCGCGCGGTCGACGTAGTCGTCCCAGGACGTCGTGACGAGATCGGCGAGCCCGGCCGAGGTGAGCAGACTCGCCCCGACCCGCGAGACGTGACTGTCGCCCGCGAGCGTGACGACCGGGATGCCCGAGCCGAGCGCCTCGCAGGTCGTGGTCGTGCCGGCGTACGGGAAGGTGTCGAGCATGATGTCGACGTCGCGGTAGGCGAGGAGATGTTCGCTCAGCGATGGCGCCCAGCCAGTGATCACCACGCGCTCCATGCTCACGCCGCGAGCACGCATCGCTCGCTCAATCCGCGCTCGGACGAAGTCCGTCTCGAACGCGCGGCCCTTGACGAGCAGTGTCGCTGCGGAGACTCGCTCCAGGATCCGCGCCCACGCCGCTAGCGTCGCGTCGCCGACTTTGGCCGCACGATTGAAGCAGCCGAACCGGAGCGATCCGGTTCGGGGCGCCGGCACGGGCAGTTCCGCGAATGGGTAGCACCATGCTGATCGGGGTAGACGGACGAGCCGCTCTACGTGGTCACCGTCCGCGTCAGGCGATGGGTCGGCCACGCCATCGGTGATGCGATAGTCCATGTCGGAGAGGCCCGTCGTCCCAGGGTCGCCGAGCCAGCTCGCTTGAACGGCCGCCGGACGGTGTCTGAAGGCGCCAAGTCCGGAGAAGAGTGTGTGGCCGCTGAGATCGATGAGGACGTGGATTTGGTCTGCCGCGATGAGCTTGG
>Ga0164241_10001842_pt1 | contig 24597 bp, 24 predicted proteins | sample OricomyardsoilBY_FD_108780 | JGI IMG/M metagenome (GOLD analysis project Ga0164241, IMG submission 108780) | Backyard soil microbial communities from Emeryville, California, USA - Original compost - Back yard soil (BY) | ecosystem: Environmental > Terrestrial > Soil > Unclassified | place: USA... | reverse complement strand
TTTACCATTGGATAACCCGTGTACGTATGAGTCAGGCAGAATAATTTATCACTCGCCGCAATAACTTTTTCGAGGTCTTTAGCCTCGGCAAGTGAGAAGGTCATCGGCTTATCTAAAATAACGTGGAAGCCATTCTCTAAAGCCATTTTGGTAGGACCGAAGTGGGCATGGTTTGGTGTAACAATACTTATCACCTGTACACGCTCATTTTCGGGAAGCTGTTTCTCCTTCTCGATCATTTCTTCGTAGGAGCCATAAGCCCTGTCGGCCGAGATTCCCAGCGCTATACCGCTTGCTTTAGATTTTTCGGCGTTGCTGCTAAAAGCGCCGCAAACCAATTCATAGTCATCGTCAATGCGGGCGGCTATACGGTGTACAGCGCCAATAAAGGCTCCTTGTCCGCCGCCCACCATTCCAAGTCTTAATTTCATTTTTTAGTTCTGATTTTTAGTTTAATTGGTAACAATGGCAAAGCCTGCACTTTGTTTAAAGTGCAAGCTTTGCCATTGCAAATGCAAGGTAACAATTATACTATTTTTTTTGATACTCGATAGGAAATATTGGAAACAAAAGATCAGTATTGCTTACAAATGCTACTTGTTTGCCATCAGGAGAAAACGAAGGAGTATTGATAGTACCCTGGCCGCCGTATAAATAGGCTATTACCTCGGGTTTACCTCCGTTTATAGGCATACGCTGTAAATAAACGTGCCTGTAAAAAGGGTGATCAGCGGGGCCCACCTCGTTTTGCAGGAAGGAGATATAAACGATGAACTTTCCATCAGGCGATACGTGCGGGAACCAATCATTAAACTCGCTGTGCGTAACCTGGGTTTGCTCGCTGCCATCGGGTTTCATGCGCCATATCTGCATGTGGCCGGTACGCACAGAATTGAAGTAAATATACTTACCATCGGGCGTGTATTCGCAACCATCGTCATAAGCCGGATCGGTTGTTAGCCTGGTCTCGGTACCTCCATCCGGAGAAACGCTGTAAATATCAGAATTTCCGTTGCGCGTGCTCATAAATACAATGGCCTTATCGTCAGGCGACCAGCTGTGTATATATGATGGAGCCACGGTAGTAATACGTTTAGGCTCTCCACCGGTGATCGGCACTACATAACCTATAGAACGTCCGTTATCAGGTCCGCCACGCACACCGAAGCTGCTTATTGCCAACCTTTTACCATCAAAAGATATTACGTGGTCGTTATTGTTACGTTTAACTTCGCCTGTATTTAACAGGGTCGGCTTGTTGGTTGCCAGGTCGTAGGTATAAAGCAGGTCATCCTGATTGTAAAGCAGCTTTTTGCCATCCCTCGTCCAGTTGGGCGCTTGTATTGATTTATTGTACTGATAAATAACGCGCCTGTTTTTAGTAGCCAGATCCAGTATTTCAATATTACTACCGATGTAATCAGTATATGGCTTAAAATCAAGTTTGTTCGGTACGGTAATTCTTACATTGCTGAACACGGCTTTTTCAACAGCCTTAGCATTGTGCGCGCACAAAAATATACCCACATAGGCATCGTCGTCAATAGCGTCGGTTGTTAGCGAGTCAACAGTGAAGGGATCGCCCTGTTTAGCAACCCACATTCTGTATTTATTTCCGCGGCGCTCCAGTTGTATAACATCGGCGTTTTCTACTTTTGATATCACTTGCCTGGTACTGTCATTCTCTTTTAAACGGTATTGCATAGCCACCAGCTTACCTCCATGCGTTGCTACATCAACGTGTTTTGATCCGGCATTTAGGTTAGAGCGTACCATTACACCAACTTTACGGTATTCGCTGGGGCTTTTGCCTGGCAGAAAACGCACATTGGCCGTTAAAATAAAGTCGCCTTTTAATTTGCGCCATAAAAAATGAAAGGCATCTGTTGTACCCCATACGTTCGCACCCGATGAGGTTAGCGTGTATTGCTGGGTTTTTGCATTATATATAGCTGAACCTTTGGGTTTTACATCGCCCACGTCACCCTGGCCTTCAAATATGCCAATGCCTTGTGCATTCGCGCCGTAATTGATACAAATTACAAGCGCCGAAAAATAAAGTACTTTCCTGATCATGATGATTATAGTTTTTTTGAGGATAATCGGTTCACTAAAGGTAAATATTCCGTTAATAAACAGGCTACTAATCAATTAAAAAGGAGACATAGTTTCCTTGTCTCCCCAGTTGATCCTGATATATTTTGCTGCTATTTATCTGATTAGCTAAACTTGCATTGCAGCTTCTTCTTGTAGCTCTTCTTTTACTTCCTCTTTTATTTCTTCTTTGCAGATTGCAAGCGGAGCATCACAATATTGCTGGTAGAATTGCTTTTTTGAATCGTTGTATGATTTAACAGCACCTATCATGCTCATAAATTTTATATAATACCAGGCGCTGTCAACCTGATGCGGCTTGAAACCCGAGCGGGCGCTCTTTGGGAACAAATGGTGATTGTTATGCCATTCGCCGGCTACAATACCCGGCCATAATTGATTAATAGACATATCGTTACGATTATAATCTACACCATCCTTGCGTTTATCTTCACCTTTACCGTGTCCTTCGTAATTAAAAGTACGTACACCTACGGCCCAAAAGCCTGCAGCACCAAATAAGGCACATGCCAACCCTATACCGCCAATAAGGTAAAAAGCGGTAAACCAAAATCCCCAGCTTAAAGCAACGCTGATTAAAGTGCGCGTGGGATTGGCCAGCGTACCCCATTTTTGGTATTGCGCATAAGTATTGACGTTTACGCCGGTATGCTTCATTAAGTTTACACATTTGGCATAATCGGCTTCGGTCATGTTGCGGTTAATGGGTTGATGATTTACATCTGCCAAAAAACAATATAAAAAACCGCCACCTGCATTATAAGGGTCGCCGGGTTGATCAGACAAAGCATGATGCACATGATGCGATACAGCATAGATCTCTTCGGGGATTATTTTAAGCGTAAGATTTTGTGTAAAAAACCTCCAGAACTTATTGCTGAACTGGTATGCCCCGTGAGTGCAATACCTATGGTGCCATATAGTGCCATGCGTACCCATCACGATCATGCTGTAAAAAAATGCGGCCAGTAATAATTTGAAAGAAAAATATTTAAAAAGGAATATAAAAAGGAAGGGGGCCAGCACCACAATCATCATCCAGCTTAAAAATGAAAGCCAGTTTTTCTTATCCCGGAAAACGTTCAGTCTTGAGAAAAACTCGGTGAAAATTTGTTTTGGGGTTGGCTTCGCCAGGTTACCACGCTCATCACTCCATCCGTACGCAGGTGGTTGCAATACTGTATTTAAAAAAGCCATTAAATTCTATACTATTAGTTTACTATAATCGGGACTTTTGTTAGTCGAGTGTAATATAAGTAAATTTAATTTAATTGAAAGCTTTTTTATTTTAGAGAAAATAGTTTTAGGATCATTTTATTGGGTTATTTGGCATCGTTCGCCCGCCAACATTTCCTGACAAAGTTCATATTCATCAGGTACGGTAATGTTGTTTAATTCCTGCTTATAGCTTTGCTTTATTTCCCTGCGGCGCTTAGCCTCAATAAACCGCCGCACCTGGTCGCGGTTCTCTAAAATTAAGCCGGGTATCATAACGGGTTTATTGTCATCATCTTTAGCAACCATGGTAAAATAACTTGTATTGGTGTGCTGTACGGTGTTGGTTTTAATATTTTCGGATATTACCCGTATACCAACCACCAACGACGTTTTACCCACGTAATTTACTGACGCCATTAATGATACCAATTCGCCGACTTCAACGGGCTGTAAAAAATCAACGGTGTCAATAGAGGCTGTTACACAATAATTGCCCGCATGTTTTGCCGCGCAAACGTAGGCCACCTTATCCATCAATGAAAGCAAAATCCCCCCGTGTATCTTGCCTCCGAAGTTAGAATAGGAGGGTATCATCAATTCGGTAATAACAGTTTCAGAAAAACTAACTGATTTATAGGGCAGATCGTCGTTTAGGGCGGACATGATAGAATTTAGTTGCGTGGTTTGCGTTAGTGGTGTTACATAATAATTTATAATATTGTGAAAAATTACTGAAGTGAACAAGTTTTTTATTCTGACGATGATGTTTTGCGGGGTGCAGGTTTGCTTGGCGCAAACCGAGGTGATACGCAAAAACAAGATCACTTCCCTGGTAACCGAAAAATACAACACTGTAATTGTCGCCGACAGGCAGTTAAAACAGGGGCCATATGAGGCCCGGTACGATAAAAAAGTGGTTTTGGCTCAAGGTAAATATGTTAACGATAATCGAGTTGGCACATGGCGATTTTTTGATAAAAAGCAAAGGCTTGCACAGGTGTTTAATTATGATACCGGTAAGTTGGTTTTTGAGGCTCCTGAAGATGAAACTTCAAACTTCAAATACGAAATTGAGTCGAAAATTACTGATTCTATAATAATAACAAAACCTTTAAAACAAGGCGGGCGCTACTTTGGATACCTACCTTATCTGCGGTTTTTTAAAATGCCGGCAAACCTGCAGGCATATAACACAGATGACGTAAATGTAATAATTGAACTTTTTATAACCTCTATGGGCCGGGTTGCCGATTTTAAAATACATATCATAGCGCCCTTTTACAAAAGCGCTTTTACAGTAGATCCTGACCAACTATACCCAGAAGACAAAATATTTATGCCGGCCACATATAACAATGCGCCCATATCAAGCCATATTTATATATCATGTTATATAAACAAACACGGCGAGCTTGATATGGACACAGGAAATTAAATGTTACAGTCCCGGTGGTTTTGGTGGAGGAGGTGGCGTTCCCGGCCGTTTTAAGTTTAACGGACTACCCGGTGGCGGCGGAGGTGTTCCGGGAGCAGGTAAACCCGCTTTGGTACTCCTGCGTACAGGTTTACGATTTTTTTTGAACGGGTTTATTTTCTTTAAACCAGCCCCCGCTTTTTTAAGCACTTCGCCCGGAGGTGGAGGAGGAGGTGGCGGACCCTGTGCTTTTACAACGTTTGTTGCATGTACCAAACCAAAGGACAGTACCCCGGCTGCTATATATCTTAATACTTTCTTAGCATTTTTTTTGTTGGATGATTGCATAGCTGTTGTGTTTTTGTTTAAGCAATACAACTATAACAGGTTTTTGCCGGTTTTGTTGCAACCAAGTTTTCCACTTTTAAAGAAAGTGGGTGGTTCAGACCTTACCGAACCACCCGGAATTTACACAATATTATTTTTTCGCTAGTGTATATTCACCCCAAAAATCGGTAGTTGCTGCAACCGTCCGCATCATTGGAGGTGGAGGCGGAGGCGGTGGACCATTACCATCAAACTTTGCCCTATTTTGTTTGGGCTCATTTACTTTGATCTGATAACTGAAAGCGTTTGTACCATTATCTGGTAAAGAAAGATATTTTAAGGGTATGGCTAATTCATAAGTGTAAGCAAAGTTTTCATCGAACCGCGCTGCTACCTGTATACCGTTTTCGTTATAGATCGGGATCTCTGCGGTTTTTATGACTTTAATGCCTGATATATCCATAACCTTCGCTTTGCTGACAAACGCTTTGTTCAAATCATCAATAGTTACCAGTTGTGCACCAGGAGTGGCATCTACATTGTCTTTATCGGTTAAACCAATCATGTTTGTTAACCTGGATACGCCATCGCGATCAAGTGACGGATACGTAAAAGAAATTTGGCCACCGGTTTTTTTGCTAAGCGTGGGATTAATATTCACGGAGATTCCACCACGCATAATTTTTCCTGAGATATCCCGCAATTTGGTTTGCATGGTTAAATACAGGTTCTCATCGTCATTTGATATTGTATAAAATAAATCTGTTGCACTGTTTTGCGCTTTGAATTTATTGTCCCATTCCGTCGCCTTGCCATCAATTTTAATGTTAGCAGGCGCACGGACGCTTTCTTTTTGAACATTGGGAAGTTTTTGGGCATGAGCTGTTATTGCTGCTAACGTTATTAGTGTAAGAAGAGCTGTCTTTGACATGAGATTTATGATATTTAGGTTTGTAGGTGGAGAATTTTAAATTACTATTTTGTAGTTGTAACTGAGGTTTTGCCATAAAGACTTACCACGCCTTCGGCGGCATCAGGCCCCCACTTTGAAATAGCATAGGGCGTATTCTTTACGTAGGAGACCGTTGAATCAGTAGCGGAGAACACAAGATGTTCGCCATTGCCATAACGCTCCTGAAGTTCCTTACTAAGTGTATAGCGCTGATTATTAACTATTATTAAAGGCAAAAATCTACGCTTTGTATTGGGCTCCTGTGTATCGTAAACAACATTGTTAAGCCCCGCTTTGACTACTACGCCTCCGTTGTTGTTTTTTTGACCAGGCTGAATGCTCGTGGTTTTCGGGCCCGGTTTTGCAACAGGGGCCATAGGCGGCGGTGGCGGCATCTTGTCATGGATCTGCATATTTGGAAATGTATAGCCATATTTATTTTTAAGCATCTTTATCTGTGCTTTGGTAGCAGAATTTCTGAAAAAGTCTTTCTCCTCACCATTTTCTTCGTGTATAATAACCCTGAAATTAGTTTCCTTGCCGTCTATCAAATAACCGGTTTCTTCATATTTATAGCCAGTGCTTGTTGTCTTTAATTCACCTTTTACTAAAGTCGGAAATCTTACCTGGTCTACTTTAGGTTTCGGTGGTTGTGGAGGTGGAAATTTTACCACATCAACTTTTTTAGGCTTAACAACGGGCGGGGGAAATTTAACCTGATCCACTTTCGGTCTCGGCGACTCAGGCGGTGGTGGCGACAGCTTACTCTGTTGTACTTTCACCGCTGGCGGCGGAAATTTAACCACGTCAGTTTTTTTGGGCTTAACAACCGGCGGCGGAAATTTAACCAGATCCGTTTTAGGAGGCATTGGCGGCGGAGGTGGGGGAACGGTTCCCTCTGGAAACTGATAGCCATAGTGGTGCTTTAACAGATAGAGTTTAGCCTCGGTCATAGGATCAGATTTGAAAGTTTTGGTTTGTCCGTTAGATTCAAAAAAAGTTACATCACAATATTTATATCCGTTTTTTGAATAGATTTTCTCTTGGTACTTAAAGCCCTTTGATGTTACTAAAGTATCCGGCAATAAGGTGGTTTTTGCAGCCGGTGTAAGATCTATCCAGCCGTAGGTCTTACTAAAGGCCAGTGTAGAAGCGCAAAGCAAACCTGCGCAAACAGGTAGGGCCACAAGATATTTTAGCCTCGCTAATTTACCCGAGCGTTGTTGGTTTAACATGATAATTCTCTTTTTTAACAAGTTATAATTGAAGAAGGAATGGGTTATAGAAGAGCCGCCCGCGCCATAAGCGTTGTTCACTAAAAAAGATGAATAAGTTAAAGCATCAGCCTCAGTAGCTGCGGTTTGTTCATCAGCAATGTATTCGTGTACGGTTTTCAGGCTGTTTTGCAGTAAATAAATGCAGGGATTAAACCAGCATATCACTTTCAGCAATTCCAAAAACATAATATCAACAGAGTGTTTTTGGCGGATATGCACAAGCTCATGTGTTATAATTGTATTCGCGCCCGCAGCACGGGTGCCTATAAACAGGTAGTTGAAAAACGAGAAAGCCACGTCGGTATCTTTCAGATATACCATTTTGTAATTACCCAGTTTGGCTTTATTATTCAGTGTCAGCTTAAATACCGAGTATAACTTAAGGGTTAGTAATAGCAACACTATTACCGCACCTGCCACATAAGCCAGCCACAAATAATCATCAATACTAAATGTCGCGGCCGGAGCGGTAACAGGTGCGCTTGCAATAACAGTGGTCGCCGGATACTGAGAGGGCTGAGTAACCACATAGGAAGCCACAGGGGCGCTATCAACCACGGCTGGTCTTAATGCTCCCACCTGTAAAACAGGCAGCGCAAAAGCCATTACACAGCTTAACAGCAAATAAGCGCGGTTTAACTGATAATGAGTCTCTTTAACTAAGAAAACGCAGTAGGCCAGGTAAAATACACACAGGTATAAATTAGCTTCTGCCAGGTAATACAGCCAGTTCATTTCTTTTTCCTTTTTAGGTCCTCAATTAAATTGGTTAACTCATCCAGTTCATTTATGCCTAATTTCTTCTCATTAGCAATAAACGACACCAGGCTTTGGTAGGAGTTGCTGAAATAGTTGGTCATCATTTTATCAAATGTGAACTTACGGTAAGCTGCTTCGCTAATTAGGGGAAAATAAACATGCGAGTTACCGTATGCCTTATGATCAATAAAGCCTTTGCCTTCCAGTACCCGCACAACGGTTGATACCGTGTTATAGGCAGGCTTTGGCTCGGGCATTTGTTCCAGAATGTCTTTTACAAGACCCTCACGTAAAGTCCACAAAATCTGCATTATCTGTTCTTCGGCTTTGGTTAATTCTTTAATCTTCATCGCAAACTATTTATGTAGTTTGATAAAGGTAAAACTATTTTAATAGTTTGCAAACTATTTTTGTAGTTTTTTTTAAAAATATTTTATGACAGAATATTATCGCATTTTTCACTTTAGAATTTGCATACATCGCCATCTTAATATATTTTGCATGCGCACATTTGCTCATCTGCATGTCTGCGCATTTAAACCATGTCACAACTTCACCAAATAGCATTAACTTTCTTAAAAACCATAGGCCCTGCATCTGCCAGGTCATTACTAAGCTACTTTGGCAACGCTGAAGCAGTGTTCAGTGCCCCTGCGGGAAAAATACTTAAAGTGCCGGGCATAGGGGAGAAGAGAATTTCAATACTAAATTTTGATGAGGCTTTGCAAAAAGCAGAAGATGAGCTGAAATTTATTGAGAAGCATGCTGTTGAGGTGATTTTTTTTACTGATGCCAGCTACCCAAAACGTTTGAAGAATTGCGTAGATGCCCCCATTTTATTGTATAGTAAAGGCAATGCTGATTTAAACAATAAACGTATTGTAAGTATTGTTGGCACACGCAACGCTACTGAATACGGCAAAGATCTTTGCCGCCAATTGGTGGAGGATTTAAAACAATATGATGTTTTGGTGTTAAGCGGCCTTGCCCTGGGAATTGATGTAACTGCGCATAAAGAGTGCTTAAAAAACAACATTCCGACGGTAGGGGTGGTAGGGCACGGGCTGGATAGGTTGTACCCGGCGGCGAATCGTACTACAGCCGATAAGATGCAGCAGAACGGTGGTTTGCTAAGCGAATATCCATCGGGTACTATACCTGACAGAGAAAATTTTCCGCAGCGTAACCGCATTGTAGCGGGCATGGCCGATGCAACTGTGGTAATTGAGGCTGGTATAAAAGGCGGCGCTTTAATAACTGCCGAAATTGCTAACTCATACAACCGCGACGTTTTTGCTTTTCCGGGTAGGATAGACGATGTTTACTCAGAAGGGTGCAATTTCCTTATCCGGCACAATAAAGCCGCGTTGCTAACCTGCGCGGCGGATCTGGCTTATAGTATGGGCTGGGAGCGGAGCGAAGAAAGCAAACCTATAGAGCAATTTATGTTACCATTTGACCTGTCGGCCGATGAGCAAGCTATATATAATGTTATACAACAACATAAAACACCTGTGGCCATTGATGATCTTAGCCTAAAAATAAATATGCCCATGAGCCAAATAGCCATGGGCCTATTAAATATGGAAATGCAGGGCTACATCCGCTCGCTACCAGGCAAGACGTATAAAGTAAGTTAGTAGAAGTGCCAGAGCTGATAGCCAAAATACGATATGCAAGATCAGATAGATAACTTCATTCTGGCTCTTGCTGCCATTCCCGAAGATCATGCCCGTCTAATAACGCCCAAAAGCAATGCAATAATTGCTATAACTAATAATACGTGTATTATACTTCCTCCTGTAGGATACACAAAAAATCCTAATACCCAACCAATTACCAGGATAACGGCAATAATGTAAAGTAAGCTTCTCATAGTTGTAAGTTTTTTTAGGTAAAAACTTACAATAGCCAAAATCGTTCCAATTAATTGCTTTAAACAAAAAAGCCGCTTTTATTTTAAAAAAGCGGCTTTGCATAATATTTTCTACTAATTAGTATTCATCTTCGTTAAAAAAGAAGTCATCTTTTGTAGGGTAATCAGGCCATATTTCTTCAATATTCTCGTAGGGTTCGCCGTCGTCTTCTAATGCCTGCAGGTTTTCTATAACCTCAACAGGAGCGCCGGAACGTATAGCATAGTCAATTAATTCGTCTTTTGTGGCAGGCCAGGGTGCATCCTCCAGGTGAGATGCCAATTCAAGTGTCCAGTACATATTCTATCTATATTTTAGTTTTTGAATGAGTTTTCAATTTTCGCAAAAGTATAACATTTTTATATCGTTTATCAAGATATTTTTTTAATTTTTTTTAATCTTCGGAAGCCATTGATTTTCAGCAACATTCAGTTCGTTTGCTAATTTGCGTCCTAATACAAAAAGATAATCGCTCAGCCTGTTCAGATAAATTATTGTCAGGTCATCTACCAAACTGTTTTCCGCGAGATAGGTTACTGCCCGCTCGGCGCGACGGCAAACGCAACGTGCCAAATGGCAATACGATACAACCGTACTTCCACCGGGTAAAATAAAATGCGTCAATTCGGGCAGTTGTTCATTCATCTTGTCAATTGTTGTTTCCAGTAGTTCTACTTCTGCCATGGTCAGATCCGGAAGCGTCATTTTAGAACGATCAGGATCGGCAGCCAGGTGCGAGCCTATTATAAACAAGGTTTCCTGTATTTGTTTTAATATTTCTTTATGAGCGGCTTCAATTTGCTGATCGCGGATCAAACCTATCCAGGAGTTCAATTCGTCAACGGTTCCGTAACTTTCTATGCGGATGTTATGCTTAGGCACACGCGTTCCGCCAATAAGAGAAGTAAAGCCTTTATCGCCTGTTTTAGTGTAAATCTTCATTTTAGTTTTGTCGCAGCTAAACTTAGTTAATAATTGGAACAATATTTTATATGTAAATTAAACAACGGTATTTTTACCGTTAAATTAAATTTTGCATCAGTTATGAAACCTGTGCTTTTTTCCACCCCGTTATTTTTGATGTTTGTTTTTGCATTTGTGCTATTTGGCTTTAAGTGTGGCAGCACCGCGGAAGGTGAAAAAGAAACGGTTGCCCAGTCTGTCTTTCAGCAAAAATTTGATCTTATTACAGAAAAACAATTTAATGACCTTTTTCCGCAACGGGATAAGTTTTATACGTATGCTGCTTTTATGCGGGCTGTGCACGATTTAGGGAAGATAAAGGTGAAAGTTTCGCGCAGGGCCTTGTCTGTTTACCAGATAGTACGCACTGATAAAAACACAGGTAAGGACTCAATAGTAAGACAGGATATTGATTGGAACGAACCCTGGGCAAAAGTAAAACCGGATAGTATTTTTACAGTTGATTACGGCGACTTTTGCACCGCTGCCGATTCATTAACCAACAAAAAAGAACTGGCTGCTTTTTTTGCGCATATAGCCCACGAAACCCGTCACGGGGTTAACGGAACTTATACTGATGGCTTAATGTTGCGCCACGAAGCTAATACTTCATTAACATATTATGGCGAGAGCGATGAATACCCACCCGTAGCGGGTAAAAAATATTATGGCCGCGGGCCAATGCAATTGAGTTATAACGGTAACTATGGCAAGGCGTCAGACTGTATTTTTGGTGATAAAAAAGTTTTGCTGAACGATCCTGATAAAGTAGAGAACAATGCGGTTGTAGCATTTAAGGTGGCTATATGGTTTTGGATGATGCCCGAAACGCATAAGCCATCAGCCCATGATGTTATGATAGGGAAGTGGCAACCCAATGCTGTAGACAAAACCAAAGGCCGCACACCTGGTTTTGGCATGACCATTAATATAATAAACGGAGCTGTGGAGTGTAACAAAGGTGAAAATGAGGGCATGAATGACAGAATTGCCTTTTACCGCCACTTTCTAGCTAAGCTTGGAGTTGCCGATGCTAACTGCGCATGTTCATGCGGTAAGATGGCGTTTTATACGTATTCTAATTAGTTTAGCACAGGTCGGCCAGTCGGTTAACAAATTCGGCTATATGGGTAGCTTTGAGAGATGAAACGGGGTGATGGCTGCCAATTATGAGCGTGTGATCAACTATTTCTATCACAAAGTCATCATCGCGTATATCCATTACAGAATTCCGGAAGTTGCGGTCTATCCCCGCAGTAGCTTTCTGAACATCGCTCACGATAACATAAAACATACTGCTGAATGTTTTATCCTCGCTAAAATCAAGCTCAATAGGGTGTATCAGCTCAATTATTTTATCCCTTAAAGTTTCGGGCCTTATAACAACCCTTCCAAAATCTTTTTTTAAATAAGCTAACGCCCAGGTATGATATAAGTAAAAGTCTTCGGCGGCATCGTTTTCAGGTAAAGCCTTGTGCCTGGTTTCTATAAACAAAAGGTAAGAATCGCTGCGCTCGTGTTTCATCACATACGACGCACGCAAATTTATTTCGATGCAGTTTCTAAATGCCTCAAAATCCTCTAAATGAAAATTAATGTGTCCGGTAAACTGCAGGTCAAACCGGCTTTTAAGGGTTGAATAGATATCTTTAAAATTATCAATAGTGGCGCTGTTTAGTCCGCTTATATCAAAAGGTAAATTATCCATTGCAACGAGTTAGGTTTGCAGCCGTTAATATTAACTACTTACTCAGCTTGATCTTACCCGCGGGCTGGTCTGCTTCCGTTTCCACAGGTTCAGTCTCTGCCTTGCCTATTTTACTTCTGTCAACGGTAATTATATTAGGGTTTGCATAGTCTTTTTCAACCAAACCGTCGCGCATACGCACTATTCTATGCGCGTGCTGAGCAATATCCTCTTCGTGGGTAACCAGTATAATAGTATTGCCTTTGGCATGTATATCCTCTATAAGGCCCATTATTTCTATTGAGGTTTTTGTATCAAGGTTACCTGTAGGCTCGTCGGCTAAAATTATTGAAGGATTATTTATAAGCGCTCTTGCTACAGCAACCCGCTGGCGCTGCCCGCCCGAAAGTTCGTTAGGCTTATGGTCAATACGATTCCCCAGCCCAACATTAATTAATGCCTGGCGTGCGCGCTCCATTCGGTCTTCCTTGTTTACACCGGCATAAACCAGCGGCAGGGCCACATTATCTAACGCGCTGTTACGCGGCAATAAGTTAAATGTTTGGAAAACGAAGCCGATCTCGCTGTTACGTACTTCAGCAAGTTCGTTATCAGTCATGTGGCTGGCGTTAATGCCGTTTAGTATATATTCACCTTTGGTAGGTGTGTCTAAACAGCCCAATATGTTCATTAAAGTTGATTTGCCCGAACCTGACGGCCCCATCAAAGCCACAAATTCACCTTTATTTATAGTTAAAGATACCGATTTTAACGCGTGAATTACTTCGGCGCCTATTACATACTTTCTTCCGATATCCTTAATGGTGATGAGTGGCTTCATATATTATTTTTATTGCTTTGACGTCGTTTTGCTAAAAATGTTACGGATGCTTATAAATTGTCTGTGCTATCCAATAACCTTCGCCACTAAAAAGTATTGATCATTATGTTTAGGTGCGTTTTCAAGCGCTTCTTCTGTGGTTATATCTTGCCTGGCAACATCTTCCCGCACAACATTAACCTCGGTTGACATATACACCAAAGGCTCTACACCTGATGTATCTACCTCGTTAAGTTTGGCCATAAAATCAAGTATCCGGTTCATATCTCCAATCATTTCCTGCTTATCATCCTCGTGCAGATCCAGGCGGGCCAGGTGAGCTATCTTGTCAACGGTTTCCTTATCAATATTCATTTTTTATTTAAATTTTTGTTTGATAATGCTATGCACCTTATCGCGCAACGCATCAGCATCATCTAAAGTTAAATGCGCCGTTTCTACCGGCTCATGTACAAATATATTACAAATACCCGGTTTGCTGCCATGCTGCAGGCCGGTATCCCATAAAATCTTCCATGTATTGAGCGAAGTTACAGGAATTATAGGCACTTTCAATTCAATTGCCAGCCGGAACGGGCCATTTTTAAACTCATGTAAAACCGGCGGATATTCATCCGCTATGCGCCCCTCCGGAAAAATAATTACGGATCTACCTGCCGCCAACGACTCTGATGCCCGTTTAAAAGCGCGGTAGGACGACATTTTACTATCGCGGTTAACCGGAATATCAACTGTTTTAAAAAACAGGCGGGTTACAAAGTGATTCACCAATTCATCCTTGCCCATAAAACAATGGTTGTTGTTTTTAACGAGTATGGTCATGGCTGTAATGTCAAGATTAGATGTATGATTTGGGCAGATAATATAGGTGCGGCTCCAGTCTATAGTTTTTTCATATTTAAAACGGTAAACTATCCCAACTGATATCGAGCTTATAAACCCCCAGGTGCGCCTTATGGCGTTCATGTGTTTATAATTGTGTGGGTTGCGCGACAACAGGTACAGAAACGGGAAACATAAGGCGTAAGTTAGGGCCACTGATGCTGCGTATAAAAAGCAGTGTACCTTCCTCAATATTATTTTCATCGCCATCAAAAATAGAAAAAATACTTACTTTCGCCGCTATGGAAATTGTTGTAAGTGGTATTCGTTCTACCGGAAATCTGCACCTCGGGAATTACTATGGTGCGATACAAAACTTCGTGAAAATGCAGCACGAGTACAATTGCTTTTTTTTTATTGCCGATCTGCACTCACTTACAACACATCCTACGCCGGCCAGCCTGCATACCAATGTTAAAAGTGTGCTTATAGAGTACCTTGCCGCCGGAATTGACCCGGAAAAAGCTACTATATACGTACAGTCTGATGTGCCCGAAATTGCTGAACTGTATTTGTACCTTAACATGAACGCCTATTTGGGCGAGCTGGAACGAAGTACATCGTTTAAAGATAAGGTACGAGCCAACCCTGAAAACGTTAACGCCGGCTTGTTAACTTATCCGGTGCTAATGGCTGCCGATATATTGATCCACAAAGCTACCAAAGTACCGGTAGGTAAAGATCAGGAGCAACATTTGGAAATGGCACGCACATTTGGTAACCGCTTTAACAGGTTGTATAATAACGAATACTTCCCGGAGCCGTACGCTTTTAACTTTAGCAGTAACCTGGTTAAGATACCGGGATTAGATGGTAAAGGCAAAATGGGTAAATCAGAAGGAGAGGGGAACGCCATATTTTTAGGTGACGCGCCGGAGGTTATCCGTAAAAAAGTAATGCGCGCAGTTACAGACAGCGGCCCTACAGTTGAAAATCAGCAAAAACCTGATGAGATACAAAACCTGTTCGACCTGATGAAGGTAGTATCCACACCAGATACTTACGATCATTTTAACAACTTATATAACACCTGCCAGGTACGTTATGGTGATCTGAAAAAGCAATTAGCCGAAGATATGATCATCGCCACCGCGCCCATCCGCGACCGTATAAATGCTATTGCTGCCGATACCAGTTATTTAAGCAAAGTTGCTAAAATCGGCGCTGAAAAGGCCCGCGAAAGCGCATCGCGCACTATTAAAGATGTCCGCGAGATAATAGGTTTCCGTAGTTTTTAGTTAGTTCATGGTTCATAGATCATGGCTCATAGTACCTTTCTAAATGTTAATAGTTGATAGTTTATAGCTCATGGTGTATATTAGTCGCAAATTAATAGGGTACGTTTTCAATTTATAGCTATGATCCATGAACTATCAACTATGAACTACTACCCATCAACCATGATCTAAATGCATATTGCTATTGTTGGAAATATAGGAGCGGGCAAAACCACGCTCACCGAAATGCTGGCCAAAAACTATGGCTGGGATCCCCTTTACGAAGCCGTTGACAACAACCCTTACCTGGAAGATTTTTACAGCGATATGAAGCGCTGGAGCTTTAATCTGCAGATTTATTTCCTAAACAGCCGCTATCGTCAGATCATCGAAATACAAAAAAGCGGTCGCAATATTCTTCAGGACAGAACGATTTATGAGGATGCCTACATTTTTGCGGAGAACCTGCATGATATGGGTCTGATGACCACCCGCGATTACGAAAATTACACATCCATATTTGATAATATTACCGAATATATAAAACCGCCCGATCTGCTGGTTTATCTTAAAGCATCGGTACCTACTTTGGTAAACAATATCCAACGCCGTGGCCGCGAGTATGAGATAGGTATCCGCATAGATTATTTATCAAAACTGAATGAAAAGTACGATAAATGGATAACCGGTTATAACCTGGGTAAGCTTTTAATACTGGATAAAGATAATCTTGATTTTGCCAACAACACCGAGGATATGGCTACCATAGTTCAGGCTATTGAGAGGGAAGTAAACGGATTGTTCTAATAATAAATATCATTAACATAACATGAAAAGAAATTGCTTTATTTTTGCGATTTTATATCTTTTGGTTAGTTGTAAGTCGGTACCTGATGGGTTAAAAGAGTTAGATGTAAAGGCGTTTGAAATCACTGTTCCCAAAACATGGATGTATGAAGATCCGGGTGATGTGGGAGATTCTTTTGGAGGACAGATCACAGGCCCTAATGTTTTGTTAAATTTTGATTGTAGTGCAGAGGGCTCTGCCAGCAACCTTATGCAAACGGCGAACGATTTCTTATCTTTAGGAGGGTGGAGACAGGCGTGCCATTTTTGCCAAAAAGACGTAATTTATACAGATTCTGCTAATGTTACCGCGTTAAAGCAAAGCGAAATGAACATGAAACATATTAAGGACCCATCCTTAGTAAAAGTAGAGCCTTACCCGGTTGAAAAAATTTTGCGTATCCATGGGCCTACTACAGAACAAAAAAGGTTATTCCCCAATGCTGATTTTATGGCAGATATCAGTAATAAAGACAGCGTTAAAAGTATACCTTTAATACTGCCTATGGTTATTAAACTACATAATATAAAGGTTGATTCCACCGACAAATATGTAATAAAAACTATTTGGCCCAAAAAGCCGGGCAGGGGGATGACTGGGGTTTATATTAAAAGCAGAAACTCCGCTTTTAATTTTCAAATGAACGGTATAGATCTTTCTCCCGCAGACCAGGAACTTGCATTAGCCGCCTTTAAAACCATTACGTTTAAAAAATGAACGTTTTGGGCATTATACCTGCACGTTATGCGTCTTCCCGCTTCCCGGGAAAGCCTTTGGTAGATATTGCCGGAAAGAGTATGATACAACGTGTGTATGAGCAAGTTGCAAAATGCCTCGACCTTACCGATGTTATGGTTGCTACGGATGACGACCGAATATTTGATCACGTGATAAACTTTGGCGGCAAGGCCATTATGACCGGCGACCATCACCAAAGTGGTACCGACCGCTGCGCCGAAGTAGCGGCCATCCATACAGATTACGATGTTATTATTAATATACAGGGCGACGAGCCTTATATAGAACCCGAGCAGATAAGCAAACTTGCCGCTTGTTTTGCCGCGCCGGATGTGCAGATAGCCACTCTTATAAAACGCATTAAAAGCGAGCAGGAGCTGCATAATTCCAACTCGCCTAAGGTGGTGGTAAACAAGCTAAATGAAGCCGTTTATTTTTCGCGTTCGGCTTTGCCGCATATACGTGGAGAGGAGCCGCAGAACTGGCTGGAGTTTTACACGTATTATAAGCACATAGGCATTTACGCTTACCGCGCTGATGTTTTGCAGCAGATAACCAAACTGGAAGTATCGGCGCTTGAAAAGGCTGAAGCACTGGAACAATTACGCTGGATTGAGAACGGCTACCGCATAAAAGTTGCCGAAACCGAATTTGAAACTTATGCTGTTGATACACCGGCAGATTTGGAGTTGCTGCCATAGTTAATTGATTATTGTAACGCTGCCATTTAAGGTTTGCGCGCCGTTTTGGGCATTAATTATGTAATAGTAGGTGCCGGCAGGTAGCTTTTTTCCTTTGTAAAAGCCATCCCAGGAGTTTTGATAGCCGACACTTCTGAACACCATTTCGCCCGATCTGTTAAAAACTCTTACAGTTACACTTTCGTCGCGTTCTAAACCTTCAATTTTCCAGATATCATTATAGCCATCATTGTTTGGCGTAAAAGTGTTGGGTATATACATATCACGGCACTCGCTGGTAATATTAATAGTTTGAGTAGCGGTACACCCATTATTGTCGGTTACCTTTAAATTTACCGGCCCTGACACTCTGGTGGTAAAGTTTGCACTGCCTGATTGTCCATTCCATTCATATTTGGCAAAGCCAGGCGGCGCAGTTAAAGTAATACTTTGATTTCTTAATTCGCAAAGTGTAGCATCAGCTAACTGCAGGGTAGGATTAGCAACAAACTGTACGTCTATATCTTCAGTTACTATACATCCGGCGGCGCTTGTTATGGTAGCGCTATATCTGCCCGATGCACTAACGGTAATTTTATCGCCGATCTCCTGTGTAGACCATTTGATCGTACCTCCCGAATAGGTTGCCTTAATATCTATATTCTGCCCATCGCAAAGGGTATTGGTAATGATCTTTTCAAGTTTTAACGTGGGTATACTCTCAAAGTTGAGCGTATAAGCGGCTGATGTGTTGTCGCAAGTGGCCAGCTTACTGCTAAGTTTAATTTCGTAATTGCCGGCCTGAGTGGTTGATATACTGGTTTTATCTTTTTCAGCACTTAACACCGCGCCATTAAACAACCAGTTAATGCTATACGTGCCGTCATTAATAAAGCTTGTGGTTAATACGGCTGATTCGCCAACGCAATAGATGGATTTGTTGGCCGATATGCCTGGTTTGGGTACGCTGATAAAATTTAAGGTAAAAGCAGAGGATGTATTATCGCAGGCAACTAAATTGCTGCTTACCTTAAGTGTGTAATTACCTGTATCGGCTGTTGTTATGCTGGATTTATTTTGTTCTACACTTAATAGATTCCCATTGCGAAACCAGTTGAGTGTATAAGAGCCGTCGTTCACAAAATTGGTGGATAACGTTGCCATATCACCAATGCAATAAGCTGTTTTGTTAGCCGATAATGTTGGCTGTGGTACGCTTATAAAATTCACTTCTACTTCTTTTGTTGATACCCATGTGCCTGAACAACTGCTTGCTTCCACTTTGTATTTTCCGGATTCCGTTGTATTTAACACAGCTGTGGAGTTGCCATTTAATACGCCGTTTTTGTACCACCTGTAGCTGTAATTACTGTTTGCATTAACTTGCAAGGTGGTTGATGTACCCTGGCATTGATTAATTTTGTCGGGATAATTAAATGTAAGTACAGGCGTAGTAATAACATTAACTTTTAAGTGGCGGGTTTCTACCCTGACATTTGAACATGGGTCAATTATCGCTGCATAATAGTCTCCCGCACTATTTATTTTTAGTGTATTTTGGGTTTCTCCGTTTATTAACTGTCCATCTTTATACCATAAAAAAGCCAGGGCATTGTATTGAACATAATGAATTCGGGCGGTAACAGATTCGTTTTCACAAATGTCAACATCTTCCAGATTAAATTGTCGTCCGTCAACATTTATTGCCTGTAATTTAAAATTCGGATCAATATAAGGCTTGTAATCTTGTACTAAAAAGTAAAGACCATTTGACGTCGCTACCCAAATGCCATCTTCACACACTTCACCATGCGAAAATATTAATCGCGATCTTGAAAATTTATAGGTGTCAGCATTTACTGCTATGTCATTAACACATATATTCCCCAACGCATCGAAGTGAGAAAAAGAATATTTAGCATTGACACCTTTGTGATATTGGGAATTACTAAAGTAAAGGCCATCCGCCGCCCCAACAAGTAAGTTTTCCTTGACCAGATCAGATAGCAAATCACTTTCATTACTGAACTTTCTTAACCCCATTATTGATGTTATTTTGTTAATATCAACGCCGTTAAGATAGGTTTCGTAAGGTCGGTGTGGGTCAGACGAGTAATTCCAATAATTTTGAAACAAGCCTTTTTCTGTAGCCCAAAAGTTGTTAGCGAACAACGAAAATTGTTGACTTACATCATAAGGGTTACCGACAGAAATATATGCAGATTTTACAAGGTTACCGTGTACGTTACCCGTAAATACCTCCCCTCCGTACACTGTATGCCCAAGTAGTTTAGTAATATCGTAGCTTATAAAATTAGGATCATCATTATAGCATCTGCAAAAATTGGTGCCATGAAAAATTAAGTCACGATATGATTTTTCGAATAACCTGCTATCGGATTCTACATCAGCAGGTGTTACAATTTCCGTTTTATAATCATACTTAAAAATACCTTTATCTGTTGTTATAAAAACCTGATACAGGGGATTTAAAAAGTAGTTATCCGAGTTATTATAGGCGTTATTTACACCAACTCCAGTTACGCTGCCTTTAATTCCGTTTATAGTAGAAATTAATTTAACACCGCCGTTTTTATACTGGATTGTATTTACTGATTTGGTGGCTATAAATACTGTATCCTTACTTACACCGGCTATATCAATAAATTGAAAATTATTGTAAGCGCTAAAAGTTGCTGTGTAGTCATCAATGTCGCGTGTTATGCTATTTATCCGATACACTTCGTTATTTTGAGCCAATACCCACAAATACGGGTCGTATACATCACGATTTATTTTAAGTATATTTTTCCCGCTTAAAAATGTACCACTTATATGCAGGTCCATATCCTGCTGGCCGTACGAAGTCTTAAAAAGAAAAGTTAAAATGATAAAGGTTAAAAGGAAAAAAAGACGCATTAAGTAATTTTAAGAAGCTAAAATAATCTAAAATTCTTATTTCACAAGCCGCAAACTTACTTGCCTTAGGCGTCTTTACCTGTTACATAGCGCTTTATAATCATTATCAGGCAACTAATCTTTAATCATTAAACTCCCAAAAAAATTCCTAATTTTGTATCCCGTACACAAACAAAAATCATGACCAAATATATATTTGTTACGGGCGGTGTAACCTCTTCGTTAGGAAAAGGTATTATATCAGCTTCCTTAGCTAAATTGCTTCAATCGCGCGGTTATCGCGTAACCATCCAAAAGTTTGATCCTTATATTAACATTGACCCCGGAACACTAAATCCGTACGAGCATGGCGAATGTTATGTTACCGAGGATGGTGCCGAAACCGACCTGGACCTTGGTCATTACGAGCGTTTTTTAAATACGCCAACCTCGCAGGCCAATAATATTACCACGGGCCGTATCTATCAAAACGTAATAAACAAAGAACGCGAAGGTGCTTTTTTGGGTAAAACCGTACAGGTGGTACCTCATATTACCGATGAAATAAAAAGGAATATGCGCATACTTGGCGAAAGTGGTGAGTATGATATCGTTATAACCGAATTAGGCGGCACGGTAGGCGATATTGAGTCATTACCTTATATCGAGGCTGTTCGTCAGTTTAAGTGGGAGGCGGGTCCCGGTAATTCAATTGTTATTCACCTTACGCTTGTGCCATATCTGGCTGCTGCCGGCGAATTAAAGACCAAACCTACCCAGCACTCGGTTAAAATGTTGCTGGAGTATGGTATACAACCGGATATACTGGTTTGCCGCACCGAGCATCATTTAAATGCTGATCTCAGAAAAAAAATCGCTTTATTTTGTAACGTTAACATCAATGCCGTTGTCGAATCAATTGACGCGCCATCAATTTATGATGTACCGCTGCTGATGTTGAAAGAGCAATTGGATAAAACGGTATTAACAAAATTAAAGCTGCCGCATAAGGTTGAACCTGATCTGGAAACCTGGAAAGAGTTTCTGGGCGGTTTAAAAAACCCTACATCTGAGGTTTGTATAGGGCTGGTGGGTAAATACGTTGAATTGCCTGATGCTTACAAATCAATAATAGAATCGTTTATACACGCCGGCGCTAAAAACGAATGTAAGGTAAAGGTAAGATATATACCATCAGAGGAGTTAACGCCTCAAAACGCTGTTGAGAAGCTCCAGGGTTTGGACGGGGTGCTGGTAGCGCCTGGTTTTGGTGAACGTGGTTTTGAAGGAAAAATAGCTGCCATTAAATATGTGCGCGAAAATAATATACCATTTTTTGGTATTTGTTTGGGTATGCAATGCGCGGTTGTTGAGTTTGGCCGCAATGTTTTAAAGTTGGAAGGTGCAAGCAGTACAGAAATGAACCCTGATACACCTTACCCCGTTATTGCCATGATGGAAGAACAAAAAAAGGTGGTAAACAAAGGCGGAACCATGCGCTTAGGCGCTTATCCATGCGATATAAAGAAGGGTAGCAAAGCGGCTGCAATATATGGCAAACTGCATATATCCGAGCGCCACCGCCATCGTTATGAGTTTAATAACGCTTACTTAAGCCAATATGAAAAGGCAGGGCTGGTGCCATCAGGTTTTAACCCTCAAAATAATTTAGTGGAAATTGTTGAATTAAAGAATCACCCGTTTTTTATAGGCGCGCAGTTCCACCCCGAATTAAAATCAACGGTTGCTAATCCGCATCCACTTTTTATTAACTTTGTCGCCGCTTCAATGGCTTATGCCCGCAAGAAGTAAGAATTTGTACGAGATACGATATAATGGATAGAAATACGTTTACAGGATTATTCCTGATCATGATCATCATTGCCGGTTCGGTTTATTTAATGAAACCATCCGACGCTGAGATACAAAAAGAGAAAGCCCGTGTACATCAGGATTCTTTAAAAAAAGCCGGTAAGGTTGCAACCGCACCGGCAGTGAAAGCCGATACAATAGCAAAGCAACCTGCAATAGATTCGGTCGCGCTAAAAAGTCCGTTTGGCGCTTCTTTAGCCGGCAGCGAACAGTTGATCACTTTAGAGAATAAGGATATCCGCTTAAAATTAAGCACCCGTGGCGCGCGTGTTTATTCAGCCGAACTCAAGAATTTTAAAACTTTTGATAAGAAGCCGCTGATATTATTTGATGGCACCGAAAATAAATTTGGCACCACAATAACCGCCGGTGCTACCGTTGTAAATACCAACGAAAGGTATTTTACCACAACTGCCACAAATATGCAGGTTGCCGCACAGGATTCTGCTTCTATAACGTTTCGTTTAAGCTACAGCCCTACACAGTATATTGATTATATATATACGCTTAAAGGCGAGGGCTACAAAGTTGGTTTTACTGTTAAACCTGTTGGTTTAGAGAGCGTAATGGTTAACAGTAGTAAGCTTAACCTGAATTGGGAAAGCAATGTGCGTAAGCAGGAAATGGACATGAACCTGGAGCGCCAGTACTCATCTGTTTTCTATAATACATTTGATGATGGTGTTGAAAACCTGAGTGAAACATCAGATGACGCAAAGGAAGTGGCTGATCATAAGATACAATGGGTGTCATTTAAAGCTCACTTTTTCTCGAGTGTTTTAATTGCGACCAATGGCATCAGTAAAGCAAATATGGAAGTGAGCCACGATACTTCAGACCATGTGCATATTAAGCTAATGAAGGCTAACCTGGTAGTGGACCGTGCCGCTGATGGTACATTCCCTATGCAGTTTTATTTTGGATATAACAAACTTGATTTTTTACAAAAGCAGGGTTATGATCTGGAAAAACAGGTAGATCTGGGCTGGGGGCCGTTGAAGTACATCAACAGGTTCGCGGTGTTGCCGGTGTTTCATTTTTTAGAGCAGTTTAACTGGAGCTATGGCTGGATAATTCTGGCCTTAACGGTGATATTAAAATTGGTATTATCTCCGCTTACTTACAAGTCATATCTTTCAATGGCTAAAATGCGTGTGCTTAAGCCCGAGATGGATGAGATAAAAGGAAAGGTAGGAGAGGATAATCCAACTTTATTACAGCAGGAGTACCTTAAGCTCTATAAAAAGGCCGGAGTAAATCCGCTGGGGGGATGTTTGCCGCTATTGCTGCAAATGCCGATAGTAATTGCGTTCTTCAGGTTCTTCCCGAGTTTGTTTGAGCTTAGGGGCGAAAGCTTTTTGTGGATGCATGATCTTTCAACTTATGATCCGTTTATTCAATTTGGTTTTACCCTTCCGTTTATAGGTGGTCACCTGAGTTTGATGTGCGTGCTGATGACTATTTCAACGCTTATCTACACTTATTTTAACAACCAGATATCGGGCGTTACCGGGCAAATGAAGTACATAGGTTACATTACACCTATTATATTCTTAGGCGCATTGAACAGCTACCCAGCCGGCTTGAACTACTATTACTTCCTGGCTAACATGTTTACCTTCTTACAACAATACATCATCAGATTAATGGTGGATGACAAGAAGATCCACGCGCAAATACAGGAGAATAAAAAGAAACCTGAAAGCACTAAAAAGAAATCAGGCTTTGGTGCTAAAATGGAAGAAATGATGCGCCAGCAGCAGCAGGTTAAAGGGAAGAAGTAGTGATTTGTGATTAGTTGATTGGAGATTAGATATATTAGGGTCGCAGTTTCTGCGGCCCTTTTTTATTTTTCGGCTTTTATATTTACCTGATGACTTGTCCTGAAATAAGTTTACACTTCAAAAGTGTAAACGATGAACAAAATCAAAGAAGAAAAGATCATAAATGACCATGTGATCGGAGGTTTAAGTTTTCGTACTTTAGCATTAAAG
>Ga0164241_10001841_pt1 | contig 24614 bp, 26 predicted proteins | sample OricomyardsoilBY_FD_108780 | JGI IMG/M metagenome (GOLD analysis project Ga0164241, IMG submission 108780) | Backyard soil microbial communities from Emeryville, California, USA - Original compost - Back yard soil (BY) | ecosystem: Environmental > Terrestrial > Soil > Unclassified | place: USA... | reverse complement strand
TTGATGGACAGCGTCACCCGTTTCGCAATGGCACAACGCGAGATCGGTTTGTCCGCGGGCGAACCGCCTGCCTCGAAAGGGTACACGCCGACAGTGTTTGCGGAACTTCCCAAATTGCTGGAACGCGCAGGCCCCGGCCTTCAGGGGCACACCGGTTCGATCACCGGGTTATTCACAGTTCTTGTTGAAGGCGACGATCATAACGAGCCCGTTGCCGATGCGGTGCGTGGTATTCTCGACGGACATATCGTGCTGGAACGCGCCATTGCCGAACGTGGGCGTTTTCCGGCGATCAATGTTTTGAAGTCGGTGTCCCGTTCCATGCCAGCCTGCAACAGCCAGACTGAACAAGCCATTGTCGCAAGCGCCCGCGCGCCGCTCGCCCTCTATGAGGATATGGCCGAGTTGATCCGTCTTGGCGCATACAAGCCTGGCACGAATGTTGAAGTGGATGCAGCGACAAAAGTCTATCCGAAGCTCGAAGCGTTCCTAACGCAAAAGAAAGATGAACGCGCCATACTGGGCGACGGATATGTAGAGTTGGAGGCCATCATGGCCGAGCTGGCAGGTGGGAGCACAGCATGAAACGCGCCGATACGCTTTTGCGCGTAAAGCGATTCAAGGTCGACGAACTCAAGCGCCGCATGGGCACGCTTGATGCGATGAAGGCCGATCTCGACCGCAAGCTCGCCGATCTCGATGAGTCCATCGCGCGCGAACGCCAGCGCGCCAATGATTCGGATATTGGCCGCCTCGCCTTCCCATCCTTTTTGCGCTCCATCGAGACGCGGCGGGAAAATCTGCGCGAGACGCTGAAGGAAATCGAACGCGAACGGGCTGTGGCGCAAAACGAACTGGCGGGCGCCTATCAGGACCTCAAAGCCTTCGAACTGGCCACCGAGCAACAGGCCAGAAGGCTTCAGGAGGCGGAGGCCAGGCGCTCCCAATCCCAGCTCGACGAGATGGCCCTCGTCCGCCACCTGCGCAAACACGCCCTTCGGCAAGCGTAGCGGGCCTTTACACCTGCCTTGGCAACTCTGGTGCGTTAACTTTCTAGTGCTTTGTTTTACGGGAGGATTCTGCTTTCCGTTCCACTATGTCATAGTTCTTGCATGCAGCGTTGAGTCGCGGGGAGACTCGAATGGCTATGACAACACCAAACGGCTTTACACCTAATGGCCTTACACCAAATGGCCTAGGCGATACGCAGACACCTGACCAGTTTGGTCGCTACGCCATCATTTTGCTGGCGCTTGCGGGCATTGCCGGGGTGTTTTTGGTCCATCAGGTCGCCCAGCTGGTCTTTTCCATGCTGTTCGCGGGCGGGGTCGCGCTGGTGCTGTTCAGCATCGTGGCCCGGCCTCTGGGGTCCCCCCAACGTGAAACCTGGGTCGCGGCTTTGATCGCCTGCGGTCTTCTCACCCTCATTCTCGGCACGTTCGGCTGGCCGTCCGTACTTTAAGGCGCCCACATTTCAAGGCGCCTACTGGGATATTCGCGATGTCTATTTCCGAAGTTATCGCCCCCCTTCTGGGGCGCATCGCCATCGGTTGGTATCTGGTCAACGAGACGTGGAAATATGCGGTCGATTGGGATGGCACCATCGCCATGCTCGATTCGCTGCACATCACCGCGCCGCCGGTCCTGTTTGGCCTCTTCCTCTTCATGGTGGCGCTCACCTCGCTGGCGCTGATTCTGGGCTATTACACCCGTCAGGCGGCCATGGCCCTGTTCGCGGCCATGCTCGGCATCACCGTTCTCCTGCACCATTTCTGGGACATGCAGGGCGCCGCCCGGAACGTGGCGTTTGACCTGTTTTCGCGCGATGTGGTGCTGATGGGGGCGCTGTTGCTGCTGGTGGGAATGGGCGCGGGACGCTTCGCCGCCGACAATTCAGGCAAGAAAAAGGGCGGCCACTAAACCGCCCGGCATACAAATCCGCCATCTCAACGCGCCGTCCGTCGTTGCGTTCCACATTTACCGATTTTTTTTTGAGGGCAGGGCAGGGAGCCTTAGAAAGGCCCCCGAAAATGAATGAGGCGGCCGGCGCATTTGCGCCGTAGCCGCCTCATACTGCCCCCTTTAAGCGGACTTACCGCCTGTTTGAACTCCCCCAAGCCAAACCGGCGACGGACGTAACCTGTAGTGTGAGGGGGCTCCGGCGCAATCCCTAGATTGGCCTGCCCAATTCTTTTGCAGTGCCGTGTGGATTCAAAGTCACATTAGAGTCAATAGTTCGGCAATAATGTTACGCGAAGGTTCAGCCGCCGCGAAAATGCTTCGAGAGCTTCAGCCCCTGGCGCTGATAGTTCGAGCCGATGCCCTGCCCATAGCCTTCCGGCGGCGGATCGGTGAGCCGTTCGAACACCAGCCGCCCAATGATCTGGCCGTGTTCCAGAATAAACGGCACCTCGCGCGAGCGCACTTCCAGCACCCCGCGCGCCTGTGGCGGCTTGCCCGGCTCAAAGCCAAAACCGGGGTCGAAGAAACCCGCATAATGCACCCGAAATTCGCCCACCAGCGGGTTGAACGGTACCATCTCGGCGGCATGGTCATAGGGAATTGCCACCGCCTCCCGGCTGACCAGAATGTAGAATTCATCGGGGTCGAGGATCATGGTCCCGGCGGTATTGGCCTCCACCGGCTCCCAGAAATCGCTGGGCTCCAGGCCATCGCGCCGGTCCACATCAATGATCCCGGTGTGGCGCTTGGCCCGCCAGCCGATTCGCTTGCCGCCCTCACCCAACAGGTCGATGGAGAGCGCCAGCCCATTGTCGATATCCGCCTCACCCGACACCAGCGGGCTGTCGGCATGGAGCCGCCGCAGCTGCGTATCGGTGAACACAGGCGAGCCATGGCGCACCCGGAGCTGGTTCAGCTTGGAGCCCTTGCGCACCAGAATGGGGAAGGTGCGGGGCGAAATCTCGGCATAAAGCGGCCCGCGATAGCCCGCCTCCACCCGGTCGAAGGCCTGTCCATTATCGGTAATCAGCCGGGTGAACACGTCGATCCGCCCGGTGGAGCTTTTGGGATTAGCCGTGCCAGACACCCGCGCCGAAAAATCGGCCTGTTCCAGCAGCGGCACAATATAGACGCAGCCGGTCTCCAGTACCGCGCCATGGGTAAGGTCGATCTCATGCATAAAGACCGACGGCAGCTTGTCGCTCACCTTGGCATGGGGACCGGGCAGAAAACTCGCCCGCACCCGCCACGCCACCGGCCCCAGCCGCAAGTCGATGCTGGCGGGCTGAATCTGCCCCTCCTCCATCTCCTCGCTGGCCAAAATCTCGCGCTTTGCCCGGATCAGCCTTTTCAGCACATGGCTGGGCAGAATGCCGGTGGAATTGCGCCCGAAGGACTCGCCCTCGCCGCGCTCGATCTCGTTCACATTCGCGTCGCCAGTATCAGCCATGCGGCTTTATAGGGGGCCGGATTTTCGCGGTCACGGGGTGTCCCCAAGAAACCCACGGATTTCGCTCAACGCCTCCGCCAACCCGCAGCGGCGAACCGGCGCATCCGCCGGAAAGGCGGAAAGCAGGCGCGAAGGCGTCGCCGGTTCCAGAATCACAAAACAGCCTTTGTCGTCCCGGCTACGGATCAGCCGCCCAAAAGCCTGTTTCAGCTTCAGCCGGGTCAGCAGATCATCATAGGTTTTGCCAAAGCGCGCCCGCCGCGCCCGGTGCAACACAGTGGGCCGTGGCCATGGCACCTTGTCGAATACTGCGAGGCGCAGCGAACGCCCCGGCACATCCACCCCATCGCGCAACGCATCGGTGCCAAGCAGACAGGCATTTTCCTCCGCCCGGAACAGGTCGATCAGCGCGCCCGTATCCAGCCGGTCCACATGCTGGGCATAGAGCGTGATGCCTGCATCCGCGAGCGGGGCCGCAATTCTGGATTCCACAGCCCGCAGCGCCCGTACAGCAGTGAACAATCCAAGCCCGCCGCCGCCCGCCGCCAGAAACAATTCGCGATAGGCGGTCGCCACCTGCTCCACCTCGCGCCGGTTCACATCGCGGATGATGAACACCCGCGCCTGCTCGGCATAATCGAAAGGCGAACCAAAACGCGCCCGCCGTGGCGGTTCGGGCAGATGATGGGCCCCGGTGCGCACCTCCGCACTCGCCCAGTCATCCACGCCCTCGCTTAAATCGCGCAAAGTTGCGGAGGTGATAAGCACGCCATGCGCGGGCGCCAGAACCTCGGTCGCCAACGGCACGGTGGGGTCCACCCAATGACGGTGCAGCCCGACATCGCTATCGCGCCCGTCATCGCGGCTGATCGCGAACCAGTCGACAAATTCTTCCGAAGGCGTCTCGTCCTCCAGCGCATCGAGCATGGAAATCCAGGCGGGCAAAACAATCTTCGCCCGCCGCAGCAGACCGCGCGCCGCCGCTTCAATCCGCGCGCGCTGAAAACTCTCAAGCTCGCTTGCCTTGTCGTCCAGCCTTTTGCGCAATGCCTGCGAAAGCCCCAGCAGCGGCCGCGCAAGACGGCGCAGCGCCTGCGCAAGTTCGCGCGCCGCATCGCGTAATTCATCATCCAATGGCTGAGGCTCGGCTTCGAGCGAATAATAGGTATCACCATCTTCACTGCGTGCCCGCACATGGCCATAGGCCAACGCCAGAAACTGCTCGCCCGCCCCGCGCGGGTTACCTTGCGCAATCCGCTGCAACCAGCCTTCGCCGCTGAGCGCGCCCGCCGCGTGTACCGATGCATCGAGCGCGCTGTGCGCCACATCATCATCGCCAATAATATCTTTCAGCCGTTCTTCGAGCCCGCGCATCCGGCTGCGGCTTTTGGCATCCGGCCCTCTGATCCAGCGGCGCAAATCGGCCATCTCGCGCCCCGAAAGCCGCGCCGAAAACCCTGAATCCGCCGCATCGAACAGATGATGGCCTTCGTCAAACACATAGCGCACGCGCTTTTCCGGCGGTGCATCGCTCGTTTCATCCAGCAGCAACGCATCGCCCGCGGCCTGCGAAATCACCAGCGCATGATTGGCCACCACAATCGGCGCATGACGCGCGCGCCGGACCGCCCGCTCAATGAAACAGGTACGGTAATGCGAACACGCCGCATAAATACATTCCCCGCGCCGGTCGGTGATTTCCGAAAGCTGAAAACTCGCGGCGAGAAAAGCCGGGAAATTCTGGCCCGAAAGATCGCCATCCGCCGTCGCGCCGATCCAGCGCGCCACCAGCCCCAAGGCGATGCTGCGTTGTCCCGGCGTGATCGCGGTGCGCCGTGCCGCTTCCTCAAAATTGAGCAGGCAGAGATAATTCTCCCGCCCCTTGCGAATAACCGCTTTTTCCTCGCGCTCGGCGGGGTCAGGATAAAGCCGCGCAATTTCCTGCATGATCTGGCGCTGCAAATTGCGTGTATAGGTCGAGAGCCAAAGCCCCGGCCCGTTCTTCTCCGCCCACACACTGGCGGGCGCGAGATAGCCCAGCGTCTTGCCAATGCCGGTGCCCGCCTCGATCAGCGCAATTTTCGGCGCCCCCGCTTTTTCGCGCGGCCCAAAGGCATAGCTCGCGCTCTGCGCATAATCACCCTGTTCGGCGCGCGGTTCATGCGAGGTGCCGACAAGTTGTGCCAGCCGCGCGCGGGCTTCATCGCCGTCCACCGGCAAAGAGCCGGGCCGATCCGCCGCCTGGGTGTCTTCCCATTCGGGCAGCGTCTTCCACGCATCATATCCGGCAAGCGGCCCGCCCACCCGTTCGGGCGGCCCGACCGCTGCTTCCACCAGCGGCCCCCATTTCCAACCCGCGCGCGAAAGCGATGCCGCAATCGGTTGCAGCTTCGCCTTGCGCGATGTTTCGGCAAGTTCGGTCAGCAACAGCGCGGCGGCTTCACCCAAAATTTTCGCCTGGTCTTCGGCACTGTGCGGCACCGCCAGCCCCAAAGCCCGCGCCAGCCCCAGCGCACTGGGAATGCAGGCCTGCGCCGGTCGTACAAAGGCAAACAATTCGAGCACATCGTAATGGGAGCCATGCGCCTGCACCGAAAGCCGCCCGGCGACAAACCCCGCATGGGCCACCAGCGCATCGCCAGAGCGGAACAGCCGCCGCGCCTCTTCCAGCGAGAGACGCAGACAATCCCCATACTGACACACCACGCCGCCCCCCGGCGCGGTCACCAGCGCGGCCAGATCATCCAAAAGGGCAGGGCCATCCGTCATCCCGCCATGGGTAAAGCCAAGCGCCCCGAAAGCGAAGAAACAAATGCCATCAGGAGCAAATGAAGCGCCGCCACCCCCCCCAACAAAATGTCATCCCCGGCGAACGTAGCGAAGCGGAGAGAGGGAAGGGGACCCAGGCGGTTATCCCCCCGCCATTTTCAATCGCTCACCCCCCGCTCACGCCGCCAGATCAGGATAAAGACCAGCCAGCGCCCGGCGCACCCGCACATGCTCGCCCACCAAAATCTGCGCCTCGTTACGTAAAGCATGGCCATCGGCGCAGCGCCGCGCGCTTTGCGCAAAGCCCCGCGCCACCGTGGTCATGGCGGCAAGGCCAAGCCCGCCCGCCGCCCCCGCAATATCCTGCGCCACACGCCCCGCTTCTTCCCAGTTGGACTCCGCACAGGCTTTGCCGAGCGCCGCACACAGCCCCTCCGCCGTCGCGACATAGGATTGCAGAATCTCGATCAGCACCGGAAGGCCAAGCGATTTTTCCAGCGCCGCAAAGGCCGACGCATCAATCGGCGGCGCGAGGGGCGGGGTAACCTCCACCGCGCGCACATCGCCGCGCGCCGTCAGCCCATGCAGCACGCCATAAAATTCGCGCGCCCGTGCCGGCCAATGCAGCGCCGCCTCGCCACTTGCCGGTGGCCGGTCGCCTGCCAGCAGCAGCGCCAAAAGCGGCGCACGCCGCCCCGGAATCGCGGCCAGCGCCTCCACATCGCGCGTCTGGGCAATAATCACGTCGAACGCCTCGCGGCTGGCGGCCAGCATCACCTCCGCTTCATCGCGCAGCAGCACCACGCGATTGCCGAACGGCTCAAGCCCCGCCGCAATCTCCGCTCCCACTTGCCCATCACGCACAAAAACCAGCAGCCGCAGATCAGATGGCGCAGGCATATCTCCCGCAATGTCGAGATAAGGCGTTTTGGGATTGGCGCGCTGCGTCACAGTCGGGAGCAGAAACCAGAAGGTCGAACCGACCCCCGGCTCACTGTCAAAACCGATGCTGCCACCCAACTGCGTCACCACCCGCCGCGCCACCGAAAGCCCAAGCCCCGCGCCCTGATGCATCCGCGTATACGAACTGTCGCCCGGCTGAAACGGCTCGAACAAATGCTCCGCCACGCTTTGCGGAATGCCATGGCCGGTATCACGCACCGCAAACCGCAAAGATTCGCGCCCGTCTTTGTCGCTCACCAGATCGACACACACATCCACCGCGCCGCGCTCGGTGAATTTGAGCGCATTCTCGGCGAGTTTCAGCAACACCTGCCGCACCCGGCGCGGATCGGCGGCGGCATGGGGCAATGTGTGCGGCGCCGAAATGGTGAGGCGCAATTTCTTTTCCCAGGCCCGCGGCTGGAGCAATTGCCCCACCGCGCGCGCCGCCAGCGACGCATCGCAACTTGTCCCGTCGGGCGCGCCCTCATCGGCGCGCGCCAGCGTGATGACATCGTCGAGCAGGGTGCGCAGGCCCCGTCCCGCCTCCAGCATCACCTTCACATAATCGCGCTGTGACCGATCCAGCGCCGAACGCTCCAACAATTGCGCCATGCCCAGCAGCGCATTCAGCGGCGTGCGGATTTCATGGCTGATATTGGCAATGAAGACCGATTTGGCCCGCGTTGCGGCCTCAGCGGCATCGCGCGCCTGCTCGGCGGCCCATTTTTCGGCGGAAAGGCTCACCACCAGCGCCGCATTGTCGTCTTTCAACTGCCGCGCTTCGTGCAGGACACGGGCCGCACTGACGCGGTGATAGAAAACGGCAGCAATCAGAAAGGCAAAGGGCACCGTCAGCGCCGTCACCAGATTGCCTTTGAGAAAGAGCAGGCTGGGCAAAAGCGCCATACCGCACACGGCAAGCGTCATCACAGGCAGGCCACGGCCCGCGCGCGCCAATATATCCGCGCTTTTGCCGCGCATCCGGCCCAGTTTCGCTTTGTCCGCAGACATTGACGCCATCCCCTGCCAAAGCCTAGCTTTCCGGCCCTTTCCAATGCCTTAAGCGAAACAGACCATGACCACGGACACATCCGGCGGCGCGCTCCGCGCTTCAGCCCTTAACGCCCACGCCTGGCCCTTTGAGGAGGCGCGCAAAGTGCTCGCCCGCGTGGAACGGCGGCAAAAAGCGGGCAAACCCATGGAGCGGGTGCTGTTCGAGACCGGTTATGGCCCCTCCGGCCTGCCCCATATCGGCACCTTCGGCGAGGTGGCGCGCACAAGCTGGGTCCGCAAGGCGTTCGAGACTATGAGCGATGTGCCCACTGAGCTGATCGCTTTTTCGGATGACATGGATGGCCTGCGCAAAGTCCCCGACAATCTGCCCAATCAGGAGATGCTGCGGGCCCATCTGAACAAGCCGCTGACCTCCGTGCCCGATCCCTTCGGCACACATGAAAGTTTTGGCGCCCACAACAATGCAAGGCTGCAAGCATTTCTGGATCGCTTCGGCTTCGCTTACGAATTCCTGAGCTCGACCGATTGCTACAGGTCAGGCCGCTTCGACAAGGCGCTGCTCACCATTCTCGAACATTTCGAAAAGGTGCGCGATACGGTGCTGCCGACATTGGGGCCTGAACGGCGCGCCACCTATTCGCCCTTCCTGCCGATTTCACCAACCACCGGCAATGTGCTGCAAGTGCCGGTGCTCGAATGGAACAGCAAAACCGGCACTATCGTGTTTGAAGATGAGAACGGCCAAAAAACCGAAACGCCCGTCACCGGCGGCCATGTCAAATGCCAGTGGAAGGCCGATTGGGCGATGCGCTGGCTGGCGCTCGATGTCGATTACGAAATGTCGGGCAAGGATCTCATCCCCTCCACCGATCTGTCGTCGAAAATTCTGCGCGCCATTGGCGGCGAACCGCCCGAAGGTTTCAATTACGAACTGTTCCTCGATGAAGGGGGCCAGAAGATTTCCAAATCCAAAGGCAATGGTCTGACCATCGACCAATGGCTGACCTATGGCTCGGAAGAATCCATCGCGCTGTTCATGTATCAAAAGCCGCGCGTGGCGAAAAAACTCTATTTCGATGTCATCCCCAAAGCGGTCGATGATTACATCACCTTCCTCGAAGCCTTCCCGAAGGAAGACGAAGCAAAGAAGCTCGAAAATCCGGTCTGGCATCTCTCTGCCGGCCATCCGCCGCTCGAAACCTATCCGGTGACATTCGCGCTGCTGCTCAATCTCGTCAGCGCATCGAACGCCTCCAACCGGGAGGTGCTGTGGGGCTTCATCAAAGCCTATGCGCCGGATGCGTCGGCGCAGGCGAATCCCGGTATTGACAAACTTGTAAGTTATGCCATCAGATATTACGAAGACTTCGTGCGGCCAGCCAAAAAATATCGCGCCCCGTCCGAAAAGGAACACAAAGCGCTGGAAGCATTGGCGCAGGTTCTGGAAGGTCTTGGGCAGGAACGCGATGGTGCCGTGGTGCAGAACGCCGTGTACGAAATCGGCAAGAGCCACGGGTTCGAACCCTTACGCGATTGGTTCAAGGCACTCTACGAAGTCCTGTTTGGGCAGACACAAGGCCCGCGCTTCGGCTCGTTCGCAGCGCTCTATGGTTGCCGGGAAACAGCACAACTGATCCGCGATGCCTTGAGCGGCGGATTGATGGAGAACGAGAGATGAATTTTCGGGTTGCAGCTTTAGTCGCCGTCGGTCTTGTCGCCAGCCAGTTAAGTTTCGCAACCCACGCTTTTGCCGACCCAGCTTTCGATCTGTGGACGCAAGGCAAATATGACGAGGCCATCAAAACAGGCCTTGCGGAGAATAACGCCGAGGGTCTTTCGGTCGCCGCCCGCGCCGCCGCGTCGGATATGACGATGCGCACCAAACCCTGCCTCGAATGCACCACCCGCACCGAAGAATTGGCGCGCAAGGCGCTGGCCGCCGATCCGAAAGCCGCCCTTCCCACCATCTATCTGGCAGGCGCGCTCGGCTATCGTGGCCGCATCATCGGGATGATGGCGTCGCAAAGCGCCAAGCTCGGCGAACAATCCAAAGCCGCGATTGAAGCAGCCCTTGCCGCGCACCCGAAGGATGCGCAGCTTCTGGCCACCATGGGCGGCTGGCATTTCGAAGTGGTGCGCGTCGGCGGCTCGATGCTGGCCCGCTGGACCTATGGCGCCAGCACCGACAAAGGCCTCGAAAAATTCGCAGAAGCGCTGAAGATCGCGCCCAACGATCTGGTGGTGAACTATCTCTACGGCATCTCGCTCGCGTCGGTGGATGCCGATGAATACCGCGACAAGATCGAAGCCGCCTGGAAGCGCGTGGCCGCGGCCCCCGCCGAAAGCGCCTATGAACAGGCGCAGAAAAAACGCGCCGCGGAATTGCTGGCACTGCTCGGCGGCAAAGACCGCAAGGCGTTCGACGCCAAGCTGAAAACCTATATGGGCATCCCGCAGAGCTAAACGCGATTGGGCGAGCCTTACGGGCTCGCCCAGATGCTTATTTCTCTGTCTGTCGAGCCTATTGGCTCGACCAGGTGCTTATTTCTCTGTCTGTCGAGCCTATTGGCTCGACCAGGTGCTTATTTCTTTGTCTAGTCGAGCCTACTGGCTCGACCAGACGATGCGGTGCATGAAGGCGATCTCCGACAAATCGAAGCCGCGCGTCTCATAGTCCGGGTTGAACGATTGCAGCTCAATGCGCTGCGCCGTGGAGCGCGCCAATTGCTTGGCCATCACCTCGCCCGCATTGGTCCGCACCAATACGCGATCACCGCGCCGCACATTGGCCGACGGCGAAACCACAATGCGGTCACCATCGCGATAAACCGGCTGCATGGAATCGCCGGTGATCTCCAGCGCATAGGCATGTTCGTCCTCGACACCGGGAAATGCGATCTGCTCCCAGCCATGTCCGGCGGGAAAACCGGAATCGTCGAAAAAGCCTTTGTCACCGGCCTGCGCCAGGCCAATCAATGGCACAAAGCGCATCGCCATTTTCGCGCCGTCGCGTGCCGAGACGAGGCCGACAAAGCCTTCAAGGCTTTCACCCGTCGCCGCCAAAACCTTCGACACGCTTTCCGTCGAAGGCCAGCGTTCTTTGCCATTGGCAGCAGTGCGCTTGGATTTGTTGAAAGTTGTGGGATCAAGACCGGAGATTTTCGCCAGTCCCGAGGCCGACAGATCGTGGCGATCCGCCAGCCCGTCGATTGCGTTCCAGATTTGCTTGTGCGTCAGCATATGTTTCCACTCGCGTGCGAGCGCCGTTTCCTGTAAGAATTCCTAAATATGCAACATTCTAGGAAATTACAACTAAAGAAGGGCCGAAGTCCAGTGATGTTGACGGATATTGCCACAAAAGCCTTAAAACTGCTCCCGCCGGAGGCCGCGCACCATAGCACCATTGCCCTTTTGCACGCCGCCGCCCCCCTGCTGCCAAAGGCCCCGCCGGACGATCTACATCTAGCTATCTCCTTGTTTGGGCGTCTTTTTCCAAACCCGCTCGGCCTCGCCGCAGGCTTCGACAAGAATGCCCAGGTGCCCGATGCCATGCTCCGTCTGGGCTTCGGCTTCACCGAATGCGGCACGGTGACCCCACGCCCCCAAACCGGCAATCCCAAGCCCCGCATGTTCCGCCTGGGCGAGGATCGGGCCGTCATCAACCGCCTCGGCTTCAACAATGAGGGCATGGACGCCGCCGCCCGCCGCCTCAGCGCCCGCCCGCGCCACGGCATCGTCGGCATCAATATCGGCGCCAACAAGGATTCGCCTGACCGCATCGCCGACTACCGCGAAACCTTCGCGCGTCTCGCCCCACTTGCCGATTATGTGACGGTGAACATCTCCTCCCCCAACACGCCGGGCCTGCGCGGTTTGCAAAACCGCGACGAGCTTGAACGTCTGCTCGCCCTCCTCACGGGCGAACGCGCCCGCATGAACAGCACCGTGCCGCTGCTGCTGAAAATCGCGCCCGATCTCGATGAAGCGGCGCTGGATACAATCGCCGCTGTAGTGCGCGCCTCCGGCATCGAGGGCCTCATCGTCAGCAACACCACACTGGCGCGGCCCGCATCGCTCAAAAGCCAACACGCCCACCAATCCGGCGGCCTCTCCGGCGCGCCCTTATTCGCGCCCTCCACCGCCATCCTCAAAGCAATGCGCCAACGCGTCGGATCTGACCTCGTTCTGATCGGTGTCGGCGGCGTGTCGTCAGGCGAAAACGCCTACGCCAAAATCCGCGCCGGCGCGAGTCTGGTACAACTCTACAGCGCCCTGGCCTATGAAGGCCCCTCGCTAATAACCCGCATAAAACAAGAACTCTCCGCATGTCTGAAACGCGACGGCTTCATGCGCGTGAGTGATGCAGTGGGCGCGGATGTAACCTGACATCCAACTATATTTAACTGTCATTCCCGGCGAACGAAGCGTAGCGGAGAGAGGGAAGGGAACCCAGGCGTCAAATACCAATAAGTCTCTACCACCTAACTCCATTCATACGCTGGCGCTATGAATGCCCTTACAACGCGCTGAAGCGCTACGCTCGCCGGGAATGACAGCGGCGCGTCTTACTCCGCCACAATCAAAAAATGCCCATGCAGCACCGCAATGGGCTTGGTCTCATCATCCTGCCACATCTCGGCATGGACATTGATAACCCGCCGCCCCAGCTTGACGATGCGCGCCGCCGCATAACTCGTCACCGGTCGCCCGGTGCGGAAATAATCAATGGTGATGTCCACCGGCTTCGGCGTCGCCGCCGCCCGCGTCTCATAAATCACCTGCGAAATCGCCGCCGTTTCGAGAAACGACCCAATCACCCCGCCATGTATCGCAGGCACCGAAGGGTTGCCGATCAGATAATCCGCAAACGGCAATTCCAGCACCAGCCGCCCCTCGCGCAATGTCACCTTCGCCCCCAGATGGGCGCAATAGGGCACCGCCTTGATGAGCGCATCCGGCGTCGCGCCGGGGTCTGAAAGATCAATCTTCATGCGCCCACCCCTTGCGGGCGGGAGAACATGAACGTCCCGGTCGAGCGGGCAATGAAGTCGTCGCGGCTATCCTGAAAGGCGATCCCGCGGGTGAAGATGATCTCATGGGTGATCTTCAGGCACTGTGCCTCGAACAAAATCTCCGCCTGGGGCCGCGCCGGTTTCATATAGTCGATGCGCAAATCCAGCGTGACATAAGGAACGGGCTTGCGCAGCGCGCTGCCAATCGCCATGCCCGAACAATGGTCCAGCATCGCGGTAATCACCCCGCCATGCACCACGCCGGTATCGGGGTCGCCCACCAGTTTTTCGCAATAGGGCACCCGCATCAGCGCAATGCCATCCCCCACCTCAACGATCTCGCCGCCAAGGCTCACGATGAAGGGCGTCTTGGCCATGGCGCGCGCCATGATCTGCCGCCAGTCTTTTTGAATATCCGACATGGGCCGATGCTTGGCGTGGGGAATGGGCCCTGTCAACGTCACGAAAGCCGGGGAATGTGCAGCATGTCTGGTCCGTCAGGGCCGGAAAATTAGTTGTCTGTTAACCATTGCAGAATGTTTACGATGGTGCCTAGATTTATTTTGAGCTGGCTAGGACGCTGCCACAGGCAAACCGGTCTCCAGGAAAAAGCCATGACACATCGGTATTTTGTTGTGCTCGCGCTGGCATGTGCGGGCAGCCTTTGCGCAGGCCCGGCGGGCGCGACAGCGCAGATTGGCGGTGTCATCAATGCAATAGCAGGCGCGGGCCTCTGCAACGACACCCAGTCCGTACCCAACAGCACGGCACAAGATAGTTTCGCGCTCAGTGCAGCCACCGCCTGCGACGGCGGGTCGGCCTCGGGCGCGGTGCGCGGCGATGCAGCCACGGCGTCCATCGGCATCAAGGGGTCTTCATCGCCCAGCGGCTCCAGCAGCAGCCAGGTGGCAGGTCAGATATCGTTCGTCGATACATGGCTGTTGGGCGTACCAACAGGAACGCCACAAGGGATTTTCACCATCCCGGTGACGATCACGCTGGACGGCAGTGTATCTCCAGGGGCCGTGCTCGATAACACTTTCGGCCGTTTCATGGACTATAATCTTACGATCAGCGATGCCTATAACCCCCTTGGGGTCGGCGGCAGCTTCTCAGCCCTGGGCAGTATCACGGCGAGCGGAACTTACGCGCAAACCTTCACTGGAAGCGTCAATTTCACCTCTTGGGGGCCGGGCGGGCTACTGCCATCAAAAGCCACGGTCGAGCTGAGCATGTTCATCCCGGATCTCGTGGCGGGGGATCTGGATTTCTATAACACCGCCTCCATCGCGTTGGATTTGCCACCGGGATTTTCCGCAACCACCTCATCCGGCCTCCCTCTGACATTCGCAACGACGACGCCCCCAAACGATGGCGTGCCAGAACCGCTGACCCTTTCCATCTTCGCAGCGGGCCTGGTGGGCGCGGGCTTCACACGCCACCGCAAAGCCGTTCGGCCAACATCGGCGGGATAGTCAGCCTGTCCGCGGGAGGGCGGGCAACGGGCCCGCCCTTCTGTTAGCGCATGATGAGGGATAAAGTTGACGTTGCGTCACTAACCTCTAGAATGCGCCATGACCATAGATCTTCCCCGGCCTCCCCTTTCTCGTGCTGGCAAACGCGAGAAAACCAAAATCCAGAACCGCCAGCAGATTCTGGAAGCGGCCCAAACCGTCTTTGCCGAACTCGGCTATGGCGCGACCACGGTGCGGGACATTATCCGCGCAACCCCGCTCGCCTCGGGCACCTTCTACAATTACTTCAAATCGAAGGAGGAGGTGTTTCAGGCCATTCAGGATGACAGCGCCTTGCGCATCCGCCCGCGCCTGCGCGCCGAACGGGTGCGCGCCGCGACGATTGAGGAATTCATCTCCGGCACCTTCGCCACTTTTTTCGATTATGTGCATAGCGACCAGGGAAATTTTCAGGCGATCCGCCGCAACCGCTCCGATGCCTTACGCATCCGCATGGACACGCCCGAAATCATCGCAGGCTTCGAAGAATTGCGCGAAGACATCGAAACCGCGATCACAAAAGGCCTGTTCCCCCCGGTCGATGCCGATTTTCTGATGGCATCCATCGTCGGCGTCGCCTTTGAAGTCGCCGAACGCATGCTCTGCCGCGGCGATGCCGACCCGCCCGCCGCCGCCGCCTTTGCCACCGCCCTGTTTCTGGGCGGCGTGCGTCACATCCCCCATGTCAAACAGGCGCAACCCGAAACGGCCCCCGCGTGAAAGCGATTATTTGTGAGGCGTTGAGCGACGACATCACCACCGTCCGCCTCGAAGAAATTCCGCAAAGCCCATTGGGGCCGAACGATGTCCGCATCCGCATCCGCGCCGCCGCGGTGAACTTCCCCGACATCCTGACCATTCAGGGCAAATACCAGCACAAGCCCGCACTCCCCTTCACACCGGGGACGGAAGCGGCAGGCGATGTGATCGAACTGGGCAGCGCCGTCCGCACTATTCAAATCGGCGCCCGCGTCATCCTCGGCGGCATAGGCTGTTACGCGCAAGACGCGGTGCGCGATGCGAGCACGTTGCGCCGCATCCCCGCTGGCGTGGACTACGCGCAGGCCGCAAGTTTCACCGTCGGCTATCTCACCGCTTACGTCGCGCTGGTGCGCCGCGCGCAGCTGGAACCCGGCGAGTGGCTTCTGGTCCATGGCGCGGCAGGCGGCATGGGCCTGGCCGCTGTCGATCTCGGCAAAGTGCTCGGCGCCCGCGTCATCGCCACCGCCTCAACGGACGAAAAACGCAGCTTCCTCAAAAGCTATGGCGCCGACCACGTGCTGCCATCCAGCGGCTTCCGCGAACAGGTGAAAGCCCTCACCGGCGGCGGCGCAAACGTGATCTACGATCCGGTGGGCGGCGATGTGTTCGACGAATCCACCCGCGCCATCGCGTTCGATGGAAGGCTGCTGGTGGTGGGTTTCACCAGCGGCAGAATCCCCTCCATCGCCGTGAACATGCCGCTGATAAAAGGCTACTCCATCCTCGGCGTCCGCGCCGGCGAATATGGCCGCCAGTTCCCGGAGAAGGGCCGCGAGAACATGGAAGCGATAGACCGATTATTGGCCGAAAGAAAAATCCGCCCCCACATCAGCGCCCGCTATCCCTTGGAGCGCGCAGTAGAGGCGATGCAATCCCTGCAAAGCCGCAAAGCCACCGGCAAAGTGGTGATAGAGCCCTGACAAAGGCCACCCCAGCCAATGGCCAACGACTTCTGGAAAATATAGTGTGTCTGTCGCCAATACCGTGTGAGGGGGAAAATGAAACGGGCACTCATTCTGGCCGCATTGGCTGTCACCACGATCATTCACACGGCAGCGGCCTCCGACGCGGAAAATACGGAACGTCCGGCGGAAATGATGTCCGATGCCGATGCGCACCATGCCGCCTTATTTGTCAAAGATGGGCTGCTGCTGAACGTGGCCATGCATACTGTGCAGACAAAAGGTCTCCGCGCGCTTGAGCCCTTTGCACCAGACTTCTCGCAGGCACTGAAAACTGGAACGCCAGTCATGCAGGCAATTTATTTGGGGAAGGGTAAAGCCGTCGTCCTGGCGGATGGTCCGGCCCAGACTTTGATGGCGCTGTTGACCGCGCCGAAAACTCTTCCGCCAAATTCCGACGTGAGCGCTGTCCCGTCGCCTTATCTGATGATGAGCATGATACTCGGGAGCTATTACAACGAAATCGGAAACCCGTCCGAGGCGCTGGAGGCGCTCAATCTCGGTATCAAGCTGAGCGATATTGACAGTATGGGAGCCGGGCTGATGGATAGCGGGCTCATCAGTGAAAAAGGCGCTGCGCTCAATGCGCTCAAACGTTTCGATGAAGCGCTGGCGACGTATCAAAAAGGGCTGGCCTTGCATGTCCTGAAAGATACCGACAAGGCGCGGCTATATCGTGGTCAGGGGTTTGCTCTGGGAGAAATGGGCAAGTTAGATGAGGCTGAAAAAGCCTATCACACCTCGCTCGCCTGCGAGCCGGACAACCCGCACGCGCTGAACGAACTCAAATATATTGCCCAGCTGCGGGCCGGAAGACCTCCCGAACCGGGCATGATGCAGAACGTGTTACCGGCGGAAAACAACGGCTCCGATAACGGCCAATGCCCCAAGACCTTGTGAACGCTTGCGGTCTTACAATCGCAACGTCATCGGCAATGTTAGTTCTCGAATTTTGAACAACAAAACCCTCCCCTTGAGGGAGGGTCGAAATTTGCAAAGCGAATTTCGGGGAGGGGTCCAGGTGTCGCCACCGCGCCCGCCCCGAAGAAAAGATCAAGCCGCCAGCCCATCCAGCGTCTTCAAAATCTGGTCCGCCATCGCGCGCGTGCCAACCTTGGTCTTGCCCGGCTGCATAATATCGCCCGTGCGCCAGCCGTCATTCAGCACCGTATCCACAGCGCGTTCGAGCAGCGTCGCATCTTCCACGCGGCCAAACGAATAGCGCAGGCACATGGCGAGCGACAGAATGCACGCAATCGGATTGGCAAGTCCCTGGCCCGCAATATCCGGCGCAGAGCCATGCACCGGCTCATACAGCCCCGGCTGGTTCCCCGCTGCATTCTTCGCGCCGAGTGAGGCGCTGGGCAGCATCCCGATAGAGCCGGTCAACTGCGCCGCTTCGTCGGAAAGAATGTCGCCAAACAGATTGTCCGTCACCACAACGTCGAACTGTTTGGGGTTGCGCACCAACTGCATCGCGCAATTGTCGGCAAGGATATGGCTCAACTCCACATCCGCAAACTCGGCCTTGTGAACACGGGTCACAACCTCGCGCCACAACACGCCCGAAACCATGACATTGGATTTTTCGGCAGACGCAACGCGATTGCCCCGCAGCCGCGCCAGCTCAAACGCCACCCGCGCAATGCGCTCAATCTCGCCGGTCGTGTAAAGCTGCGTATCCACTGCGCGCTTCTGGCCATTGCCAAGATCGGTGATCTCTTTCGGCTCGCCGAAATAGACCCCACCGGTCAATTCGCGCACGATCAGAATGTCCAGACCGGAAACAATCTCCGGCTTCAGGCTGGACGCATCCTTGAGCGCATCAAAGCAAAGGGCAGGGCGCAGATTGGCAAACAGCCCAAGGTCTTTGCGCAAGCGCAAAAGCCCGCGCTCGGCACGCTTTTCAAATGGCAGCCCATCCCATTGCGGCCCGCCGACCGCGCCAAACAACACCGCATCCGCCGCCTTGGCTTTTGCCATCATCGCATCGGTCGCCGGTTCGCCATGCGTCTCATAGGCAATGCCGCCGACAAGGTCTTCATCCAGCGTGTAGGCGAGCCCACGGTTTTTGCCGAACCATTCAAGCACGCGCGCCGTTTCGCCAATCACTTCAGGCCCGATACCATCACCGGGCAGCAACAGAATTTTATAGGTCATGATTATTTCCGTGATCGAGCAAGGCGCTCGGCCGTTTCCGGCCCCCTGCCTTCGCTTCTGTGAACCTCATGGGCGAGCCCGGCTTTGAGCGCCATCCCGTCCGTATCATCGACAAGTTTTTTGATTGCGCGGCTGGAGCGCCACGAATTGGCGAGCACGTCTTTGACAAACGCCTCCACCGCCCCATCCAGCTCCGCATCGGCCACGCAAAAATTCGCAAGGCCCATGGTTTCGGCCTGACGCCCGGAATAAAACCGCGCGCTGAACGACATTTCGAGCGCCTTGGCCCGGCCAATCCGGCGCGGCAGACGCTGCGAAAGCCCCCACACCGGCACCAGATCCCATTTGCCATGCGTATCGCCAAACTTGGCGCTTTCGCCTGCAATGATGATGTCGGCAGCCAGCGCCAGTTCGAGCCCGCCGGTCAGACAATGGCCATGCACCTGCGCCACCACCGGCATCGGAAGGTTGGCAAGACGCTCCACCGTGTCGCTGCGAAACCGCGAAGCATCGCCGCCCTCAAACACTTCGGTGAGCCCGTTTAAGTCATTGCCCGCACAGAACGCCCGCCCCGCCCCTTTAATCAGTACACAGCCGATTTCAGAAACATGGGCAAGGATGTAGTCGATATGGTCGGACAGCGCCTTGAAGCTGTCCGTGCCAAGCGCATTGAGCTTGTCGGGCTTGTTGAGCGTCAGCGTGCACAGCCCGCCAGCAACGTCACGCAGAACCGCGTCGCTCATCGCTTAAAGCCAGGGCTGCTGAATCTTGGTACGCGATTCAAAGTCCGAGATTTTGCTCTCATTGCGCAAGGTGAGCCCAATATCGTCCCAGCCATTGAGCAGGCACTGACGGCGGAAGGGATCGACCACAAATTTGATCGTGCCGCCATCCGGCCCTTTGATCTCCTGCGCTTCGAGATCGACAGTGATAACCGCGTTCGAGCCGCGTTCCGCATCATCCATCAATTTGTCGATATCGCCTTGCGGCAGTGCAATCGGCAGAATGCCGTTCTTGAAACAGTTGTTGAAAAAGATGTCGGCGAAAGACGGCGCCAGCACCACCTTGATCCCGAAATCGAGCAGCGCCCAGGGCGCATGTTCCCGGCTCGACCCGCAGCCAAAATTGGCCCCGGTGACCAGAATCTCGGCATTGCGGTAAGCCGGCTTGTTCAGCACAAAGTCGGGCTTCTCGCTCCCGTCTTCATTGTTGCGCATCTCGGCGAACAGGGCTTTGCCCAGCCCGGTGCGCTTGATGGTTTTGAGAAAGTTCTTGGGGATGATCATGTCGGTATCGACATTGATCATCGGCAGGGGCGCAGCCACGCCCGTGAGTTTTGTAAAGGGTTCCATGGTGGGCCGGACCCTACCCCCTCAAACCCCGCCCCTCAAGAGCAGCTTTGTCTCAAGCCGGGGCTTAAGAAGGGGCCTTAAGAGGCCGGTTGCCCGCGCAACAACCCGTCCACGCTCAGATCCTCGTCCAGACGTGGCCAGTGGATGCCATGCCCCGCCGCCGACGGCTCCCAAACCGAGCGATCTTCAGGCGAAGCAGCCGCCAGCCGGGGAAACCACGCAAGCGGCGCGCTGATCTTGCGCCCATCCCGCAGCAGGACATCGAGCATACTGTCGCTCACCTGCACGCCAGCCACCCGAGAGTCATAAATTGTGGTCGAAATACCCATGCCAGGCCTCGATAAAACGGTCCCTTTCGTCACGCACCTTCTCTTCGATCAGGCGCAGATCACGAGGACCAAAACCCAGATTGCGCGCAACCGCCACCTCAGTCAGCCAGAACTTTACCGTATTTCCGTCCTTATCGACATGGATATGCGCAGGCTCATCGCCTTCATTGCTGAAAAAGTAAAAACGGTACCCCCGCCAGTGCAAAACGGTCGGCATCCCTTACCCCCTGTCCAACCCTTCACTGCGCAGCGCCCGCAAGTAAGCGTCCCACGTCTTGGCCTGGTCCCGCCCCAACTCATGCAGATAGCTCCAGGAGAACAGCCCGCTGTCATGCCCATCGTCGAAACAGATGCGCACGGCATAATTGCCCACCGGCTCCAGCCGCTCGATGCCGACATGGCGCTTGCCGCCCACAGTGGTTTTCTGGGCGCCGCCATGGCCCTGCACCTCGGCGCTGGGCGATTCCACCCGCAAATATTCGGCAGGCAGGGCAAAGCGGTCGCCATTATCGAAGCTGATATTCAGGGTGGTCTTGGCCCCATCGAGCCGCAGCTCGGTCGGCCAGGCGGTAATCTCAGCCATCGCGTTCGGCGTCGGTAAGCGTCCGCGCCTCATCTTCCAGCATGATCGGAATGCCGTTGCGGATGGGATAAGCCAGCCCCGCCTCCCGGCTCACCAACTCGCTCTTCGCCCTGTCATAGGTGAGCGGCCCCTTGGTCACCGGACAGACCAGAATTTCGAGCAGTTTGGGATCAGGTTCCATCAGTTCAAACTCTTGCCGCCGCCTGCGCCCGACATTTCCAGCAATGCGATCAGCGTGTCCACCCTCTCGTCAAAACGGCGCGCTTCCAGCAGCGCCTGTTTTTCGGTCGGGGCGAAAGGGCAGAGCATGGCCAGCGCATTAATCAGCGTTTCGCCCGGCGCATCGGTGACCGAATTCCAGTCCGCCTTCAATTGCTGGCGCTTCACATAGCGCTTCAGCGCCTTGATGACGCGCTCACGCGGAATCTCCCCCGACGCAGGCGAAAAATCCTCCGCGAAGTCCGAATAGTTCGCCCGTACCTGCCGATAGGGCGTGATGACATCAAGCTCGCTCTCCACCCGAAAACGGCAAATTCCGCTCAAGGTGATGAGATAGCGCCCGTCATCGGTCTCGCCAAAATTCGTCAGCCGCCCCGCACAGCCCACCGCCGAAAGCGCGGGCCCTTTCGCCCCCGCCTCACTCTCCAGCGGCTGAATCATGCCGATCAGCCGCTGACCCGCCAGCGCCGAATCCACCATGGCGAGATAACGCGGCTCGAAAATGTTGAGCGGCAAATGCCCTCGCGGCAGCAACAGCGCCCCACTCAGCGGAAACACCGGCAGGCTGCGCGGCATCTCCTCGGCGGAATGATACTGGCGTGGCACCGTCCCCACCCTTCAGGAAAACAGGATGGAGGAAAGTTTGCGCCGTCCCGCCAGCGTCAGCGGATCGGTCGGCCCCAGCGCCTCGAACAGGGTGACAAGGTGCTTGCGCGCCCCATCCTCATTCCAGCTCCGGTCGCGTTTGACGATGTCGAGCAGCGCATCCATCGCCGCTTCCCGGTCGCCCCGCGCATCCAGCGCCAGCGCCAGATCGAACCGCGCCTGATGGTCATTGGCATCGGCCGCGAGCTTGGCCTTGAACACATCCAGATCGCCAGTGTCGGCGGCCTGCTCGCGCAAGCGCAATTCGGCTTCCACCGCGCGGATCGCCTCATCGCCCGCGCCATCGGGGCGGACAAGCTGCAAGGTGTTGCGCGCCCGCTCCACATCGCCCGCCTTCAAATAACAGCGCGCCAACCCGGCGACGGCCTTGGGGTGCCCCGGTTCATCCTGCAACACATGGGCATAGGCCTGCGCCGCAAGGCTCATATCCCCGCCCGCAAAGGCTTCATCGGCGGCGGCCAGAACTTCGTCGGCATGGTCATGGCCCGCTTCCCCGCCCGTCAGCCCCTGCATAAAGGCGCGCAACTGCGATTCCGGCACCGCGCCCATAAAGCCATCGACCGGCTGCCCGTTCTTGAAGGCATAGACGGTGGGAATGGATTGCACGCGCAACTGCCGCGCGATCTCCTGATTCTCGTCAATATTCACCTTCACCAGCTTGACCGCGCCCTTGGCCTCCTCGACCAGCCTTTCGAGCATCGGCCCTAGCTGTTTGCAGGGCCCGCACCACGGCGCCCAAAAGTCCACAATCACCGGCACATCGCGCGAGGCGTCCAGCACATCGGCAGCAAAGGTTTCGACGGTGCTGTCCTTGATATGGGGCGAATGGCTGCCCGCACTCGCCTCTTGAGGCTCCGCGATCCTGCTCGTGACCGGCCGACCGCCGGGTCCAATCAACGCCATGAAACTCTAACTCCTTGAACTTGTTCGTCTATCCGCGAAATGGAGAAAATGTGCCTTAAGCCGTCTTTTATACGCCGCTTCCCCCATTGCGGCCACAAACAACAAATAGGGTTGTTCCCAAGTTCATCCAAGAGATGGATCAGGGGGAGATAAAGACATGACCATCACACGCCGCCAGGCCCTTCTGTCCGGGGCCGCCGCCGCCGCAACTTTGCCGCTGCTGGGCTCCAACGCTTACGCCGCCGCCGATCTCGATATCGCGGTCATTGGCGGGGGCATTTCCGGTCTCTATGCCGCTTTGCGCCTCGCCACCGCCCGCCCCACCCAGACCTTGCGTCTGTTCGAAATGGGCGAGCAGCTGGGTGGCCGCCTCCACTCTTATGCCTTCCCCCAAAGCCCCGGCCTGATCGGAGAGCTGGGCGCCGCCCGCTTCACCCAATCCCACAGCCATGTCACCGGCCTTGCCCGCACCTTCGATCTGGCAATGCGTCCAAGTCCGCTCGACCTGCCGCAAGCGCGGCTTTTCCTGCGGGGCCGCAACATCCCGCTGCGCCATACAGGCGTCGAGCCGCTGGATTACGCCATCACGCCCACCAAACAGATGATTGATGGCCATCGCCTGCGCAGCGCCCTGAGCGAAATCCTCGGCCAAACCACGCCGCCGACGCCGGACGCATGGAGCACGCAACGCCTCACCATCCGTATACAGAACAAACCGCTGGCCGCATGGCAGGTCTCTGCCCTTCTCGCCGCCGCGCTGTCCCCTGCGGAGCGCGATTATTTGCGCGATACCGCCCGCCTCGATGACGCGACGCTGCAAGGCAATGCGCTGGCGCTGTGTGACCGGCTGTTTCGGGAGGCCGATGCCGAAGGCCCGTTTTTCACACTGGCAGGCGGCTTCCAGAAATTGCCGCGCGCCATTGCCGCGCGCCTCTCCGGCCTCGGCGTAAATCTCTCCACCGGGGAAAGGCTGGTCAGCCTTGTCGTGCCGCAAGGCAAGACCGGCCTCTTCAAGCTCGCTTTTGAAAGCGCCAATGGCCGCCGCAGCCAGATCAGCGCCAAAAATGTGATCCTCGCGCTGCCGCGCGCAGGCCTGGACGCGATCCCCGATTTCGCCGCCCGCAAATCCATCGCGCTTGACAGCGTTACCTCGGTCGCTGCCGTCAAGGCGCTGCTGCTCTATAAATCTGCATGGTGGTCCGATCTGGCGATCCACGGTGGCCGCAGCCTCACCGATTCCGCCGCCCGTCAGTTCAACGCGCTGGGTGCCGAAGAACAGCGCCTCGCCAGTGAGCCAAGCGGCGGCTTCGGCCTGCTGGAAACCTTGAGCGAAAGCGCCGACGCGCAAACCTTGCGCGATCTCGCTGGCAACGTGAAAAGCCAAAGCGGCTTTTCACTCTTCACGCCGGAAAGCGCGCTTGCCACAAGCCTGCATCAACAGGCCAGCCAAACCTTCGGCGTGCCCGCCCCCGCCCCCCTCGCCGTGGCGTTTCAGGACTGGAGCGCCGCCCCCTTCGGCGGCGGCCTCAGCGCCTGGGCGACAGGCGCCGATCCGCAAAGCATATCCACCGCCATGCTCCAGCCCCTCAAGGGCCGCGCGCTCTACATCACAGGCGATGCGTGGTCGACACGCCAGAACACCGTGGAAGGCGCGCTCGAACAAACAGAAGCCATGCTCCAACGCCACTTCGGCCTCAACACACCCCCATGGGGCGCAACGTAAACTCCAACCCCACTCCACTCTGTTGTCATTCCCGGCGACCCCGGCCTTGAGCCGGGGGAGGGAAGGGAACCCAGGCGTCAACACCGCAAAGGTGCCAACACCTAAGCGCAAACCCTTGCCGTGTCGTCAACACCGCAATCACCACTTCGACTGAACACCCTTCCATGGGCGCTACATAAAACGTCTCGCAAAAACGAATGTGTCATGGCCCGCCAAGTGCGGGCCACCCAGGTAACACACGCACAAAATACGACGACGCCCCGAAACCGCGCGCACAAAGCGCAACAGA
>Ga0164241_10001840_pt1 | contig 24615 bp, 22 predicted proteins | sample OricomyardsoilBY_FD_108780 | JGI IMG/M metagenome (GOLD analysis project Ga0164241, IMG submission 108780) | Backyard soil microbial communities from Emeryville, California, USA - Original compost - Back yard soil (BY) | ecosystem: Environmental > Terrestrial > Soil > Unclassified | place: USA... | reverse complement strand
GCCATGGCGGCGGCGGGCGCGGCGGCCTTGGTGTCGCCGCTCACACCGGGCGGCGGCGAGGTCGGGCTGGTGCTCGGCAGCGCTTTCGGCAACGTGGAGCGCACGATGGCGTTTCTGGCGCGCGGGCGCGAGCGCGGACCGCGTCACGTACCGCCCGCCGAGTTTCCGCATCTGGTGCCGTCGGCGCCGGCCGGCAATGCTTCCGTGTACGCGGGCCTGACGGGTCCGGTGTTTGCGGTCAGCGAGCTGGCTCAGAGCGGCGAGGCCGCGTTCGCGACCGCGTGCGAGCTGATCGAGCTGGGCGTTGCCACTCGGCTAGTGACCGGCGCCATCGCGCCGCGCGACGCCATCGTCGAGCGCGTGCTGGGCCCGTTGCTCGATCCAAGCTGGTTCGGCGCCGCCGCGCGCGGCCAGGGCGCCGCCTTCGCACTGCTGGCCGAGCTGAACGAAGCGCGTGCTTCCGGGGTCGCGTCGGCCGAAGTGCTCGGACGTTTCACCGGTGAGCTGGCGGCGGTGCTTGCCCAATTTCCCGCGCCTGGTTTGCGCGCCGGGGTGGTGCTCGGCCTTGCGAGCGCGGAGCTGCGGCAATCGCTCCGAGCCTCCGCTTGGGGCACCGCGCGGCTCGTCGATTTGGCGAGCGAGCATGGCTACCACGAGGCGCTGGGCGCGGTGGCGTTGGCCGTCGGCACCGAGCTCGTCACCACGGGTGAGCTCGACCGCGTTTTCGTGTTGTCGGGAACCGCTCTGTCCTCTTTCGCGACGCTGCTCGGCCGCGCCGGCGCGGAGGAATGAAGCGTCATGACGGCCGCGATCGTCGCTTTCGGCGCCGCTTCTGCTTTGGGGGTGGGGCGCGCGGCCTTCGACGTCGGGGGGCCGGGCGAGCGGCCTCGTAGCGCTTGGGCCGAGCGCGCTGCGGGCAAGCCGTTCGCGCGCGTTGGCGCGTGTGACGCGTCGCACGCCGACCGGCCACGCGCTTTGCTCGACCTAGGCCTACGCCAAATCGTCCAGCAACTGACCGAGCTGCAGCCGGAATGGCGCGGCCGTCGGCTGGGTGTGATCATCGGCACTTCGAGCGGTGGCTTCGCGGCCCTGGAGCGCGCCATCGATGGCAGCCCCGAGCGCGATGACGCCAATTGGCGAAAGAGCGCCTACTTCGCGCCGCTCGACGGCGTCGCGGCCAGCTTGGGCCGAGAGCCGGATAGGCTGGTGTCACTGTATGCGGCGTGCGCGTCGTCGACCCTGGCGCTCGGTCTGGGCCTGCGCTGGCTGGAGCTCGACGAGGTCGAGCTGGTGATAGCCGGTGGCTACGACGCCGAAAGCGACTGGGTGTGCGCGGGCTTCGACGTGCTCAAGGCGACCAGCGCGGGCGCGCCGCGACCGTTTAGCGCCGAGCGTGACGGCATGGCGCTCGGCGAAGGGGTGGCGCTGCTCGCGCTCACGCGCGGAGCCGAAGCGGCGTACGGCTTCGTCCGGAGCTTCGCGGCCACGACCGACGCCGTGCACATCACGGCGCCCGATCGTACTGGCCAGAGCTTGGCGCGCGCCGCTACCTCCGCGCTCGACGCGGCCGCGCTCGGGCCTGCCGACGTCGATTTCGTCAGCGTTCACGGCACCGGCACGTCGTTCAACGACGCCGCCGAGGCGGCCGCCCTGCGCCGCGTGTTCGGCGAAAATGCCGCGCAAACGTGCCTGCATGCCTTCAAGCCGGTCATCGGCCACACCCTGGGCGCCGCGGGCGCGCTGGAGTCGCTGGCCGCGCTCTCGGCGCTGCGGCACGGCGTCCTCCCCGCGTCGGCTTGCCCCGGCACGCCCATGCCCGAGCTCGCGGCCCGACTTCACGACGAAAACGTAGCCGCCCCGGTCGAGCATTGTCTCAAGCTATCGACCGCCTTCGGAGGCGCGAACGCGGCGCTCGTGTTGTCGCGCCGCGCGTCGCCCAGCCGCTCGCGTGCTCGTCGTGCGGTGTACTTGGTCGCAGCCGGCGCCGTGTGCACGGAGCTCGAGCTGCAACGCTTGACTGGTCTCTTGATCGCCCCGAGCGAACGCCTACCGCGCTCGGACGTGCTCTCCGGCTTGGCGGTGGCGGCGAGCGCCGAAGCGCTGCGCGCCGCGCTGAAGCAGGGCTTCGCGCTGGAGCGGGCGCGCACCGGCGTCATCGTCGGCACGGTGGGCGCGACCTTGCAAGCCAACGCCGAGTTTGCGGCGCGCGTGCTGGAGCGTGGCGTTCGGTACGCCGAGCCGCGACGCTTTCCCGGCACGTCGCCCAACGCTGCGCCCGGTCACGTCGCCATCGCCTTCGGGCTCGGGGGGCCTTCGCACGCCGTCGGGGCGGGCGTCCGAGCCGCGGGCGAAGCGCTCGAGGTGGCTCGCGATTGGTTGGCGGCCGGAGACGCCGACGCCTTCCTGGTGGTGGCCGCGGAGCAGGCCGGCAGTACGGCCCGCCAGGCGCTCGAGGCCCGGGGGCTCCCGGAGCTCGAGCAAGGCAGCTTCGCGCTTTTGCTCGCGACGACGCCGGCGGGGCCGTTGTTGGGCGACGAGCTGATGGCCCGCGCCCGCCAGCTGAGCGGAGCCCCAGAAAACGCCGGCTTTCGTGCCCTGGAGGTCTTCTGCCGCGCAGCTGGCTTGCCCGGCCCGGGGGGTTTTGGCAGTGTGCGCCCGCCGGAATAGCCCGCTTCGGGCTGGCGTTTTGACCCCCGTGAAGCCCTTGTCTGCCTCCTTCAAGCTCTGCTCAGGCCTCGCGCTGCTGACTGTCGTCGGCTGCAATCACGACTTCATCCCCAACACCCAGGTGGAGGATTCGGACTTCAACCGCGACGTGATCGCCTATTGCGAGGACTATCGGCACGCCGTCGAGCGCCGCAATACCTCGAAGCTGCTGAAAATGGCGGACGCGAAGTACTACGAGGACGGCGGCACCGTCGACACCAGCGACGACCTCGATTTGAGCGGCCTCGAAGAGTACTTGCATAAAGAGTTCAGCAAGACGTCCGCCATCCGCTACGAAATTTTCTATCGCGACATCAGCATCGGCCGCAGCAACCAGGTGCTCGTCGATTACACCTACAGCGCCAGCTACAAGTTGCCGGGCCTGACGCCGGCCCCTTCCTCGACCACGACCGAAACGCCGCCGCCAAGCGATGTTTGGCGGCGCCGCGTCGCCGATAATCGGCTCGAGCTGGTCCGCAACGGCAGCTCGTTCCGTATTCTGTCGGGCATGTGAGCGCGGCCGGGTGATGTGCGTGTTGCTCGGGGCTCAGCGCGTCAAGATGCTGCAGGTCGCGCCGTCGAGCCTGCGCAGCACTTGCCCTTCACTGCTCACGACCTCCCAAATCGGTCGCGCCTGTTTCTCGTTCCAGCCATAGCGCATCCCTAAGCTGGCGCTCGGATCCGCGCCGGCACGCTGCGCGGACGCCCAAGCGTCCTCGAACGAGCAGTTCGGCTCCGGAGCGATGCGAGCCTTCGCGGCGCGCTCTTCGTTCTTGGTCAGGCTGCCGTCGGTCGAGCTGAGCACCAGCCGCTGGGCGCTCGCTTCCGCGCCGCCGGTGATGCGCTGCCCGCCGGGTTGAGCGTAAATCACCTCGACTTTGCCTCCCGCCGCGACGCCCTGCGCGTCGAGCGGCCTCGCGGTCACGTTGACGAGCACCGCGTCACCATGCCAGGCGGTGGCTTCGCGCCGGGCGTTCGCGAGCAGACGGCCGGGCTCGAGGCGAGGGGACGCGCTCGGTACCGGTGCGATCCGGGCGGGCACCGCCGGTGCGAGAACGCCGCTGGCATCGGGTTGCCGCAACGCAACCATCGCCCCTGCGGCGACGAGCCCCAGCACCACGAAACCGCCAACCGCCCACACCGCGATCAGCGTGCGTCGGGAATCGTCTCGGGGCGGCTCGGGCCGCGCCATAGGGGGACCGGTGCGCGGCGCGGGTGTGGCCGGTAACCAGAAACCGCAACTCTGACAACGCGCTCCCGAGGCGCGAACGTCGGCGCCACACTGTGGGCACGAATCAGCCGTCGCTGCTGGCATGACCATGAAGTTTTCCCTCCGGGCTCCACATGGGCCCGAAGCTTCATGGTAGCCGAAAGTCTTCCACGATTTCAGCGATCTCGTAGCCGGGCACATCCGCCTTGGGCCGCAGCCGGAACGCCAGCTCTTCGCCAAATAGCCGCGTCTTGCCGGCCCAAGAAAGGCCCGGCCGGGCCACCACGACCACCTCGCTTTCGGAAAGCGGGGCGGGCACGCCATCGAGCTTGGCCCGGGCCAGGCTGCGATAGGTGTAGGTGCGGAGCGTCGCTGGCGCGGCCACGATATGGCCCGACAGGCTGGTGTAATCGAGCTGCGCGAACCGGGCACGCCAGACCGCCGGCGCGGCTTGCCGGCTGCCCTCCGAGACCACCCAAGCTTGAGCTGCGAACAGCGGCGCAAGATCGCGGTTGGACTCGAGCAGCACCGCGACGAAGAAGCGACTCACCAAATCGCGCGCGGCTTCGGAGTCGAGCGGGACGATCACGCGCCGTGGCCCGCTCGACCCGGCGCCGTCGGCGGCGGAGAGCGCGCTCGGCGAATCGACGCCGTCCGCGACCGGCTCGGGCGCAAAGCTGGGCGCTTTGCGGGGGAGCTCGGCGAAGCTTTCGGACGTCGCGAATGCGGGACCGCGCTCCGAAGCGCAGGCCAGCGCGGCGCCCGCGGCGAGCACGCCGCAAAGCTTCACAGCGGCTCGATACGCGGTTCGTCGCTGCGGCCCAGGTGCACGATGGAGCGCGGCGGTGGCGCCTGAAAGCCGGGCGGCACCCCTTCCACGTCACAAGCCAACAGCGAAAAGCACGAGCTCTCGATGCTCGGTATGCGAGCCTTGCGCAGGCCGTCTTCGCCCAGCAGCTCTTCCATCTCGAAGCGGCCTTTCCAGCGGCGGAATGCCGTAGCGCCGGTGCGATTGACCGCGATCAGCTGCTCGCCGTTGGTGACGAGAATGTCGCCGCTGTTCTCGGCGTGACCCTCTTCGGCGGATAGCCGATCGACCAGAGCGATGGACGCCCGCAGCGCCGCCGCCACGTGATCACCCTGGACGTGCGCGTCGTCGAGGTGACCGGCGTCGTGCAGAAACGACAGAAACAGATAGAAGAAGCACTCACTGTCGGTTTCTCCGCGCACGTTGCGTCGCAAGAACTCCGGCTGTGATTCCAGCAAGCGCGAGCGCAACCGCTCGAACCCGACGATCGTGCCGGTCTGCGCGAACAGCCAGGCGCGGTAGCGAAAGGGATGCGTATTTTCGGTGCGCAAGGCGCCAACGCTGGCGCGCCGCACGTGACCCAGCATCACGTCGGTGCGCACGTCCTCGGCCGCCTCGACCAAATCGATCTCGGCGCGGTCATCGATTGGGCGGCGGCGCAGCAGGACCTCGCCGGACTGGTAAAAACCGAGGCCCCAGCCGAGCGGCTCGCCGTCAGGCCTGCGCGCCTTGAGCAAGCTTCGATTCGCTTCCAGCACCCGCGCTCCCAGATCGGCGCGGTTCCCGATAAAGCCGAACATGCGTGCCATTGGTCTTGGGTGGGGGACCGGTGGGTGAAATCCGGACGCCTGTCGTAAGCATACCGCTCACGGCCCCCGTTCGCACGTAGCTTCGACGCTGCGAGATTTGGCCGCGTAGCCAACCCGAGCTTAACATCGCAAAAGAGATGGATCGCGAAGCGCTCAAGGAAGCACTGCTCGGAGTGATGGAGGCCAAGGAGCACTGGGCTTGGCCGTACTTTACGGAGGGCAAGGTGCCGCGCGAGCTCCTGCATACCCACCTCGAGCAGGAGTACGCCACCTACGTTCGCGACTTTCCCGTGCTGGTCGCGCGCGCGTACGTCACGTGCCCCCTCGCGGAGGTTCGTCGCGACTTGATCGAGAACGTCTTCGAGGAGGAGACCGGCCGCCTGGGGGCCGGTCGACCACATCCCGAGCTGTTTCTGGAGTATCCGCGTGGCCTGGGTATGGACCTCGCCCGGTTCGACGACGTCGAGCTGCTGCCTGGCGCGCGGGCCTACCGGGCGTTTCTGGACCGTTGCACCCTGGAGCAGGGGTGGGACGTCGCCGCCGCGGTCACGACGCTGTTCCTCGAAGGGACGAAGTTCGACCGCGGAGAGCTCTCCGCTGACGCCCCACGCCGGCCGGCGCCGGCGCTGGCCGACCACCCCCTCGTCCGGCACTATGGGCTGCCGCTCGAAGCTTTGGCGCTCACGCGGGCTCACCGTAGTGTGGAGGGGGGCCACCGGGCGGCCGCTTGGCGGAGCATTCTCGACCATGTGACCGCGCCTGACCGCCAAGACGCCGTCGTCAGCGCCATGCAGGGTGCGCTCGACCACTGGCTTCGTTACCGTGACGATGTAGCGGCGGCGTGTGGAATTGTACGACGCGACGAGCGCGGCTAAAGTCCGCGCCTTCATGACGAAGTCTCCGTCTCTCGTCGCCTTCGCGGCGCTCGGCCTGCTGGTGGGGTGTGGCGCCGTTTACCCCCAGCTCGAAACCCCGGTGCGGACGCCGCCCGCCCAAGTGACGCTCACGCCGCCGCCGCCGGACGACCTGGTGTTCCTGAAATTCGCCGGCGCAGTCATTCCTTCACGCACGCGCGATGGCAGAAATTGGGATTCGGTCGGAGGCTCGTTGCCCGACGCGTTCGCCAAACTGATGGTCGATGGCAAAGTCATCTTGGAGACGCCAGTGCAGAGCAACACCTTGACCCCGACGTGGCCCGATCAGCGAAAGGCCAACTACCACGTGCGCCCCGGCGCGTCGGTGCGAGTGGAGCTGTGGGACAGTAATCCCATCAACAACCACCCTATTTGCGTCGCCGACGTGCGGGACCTGCACTCCGACCTGTCGTCGGAGGAGCCGGTGCCAATCAACTGCAGCAGCGGCGCCGAGCTCAAGCTCGTCGCCCAGCCCGCGCATGGTCGCTTGGGCATCGGCCTATTTTACGAGCTGCGGCGCGAAGAAGTCGTCGTGACGCGCGTGCTGCGTGAATCACCGGCTGCGCGCGCCGGCTTGGTCCGTGGTGACCAATTGATCAAAATTCAGGGCAAGGTCGTCAAAACGATGGCCGAAGGCGAGGCCCAAAGCGAGATCAACGCCAACGCCGCGACGGGTGTCGCTCTTCGCGTTCGCAAGTTGGACAAGAGTGAGCAGGAGCTGACCCTCAAGGAAGGCGCCATCTACCCCATGGTCGACGAAGGCGTACCCGTCGATGGTTGAGGCCACGGGCACGGCGCCCAAAGACGTCTTCGCGTTGCCTCGCGATACGTTGCTGGTGCGCGGCGCTGAGCGCAAGACCTGGTTGGACGGGTTGCTCACGTGCGCCGTCACCAGCGCTGCGGTCGGCACCGCTGTCTACGGCCTGCTGTTGACCAAGCAGGGCAAGATCGTGACCGACGCCTATTTACTCGACGACGGCAGTCAGCTTTGGCTCGGGGTTGCGCCCGGGCACGGCGCTTCCGTGCGCGAGCTGTTGGATCGGTATTTGGTGATGGAAGACGCCGAGCTGGAGCTGGCGAGCGAGCCTTTCGGGTGGCGCATAGCCACGAATCAGCCTCGGTCCGATACGGCCGGGGTCCTGGCTCACGGCGCGCTCGGGCTGTTGGCGCTGCACGCGCAGCTGTACGTCACGCGCGAGCCGGCCGGCGCCTTGCCGGCCGCGGCCGAGCTGCTGGCCGAGCACGGCCTGGGGGTGTTCGGCATCGATTTCAACGAGCGCGACAACCCGCACGAAGCGTCGCTCGACCGCATCGCGGTGTCGTGGACGAAGGGCTGCTACCTCGGCCAAGAGGTCGTGTGCATGCAAGACATGCGCGGCAAGGTGAAGCGGCGCTTGGTGGCCCTCGACGCGAGCCCGGCGCTGCTGGCGGCGGAAGCGCCGCCCAAAGAGGTGCTGGCCGCCGACGGCAGCGTCGCAGGCCAGGTGTCCAGCGTGCATCACGCGCCGGGCGGGGCCAGGCTTCTGGCCAGTATTTCGACGTCGGCTCTCGAGTCGCACGCCGAGCTCCGCATTCTTGGGCAGCCGGTGCGCGTTGCCTTCGGCGCCACCTCCAACTTGAGCTAGTCTCGCAGGGCCCCATGGACAAGCAGGCCTCCAGTCGGATCACCGAGAGTGGACTACGCGTCGCGGACGATGCGCTCAGTTTGATCGCCAAGACGCCGCTAGTGCGGTTGGGGCGTATCAGCCCGCAAGGCGGCGCCACGATTTGGGCCAAGGTCGAGTACATGAACCCGGCCGGCAGCGTGAAAGACCGCCCCGCGCTGTCGATGATCACCGCGGCCGAAAAGAGCGGCGCGCTCCAGCCAGGCTCCGTCATCGTCGAAGCGACGAGCGGTAACACCGGTATCAGCCTGGCGATGATCGCGGCCGTGCGCGGCTACCGCTGCGTGCTGGTGATGCCGGAGGACATGAGCCTCGAGCGTCGCTACATTTTGCGCGCCTACGGCGCCGAGATCGTGCTCACGCCCGCCACCGAAGGCATGGCAGGTGCGGTGAGCCGCGCGCGCCGCGTGCTCGAAGACACGCCCTCGTCGTTCATGCCCAGCCAGTTCACCAACTCGGCCAACCCGGAGAGCCACGAGCACGGCACCGCGCTCGAAATCCTCGAGCAGGTCGGCGGCAGTTTGGCCGCCTTCGTGGCTGGTGTCGGCACGGGCGGCACCATCACCGGCGTCTCGCGTACGCTGCGCAAGAAGCTGGGCAGCAAGGTGAAAGTGTTCGCGGTCGAGCCGGCCGGCAGCGCGGTCTTGTCGGGCAAGCCGCCGGGCATGCACGGCATTCAAGGCCTGGGCGCCGGCTTCGTGCCGGAAATTTTGGACCGCTCGGTCGTCGACAAAGTGATCGAAGTGAGCGACGTCGCCGCCGAGCGCATGGCGCGCAGGCTCGCCCGAGAAGAGGGGCTGTTGGTCGGGCCGTCCTCGGGGGCCAACGTGCATGCCGCGCTCGAAGCCGCCAACGAAGTCGGCAGCGGTAACGTCGTCACCATCTTGTGCGACTCTGGCGAGCGCTACCTGTTCTGAGCGCTCGGCGGCTCACATGCCGCGAAACACGGGCTGCCGGCGCTCCAGGAACGCGCGCACGCCTTCCTTGACGTCCGCGCTGGCCAATAGCTGCAGCTGACCCTCGCATTCGCGGGCCAATGCGGCGCGCAGCTCGGCGCCGTCGGCGTGCACCGCATGTTTGATGCGAGCAAGCGCCAACGGGGCGCTGGTGGCCAGCGTGTTGGCGAGCGCCAACGCGGCCGCTTCCGCGTCGGCATCGGCGGTCATGCTCGTGGCCAAGCCGAGCGACACTGCCTGCGCGGCGTCGATGCGCGAACCGAGCATCAGCATCTCGAGCGCGCGGGCGACGCCCAGCAAGCGCGTCAGAAAATAGCTACCGCCGCCATCGGGCATCAACCCCACGGCGGCGAACTTCTCCTGCAGGTAGGCCGACTCCGCGAAAACGCGAAAGTCGCAGGCCAGCGCGAGGTCGGCGCCGAAGCCGACGGCCGGGCCCGTTACCGCGGCCACGACCGGCTTGTCGAGCTCGACCAACGCGAGAGTCAGGGCTTGGAAGCGTTCCAACCCGGGACGCACCGGCTCGCCCGTTTCCACCGCTTTTGCGAGCCACCGCAAATCGGCACCCGAGCAAAAGGCTCCCGGCACGCCCGAGAGCACGACCGCGCGGACCTGGGAGGAGCCGTTCGCGCTCGCCAGAGCCGCGAGCAGGGCGTCGATGATCTCCAATGTGAGCGCGTTCTTGGCGCTCGGCCGCTGCAGCCGAATCAGGCGTACGGCTCCCTGATCTTTGACCAACAGGTCCACAACGGGCGTTTCCGTCATCCCGCCAGCATGCCCGACCCTCCGCGGGCGTGCTAGAGCGCGCGCATGGGCGAAAGCTTCGAACTTCCGGAAAGCCCCCCGCTCGAGGACCAGCAGGGTCAAAGCTACCCGCGGCTGGTCGCGATCATGCGGCGCTTGCTGGCGCCCAACGGCTGTCCGTGGGACCTCGAGCAGAGCTACGCCTCGCTCCGCAAGTACGTCCTCGAGGAAGCCTGTGAGGTGATCGACGCCATCGATTCCGGACGTCCGGAGGCGCTCAAGGACGAGCTCGGCGACCTCTTGCTACAGGTCGTGTTCCTGGGCGAGCTCGCGCGTCGCGATGGCCAATTCGGCCCCGACGACGTCGTGCGGGCCATCGTCGAAAAGCTAGTGCGACGGCACCCGCACATCTTCGCCGAGGTCGAGGTCAGCGGCAGCGAAGAGGTCCTCAGCAACTGGGACAAGATCAAGCTCACCGAGTACGGCGACCGCGGTGTTTTGGCGGGCCTACCGCAGTCGTTTCCGGCGCTGGCGCGCGCTCAGCGCATGAGCGAAAAGGTGAGCCGGGTTGGCTTCGATTGGCCGGATGCGCGCGGTTCCCGCGACAAGGTAGCCGAAGAGCTGGGTGAGCTGGACGAAGCGGTGGCGGGTGGCTCACCGGAGCGCATCGAGAGCGAGCTGGGGGACGTGCTGTTCGCGCTGGTGAATTTTGCTCGGCATCAGGGCGTGAACGCGGAGCTTGCTCTACGCAAGACCGCCGACCGTTTTGCCAGCCGCTTTGCCCACGTCGAAGCCCGGGTGAAGGAAGCCCACGGCGGCTTTCCGCGGGACGAAGCCGGCAAACCTACGCGCGGATTGCCGCTCGAAGCGCTGGACGGCTACTGGAACGAAGCCAAGGAGCGCGAATCGTGAACGCGGTCGATGCGGTGGGGCGCTTGCCCGAAGAGTGGCGCGAGACGATGCTCGGCCTGGGCGAAAAGCCGTTCCGCGCCGAGCAAGTATTTCGCTGGATCCATGAGCGCGGGGTGCTCGATCCCGAGCTGATGACCGACCTGTCCAAGTCGCTGCGCGAGCGCTTGAAGGCCGACGGCTTCGCCCCGCCGGCCAAGGTCGCGGACGTGCACGCCGCCGCCGATGGCACGCGCAAGCTGGTTTTGGAGCTGGCTCAGGGCGCGCGCGTCGAGTGCGTCATCATCCCGATGACGGATCTGGCCGATGGAGATGCCGACGCGTCCGCGGCCCCCGAAGACGATGAAGACGACGACGCCAGCCTGCCCGATAGGTCGCGCGTCACGCTGTGCGTGTCGACGCAATACGGCTGCGCCATGGGCTGTGTATTTTGCGCGAGTGGGCAAGCGGGGTTGCAGCGCGGATTGACGGCTTCGGAGATCGTCGCCCAGGTCCTGATTTCGAAGACGTACCTGAAGCCGAACGAAGAGCTCAAGAACCTGGTCTTCATGGGCATGGGCGAGCCCCTGCATCATTACGACGAGACGGCGCGCGCCATTCGCCTGCTCACCCATCCCGCGGCGCGCGGCATGAGCCCGCGTCGCATCACCGTGAGCACGGTGGGGTTGGTGCCCGGTATCGCGCGCTTGGGCGCCGATTTCGGCGGCAAGGTCGGGCTGGCGGTGTCGCTGCACGCGCCCAACGACGTGATCCGCGACCGCATCATGCCCATGAACCGGAAATTCCCGATCGTGGAGCTGATGCGCGCCTTGCGCGAGTACCCTTTGCCGCAGCGACGCCGCATCACCATCGAGTACACGCTGATGAACGCGGTGAACGACGGCGAGGCCGAAGCGCGCGAGCTCGTCCAGTTGTTGCGCGGGCTGCGCGTGAAGGTGAACTTGATCCCGATGAATCCGATCAGCGCTTCCGAGCTCAAAGCGCCGAGCGGTAACCGCGTCGCGGCCTTTCAACGCGTACTGTCCGACGCCGGCGTCAGCTGCTTCGTGCGCACCCGCCGCGGCGACGAAGTCTCCGCTGCCTGCGGCCAACTCGCCATCGCCGACGACCTCGTTCGCAAAAAGCGCGAACGCGACGCTCTCCGGGACAAGTCGTAAGTCACGGGCACGAGATTCACGGAAAGGGGGAGGTGGGGGAGGATTTTTTTGAGGGCGGTGCTGCAGGCATCGGCGCGTCAGGTGTGGCCGAGGCGGGCTAGTGCGGGCCGCATGAACAAAACCCTCCCCGTCCTCCCCGTCTCCCTGTTAATTCCCAGATCCCATGTTCAAGCGCGTGATGGTGGCCAATCGCGGTGAGATTGCCTGTCGCATCTTTCGGACGCTGGAGCGTCTCGGCATCGAAAGCGTCGCGGTTTTTTCGGATGCGGACGTGGCCGCGCCGCACGTGGCTGCGGCCGATCAGGCATTTAGATTGGGCGCCGCGCCGCTCGCGCAGAGCTATTTGAATGCGGACTTGGTTTTGCAGGCGGCGCTCGAGAGCGGCGCGGACGCGATCCATCCGGGCTACGGCCTGCTGAGTGAGAACGCGGGCTTTGCCGAGCGCGTGCGCGCGGCGGGCATCACGTTCATTGGTCCGCCCGTCGCGGCGCTGGCGGCCATGGGTGACAAGCTGCGCGCGCGTGCGGTGGCACGGTCGGTCGGGGCGTCGCCGCCACCCGGCAGTGACGGCCCGGTCGCGCCCGCCGATCTCGAGCGGCTCACCCAAGAAGCCGAGCGTATCGGCTACCCGATCCTCATCAAAGCTGCCGGCGGCGGTGGTGGTATCGGCATGCAAATCGTGCGCGAGCCGAGCGAGCTCGGTCGCGCGGCGCAGAGCTGCGCTGATCGCGGCAAGGCAGCGTTCGCCGACGAGCGCATCTACATGGAGCGCTACCTCGAGCAACCGCGCCACATCGAGGTGCAGGTGCTGTGCGATGAGCACGGCCAAGCGGTTGCGCTGGGCGAGCGCGAATGCAGCGTGCAGCGCCGTCATCAGAAAATCATCGAAGAATCGCCGTCGCCGGCCGCGTTTTTCGAAGGCGAGGCCGGTGGCGCGCGACGACGTGCCTTGCACGAGGCGGCCTTGGACGTCGTAAAAGCGGTGGGCTATCGAGGCGCCGGCACGGTGGAGTTCGTCGCGAACGCCGCGGGTGAGCTGTTCTTTCTCGAGGTCAACGCCCGCCTGCAAGTCGAGCATCCCGTGACCGAGGCGGTGATCGGCCTCGATCTCGTCGAACAGCAACTGCTCATCGCCAGCGGCGAACGCCTGGAGCCGGCGGTCTTGGCCGCGACCTCGCACGGCCACGCCATCGAGGCGCGCGTGTACGCCGAAGATCCGGGGCGCGGATTTCTACCCCAGCCGGGCCGCATCGAGGCTTTGACGTGGCCGAGCGGGGAGGGGATTCGCGTCGACTCTGGCGTCGCGGCCGGCTTGGAAGTGACGTCGCACTACGACCCGATGCTCGCCAAGATCATCGCCTACGGCGCCGATCGCGCGGAAGCGCGCGCGCGTCTGGATCGAGCGTTGGAAGGTACGCAGCTCCGCCTGGTCGGACCAAAGGCGGACCGCGTGACTAATTTGCAGTTCCTACGACAAGTATTGGCCACGCCCGAGTTTGCGGCCGGCGCTTACGACACCGGCTTGGCGGAAAAGCTGGTCAAGCGCGCATGACGCGCGAAAAACTCCTCATTTTGGCCGAGGCGCGAGCGTGGATCGATGGCGATCCGGACCCTGAAACCCGGGCTGAGCTTGACGCGCTCGTCGAGACCGAAGCGCTCGCGGCTCTGGACGAGCGGCTGCGGCCGCTGAGCTTCGGCACGGCGGGCCTGCGCGGTGCCGTCGGCGCCGGGCCCGGTCGCATGAACCTGGCCGTCGTGATCCGCACCGCATGCGGTATTGCCAGCTACGTGGCGTCGCAGCCCGGCGCCGCGAGCCTGCCCATCGTGATCGGTTTCGATGCGCGACCGACCAGTCGTGTGTTTGCCGAAGCTTCGGCGGGCGTTTTGCTCGCGGCCGGGTTGCGCGTCGTTGCGTTCTCGCGTGCCGTGGCGACGCCGTTGTGCGCTTTCTTGGGACGCGAGTTGGGTGCTTCGATCACGATCGTGGTTACGGCCAGCCACAACCCGCGCGCCGACAATGGCTACAAGGTGTACGGCGCCAACGCCGTCCAGATCGTATCGCCAGTAGACACCGAAATCGCTCGCCACATCGCGCAAGCGCCGCCCGCCCGGCAGGTGGCCCACTCGGCGGTCGACTTCAGCGGACCGCCCGTCGCGGGCCTCGCGCTCCAAGACCCGACGCAGCTCAACGGCTATTTCGAGGCGATTTCGACGGCCATTCCCGCCGCCACGGCCCAACGTGACCTACCGATCGTGCACAGCGCGCTGCACGGGGTTGGCAGCGCGCCCATGTTGCGCACCTTGGCCGACGCTGGCTTTGCACACGTCGACGTGGTCGCGGCGCAAGCCGAGCCTGACGGAACCTTTCCGACCACGCCGTTCCCCAATCCAGAAGAGCCCGGCACGCTCGATCTCGCCCTGGCCGAAGGCGAACGGCGCTCGGCGGCGCTCCTGCTCGTCAACGATCCCGATGCCGATCGCCTGGCCGCCGCCGCTCGTCTCGACGGAGCCCTGCGCGTGCTGGACGGTAATCAAGTGGGTGCGCTCTTGGCGGACCACCTGCTCTCGTTGCGCTCAGCAGGGTCGCCGACGCCGCTCGTGCTGAGCAGCGTCGTCTCGTCACCGCTCGTGCACATCATGGCTCAGGCGCGGGGCGCTCACAGCGAACGCACCCACACCGGCTTCAAGTGGCTCTGGAGCGCGGCGCTAGAGCTCGAGCGCCGCGGCACCGGCCAGTTCTGTTTCGCCTACGAGGAAGCCCTCGGATACTCGGTATTTCCTGCGGTCCGTGACAAAGACGGCATCGCGGCCGGGCGCGCCCTGGCCGAGCTTGCCGCGCAATTGGCCGCACGCGGTGCCACTCTATTCGAGCGTCTGCACGAGCTGTACGTCGCGCATGGACTTTGGGCGAGCGCGGCGCACAACCTCGCGCTTGCTGCGGACGCGCCCGTCAAGGGCCGACTCGATGCACTGGCCGCGACCCAGAGCGACTTGCGGCTCGGCGCGCGTCGCGTCGTTGGTGTGAACGACTATCGTGCCGGCGAAGCCACGCGCGAGGCGTGGCTCGCGGCGGCGCCACTGCTCGAGCTCGTGCTCGACGACGAAAGCCGCTTGTTCGTGCGGCCGAGCGGCACCGAGCCCAAGCTGAAGCTGTACGCCCACGTGAGGCGCGACATCACTCCCAAGAGTGATCTCAGCGCGAGCTTGGTCGATGCGCGGCGCGCGGCGGCGGAGCTCTTGCAAGAGCTGGCGACGCTGCTTCGGCGCTGAGCCAAAAATTCCATCGTGCTTCGCTGAACCGCGGCAGAAACTGCGCGTGCGCTGGGCCGAACGCTCGGCCTGTGGCGTGCGCTGGCCGTGTATTCGAGAACGAAGCGGGGTAGGGTCGCCGAAACGAGCCCAAACAGGGAGAAAACATGAAGCACGCGCTATCGGCTCTGGTCGTTTCGTTCGGTCTTTCGTTGCCGGCGCTCGGCTCCGCTCAGGAGCTGGGCCGGAAACACGATGTCGTTTTCTCGGTGGACCGTTTGATGGGCGTCACCGGCACGCACGTCGCCGGCAATACGGGCCCGGTCGAGTACCACGATGATTTCACGTCGCTGAGCTTTGGCTGGCGCGCGACGCCGGACGGGCTGTCACCATTCGACGTACCCCGCTTTGCCTTCGACTACCTGATCATCGATCATTTGAGCATCGGCGGTTCGCTCGGTTACGCGTCGGTCGACGCCGATCAGCAGAATGATTTTTCGACCTTCATCATCGCGCCACGTATCGGCTATGCGTACGCCTTCGGGCGCGTCGTAGGTATTTGGCCGCGCGGTGGGTTCACGTACCATTCGACCAGCGTCGACAACGGCTTCGACGAAAAGGGCTTCGCGCTCACGGTCGAGTGCCCTTTCACGTTCTCGCCCACGCAGCACTTCGCGTTCCACATCGGTCCCACCTTCGACGTCGACATGTTCGGCGACCGCGATACACGGGTCGCCGTGAACGAGGGTGATCGCACCTATCGCGCCTTTGGGGTCAACGGCGGCATTTTAGGTTGGTTCTAGGCCTTTTCTCGGCAACGGGCGGCCTCGTCTATCACGCGCGAGCGCTACGCCATCGCGACGGGCTCTGGGCGCCATTTCGGGCCGCGCTCGCCGACTGGCTCGAACGGTGTTTGCCCCCGAGCGACGAGCTCATCTTGGTCGGACCGAGCGGCGGTCATTGCCTGCCGCTCGCGCAGCTGTCACGGCCGCGACGACTGGTCGCGCTCGAGCCCGATCCGTTGGCGTGGCGAATTCTTCGGCTCCGTTTGGCGCCGAAGCGGGTCGAGGTCGAGCACCGCGACACGTTACTCGCCCCCCTGTTGTCGGGTGCGTGCGGCTTGGACGCCGTGCTCGAACGCCGCCCTCGCGCCGCGGTGCTGTTCTGCAATTTGCTGGGCCAAGTGCAGATCGATCTTCCGGACGAGCAGCAGGAGCGCTTTCAGCTCGAGTTCAGGCGACGGGTCCTGCCGCTCTTGGCCGGTCGACCCTGGGCGAGCTTTCACGACCGTTGGTCGCTCGACCGCGCCCAACACGAGTTGCCAGCTCCGCCCGCCGCCCTGAGCTTCGAGCAACGGCCGAGCGACGAGCAGCTGGGCGTCGCCTACTTCGGAGCCGCGGGCGCGCCCATTACCGCGTTCGACCACGGAGCGAGCGCGCTGTTTCCCGACGCTTGGCCGCGTCGTTACTTCAGCTGGCAGCTCACCCCACGGGCGCTGCACGTTGTCGAGGGGGTGAGCAGTGGGCCGGAAACACCGACCCCATCCGCTCAGATCGCTTCCGTGTCGTAAGGCACGACTTCGCTGGAAGCCAAGTTGGGCACGGCCGCTTTCACCGCGTCGCTGATCTGCGCCGCCGTGCCGACCACCGTCACGAGCAAATCGTCTTCACTCAAGCGCTGCACGACCGAGGCGTTGGCGGCCTCCAGCGACACGGCTTTGATGCGCTCGATGTACTCTTCGTAGTAGCCCGCCGGCAGCCCATACAGCGCGCTGTCGAGCAAGAGCCCGACTCGCTTCGAGGCAGTGTCGAGCGCGAAGGCGTGCGAGCGGACCAAGTACTTTTTGGCCCACGCCAACTCTTTCTTCGTGATGCCTTTGGTGCGCAGGGCATGGAGCATCTCCAGCTGGAGCTGGATGCACGGCCCCGCGTCTTCGGCCTTGGGAAAGGTCCACATGCTGAAGGTCTGGCGGCGGCGGTCGATGGGCAAGCTGGAATAGGCGCCGTACGACCAGCCGCGTTTGGCGCGGACTTCTTGGGTGAGACGCGCGGTGAACGTGCCGCCGAAGACGGTGTTGGCCACGTGCAGCGCCAGGTGGTCCGGGTCGGTCGGGTGCGTACCGAGGCCGCCGATCAAGATCTGGGTCTGGGTTCGATCGGGCTTGTCGACGAACGTGAGGCGTCGTCCGGGAATCACGGCTGGCTCGTCGATGGTGTCGTCGGGCGCGGGACCCGCCGGCAACTGCGCGCGGATTTGCGTGGCCAACGCCTCGGCTCGGCCGCGCTCGATGTCGCCCGAGAACGCGAAGATCAAGTTCTCGGGGCGCACGATGCGTCGATACAGCGCCTTCAGATCCTCGCCCTGGATGCGCGCGATGCTGCTGGCGGTGCCGGTCACGGAGCGGGCGTAGGGGTGCGCCCCGAACACACGGTGACGGAACCAACGTCGGCCGAGACCGCGATCATCATCGAGGGTTTCGGTGAGCTCGGCCAGCGTCTCGCGCCGTAGTCGCTCCAGCTCCGCTTCGGCAAAGCCGGGGCGGGCCAAGATGTCGCCAGCGATGCGCATCAGCCCGTCGAGCGAGCGCGTGATGACGGTACCCTGAAAGATCAGCGTGCTGGGAGAGACGTCGGCGCCGAACGCGCCGCCGAGCGCGTCGATCTCGGTATCGATGGCCTGCGCTTCGCGACCGCCGGCGGTGCGACGCATCCAGCGCGTCAACATGCGGGTCGCGCCACTCATGCCCTCCGGGTCGAGAATCGAGCCTGTCTTGAGCGCGATGCTGAACGACACCAACGGCAGAGCGCGACTGGTCTCGACCAGCACGTCCTCGGCGAGGTGGCCCGTTTGGGTCGCGGCCGTCATTCCGCCGCCTCCGCGCCCGCCTTGGCCAAATCGGGGCGCACCAAGATCACGCTCCGTCGGCTCGGGTCCAGGTAGCGCCGGGCCGCTCGCAAGAGGTCGCTTTGCGTGAGCCGGCGCGTGGCGTCGAGGCGTTCGAAAGCAGCCGCGGGGCGGCCCAGCACCGCTTCGTAGAAGCCAATCGTCGAGGCTTTGCCGTCGGCGGTATCGAGCCCGCCCAAAAGGCCCAGCTCGAAGCGCGCCGAGGCTCGCGCCATTTCTTCGGCCGTCACGGGGGCTTCGATCACTTTCTTCAGCTCTTCATCCAACACGGCCAAAAGCTCCTCTGCAGAGTGACCTTCGCGAGCGGCGGCGTAGATCTCGAACAGACCCGGATCGTGAAACGGCCCGACCGAGCCGCGCACTTCACTGGCCAGCTCCAGCTCGCGCACCAAACGCTGGTGCATGCGGCTGGCGCGGCCGCCGAACAGCACCTCGGTCAGAAGCGAGATCGCCGGGTGATCGAAATCGCCGAGCGCGGGGGCATGGTAGCCGACCAAAACCTTTTCGGTGCTGGTCGCTTTGCGGACCTCCAGCCGGCGCTCGCTCGTCTGCGGCGGCTCGGGCTGGGCGTCTTCGATCGGTAAAACGGAGCTGGCGAGAGCGCCGTAGCGCTCGGAGACCATGCGCAGCACGTCGGCGGTCTTGAAGTCGCCGGAAATGACCAACACGGCGTTGTTCGGGGCGTAATACGCGCGGTAGAACGCCTCGCAGTCCTCGGTCGTAAAGCCCTCGATGTCCTTCATCCAGCCGATGGTCGGCCATTTGTAGGCGTGCTTGGTGAACGCGGTCGCCCACAACAGCTCGTTGACGGCGCCTTCCACGTCGTCGTCGACGCGGTAGCGCCGCTCGTTCGCCACGACTTCTTTCTCGCTCGTGACCTGCGGCTCGCGCAAGACGAGCTTGCTCATTCGCTCCGATTCGAGGGTGAGCACGAGGCTCAGCTGCTCCTTGGGGATGGCGATGTTGTACTGGGTCCAATCGAGCCAAGTGGAGGCGTTGCTCTCCGCGCCGGCTTCCTCGAGCGTGCGATCGAATTCACCGGCGCCGCGACCCTCGATCTCGTTGAACATCAAATGCTCGAACAAGTGGGCGAGGCCGGTCTTGCCCTCGACCTCGTGGCGCGAGCCGACGCGAAACCAAGTGTGGACCGACACCACCGGGGCGCTCTTGTCCTCGCACAGCAAAATGGCGAGGCCGTTTTGCATGCGGTAGCGCTCGATCGCGAGCGAGGCGCCGAACGGTATGGTCTCGACGAACTCCAGCCGGCCATGCTCTGGCGCCTTGGCGTTGACCAAGCCCAATGTCTTCTCAATCGTCGCCAGTTGGCGTGCGCTCGTCCCTTGCATGTTCACTCCTCCAACTTGAGCACGGCCAAGAAAGCCTCTTGCGGCAATTCGACGCTACCGACCGACTTCATGCGCTTCTTGCCCTCTTTTTGCTTCTCGAGCAGCTTGCGCTTGCGCGAGATATCGCCGCCGTAACACTTGGCCGTGACGTCTTTGCGCAGGGCGCGCACGGTCTCGCGGCTGATGATCTTCGAGCCGATCGCGGCCTGAATGGCCACCTCGTACTGTTGCTGCGGCACGAGCTGCTTGAGCTTGGCGGCCAGGGCGCGCGCGCGAGGGTAGGAGCCGTCGCGGTGCACGATTACGCTCAGCGCGTCGAGCGTTTCCCCGTTGAGCATCATGTCCAGCTTGACGAGCTGGTCGGCGCGGTAACCGGTGACCTCGTAATCCATGCTGGCGTAGCCACGGCTGACGCTCTTCAGCTTGTCGTGAAAGTCCAAGATGACTTCTGCGAGCGGCATCTCGTACGTGACGACGACGTGATCTTTGGTCGCGTAGTTGATGCCCAGCTGAGTTCCACGTCGCGCTTCGCACAAAGCCACGACCGGGCCCACGTACTCCGACGGCACGTGCACGGTTAGCTTGAGGATTGGCTCTTCGATGCGCTCGAGGTTGCCAACGCTCGGCATCTTGGACGGGTTGTCGACCAGGACGCGCTGGCCGTCCTTGGTGTAGGCGTGATAAACCACGCTCGGCGCGGTGGTGATCAGGTCCAGGTCGTACTCGCGTTCCAGACGCTCTTGGATGATCTCCATGTGGAGCAGCCCCAAAAAGCCGCAACGGAAGCCGAAGCCCAAAGCGTCCGACGTGTCCGGCTCGAACTGGAACGACGAGTCGTTCATGTGCAGCTTGGACAGCGCGTCACGCATGCCCTCGTAGGCGGCCGGATCCGTCGGAAAGAACCCGGCGAACACCATCGGCTTCACCTCGCGAAATCCGGGCAAAGGCTCGGTCGCGGCGCCGTGGAAGGTCGTGATCGTGTCACCGATTTTAGTGTCTTCGGTGGTCTTGATGTTGGCGGCGACGAAGCCGACCTCGCCTGGCCCGAGCTCGTTGATGGCGGTGGCGTGCGGCGCAAAGCACCCGATTTCGGTCACGTCGTAGGTGCGACCGGTGGCCATGAACTTGATGCGGTCGCCCTTCTTGAGCGTACCTTCCATCACCCGCAGCTGAATCACGGCGCCGCGGTAGCTGTCGTACCAGCTGTCGAAGAGCAGCGCGCGCAGCGGGGCGGTGGCGGAGCCGGTGGGCGGCGGAATGCGCGCCACGACCGCTTCCAGCACCTCGCGCACACCGACGCCGGTCTTGCCGCTCGCGAAGAGCGCACCGCTGCAGTCGATGCCGACGACCTCTTCGACCTGCTCGGCCACGCGGTCGACGTCGGCCGACGGCAAGTCGACCTTGTTCAGGACGGGAATGACCTCGAGGTTGTTCTCGATCGCCAAATAAGCGTTGGCTACCGTTTGCGCCTGAACGCCCTGCGTCGCATCGACGACCAACAGCGCGCCCTCGCACGCCCGCAGGCTGCTCGAGACCTCGTAGTTGAAGTCGACGTGCCCGGGGGTGTCGATGAGCTGGAGCTGATACACGTTGCCGTCTTGCGAACGGAAGCGCAGCCGCACCGACTGGGCCTTGATGGTGATGCCGCGCTCGCGCTCCAGCTCGAGCTTGTCCAGAAACTGATCTACTTGCTCGCGCGCCGTGATGGCGCCGGTCACGTCTAGGATGCGGTCCGCTAAGGTGCTCTTTCCGTGATCGACGTGGGCGATGATGGAGAAGTTTCGGATCTTGCTGGGGTCGGTCGGCATGGAGTGGACAGGAGCCGCGAGCGTCACGCCCTGAACGGACGTGACGCCGAAGCCTATAAGGAGGCGCGGGCGCGGCTGTCTAGCGCCGAGTGAGAGGGGCGACCAGCACGGAGTACCCCGTTCGGCGACGGAGGCCGCAGCCTACTTCTTCGAGGCCTTGGGCGCCGTGTCCGTAAGGCTCATCTGGCCGGGCAGCGCGTGCTCGTAGCGCTTGAGCACGAGGTCGATCCCCTCGCGGATGTACACCGCGACCGGCACTTTGGTGCGGTCGTGCAGGAGGCGCAGCTTATCGCTCTGCTCCTGCGTGATGTAGACGGTCGTGGAAATCTTGTTACGTGACATGCCGCCCGAATTACCAGCCGTTACAATAGATGCCCCTACACGTGTTGTCAATGCCGCTGCGGGTGCGGTATTCAAAAATCATAAGCAATATCATTAGATTGCCGTAAGTATGGGCGTTGCGCGGGCATCTCTGTCTTCGATTGCCGCCGGTGAGACGGAGGCGTCTTGTCGCTCCCGGCACGGCGCGAATGAGGCCTCGAGCGGTCGGCCCCATGGCCCAGGGCCAAACCTCATGGGCGGGGCGTGCGTCGACCGGCTCTTCACCGGCGGCGGCCCGATATCCGCGCCGGGCTGGCTGTACTGACGCGCCGGGTCGGAGTAAAACGCCAAGGCTGCCGCTGAGCGCTCGCTCGTGGACGCAGGGAACAAGCAGATGAAATACACTGAGGAGTCGAGGAGTTGGACTGTGCTCGCGGGGGTCCTGCTGTTGGCAGCAGGTTGCTCGGGCGCATCGGCCGCCTCGGGCGGCGCCGCGGCGGGGGGCATGACGAGGCGCGATACCACCATCACTCACGAGGCCTGCGACACCGCCGGTGCGAGTGAAAAGATCGACGCCAACAACGACGGGCGCCCCGACATCTTCATCGTGCGCAAGGGCTCCGCGGAAGCGTGCCGTGCCATCGATCTGAACTTCGATGGCGTGATTGATTCGTTCTCGTACAACGACGCCGCCGGACGGCTACGTCGCCGCGAGTACGATTACGACCGCGATGGGCAAATCGATGAAATCGCTACCTACCAGGCAGGTGTGCTGACCGAGAAGGACCAGGCGACGTCGATGGCTCGCAAGCTCGACACCTGGGATTTCTACCAGGCCGGCGCGCTGGCACGCAGCGAACGTGATTCGAACGGCGACGGCGTCATCGATCAGTGGTGGGAGTACACCCAACCGGGTTGCCCGATGATCCACTCCGACGTGAACAACGACGGAAAACCGGATCCCGGTGCGACCGTGGATTACTGCAAAGAGACGGGGTACGTGCCGCCCGAGCGGCAGGGACCCGCGGCGCCGCAGAGCCCCGACTTTGCCAAAGCGACGTCCACGCCGACGGAGCTCGAAAACAAAGCCGCGGATGAGGCAAAACCGGCCGACAGCAAGGAGCCGAAGAAGTGACGACGTCTATTCTTTCGTGGGCAAGCCTGGCCGCGCTCTGTGCGGTTGGTTGCGGGGGCGGCGCGGCGGCCCAAACATCGCCAAAAATGTCGGACAAACAAGTGTCCGGCGTCGCTGCTGATGACGCCTCGCGCTGCGACTACAAGGGTCGCGCGGATCGCGAAGTCCAAGAGGTGCGCGGGCCCGGGGCCTCGCAGCCCAACATTCGCCGCGTGTTCTCGATCGTGGGTGAGGGGGAAGATCGAAAGAAGATCCTGCTCTGCCGCGAGGTCGATACGAATCTGGACGGGGCCAAAGACGTGATGCGGACGTACACCGACAAAGGTGAGCCGCTGAACGAGCTCGCCGATACCAACTTCGACGGCAAGGTCGATACCTGGATCACGTTTGCGCGTGGTCGTATTGCCAAGGTGCAGCTGGACAAGTCCGGCCGCGGCCAACCAGAAGAAGTGAAGTTCTACGTCGCCGGCAAGTTGGCGCGCGCCCAGCGCGACACGAACAAAGACGGCAAGCCCGATCAGTGGGAGATTTACGACGAAGGCCGACTGCAGCGCCTCGGCGTCGATCTCGACTTCGATGGCCGCGTCGATCGGTGGGACCGCGACGAAATCGCGCTCCGCGACATCGAGGCCAAAGAGAAGGCCGAAGAAAAGAAGGCCGCCGAGATCGAAGAGGCCAAAAAGAAGGCCGACGCCGCCGAAGGTAAACCCGTCGACGGCCACGTGAGCCCGCGCAATCGCTGACGGCTCGGGCCGAACCTGCCGCGACTTCGCGGGGCACGGCCCGCCTTTCTGTTGATTCCCTGGTTCCGTGCTACTGACGGCCGACGATGGAACGGCTTCAGAAGGTTTTGGCGCAGGCGGGGATTGCTTCGCGAAGGGCAGCGGAGCAAATCATCTTGGCCGGGCGCGTGCGCGTGGACGGCAAGATCGTTCGCGAGCTCGGGACCCAAGTGGATCCGCGAAAGAGCCGTGTCGAGGTCGACGGCAACAAGATCGTCGCCGAAAAGCAGATCTACATCGTCTTGCACAAGCCGCGCGGCGTCGTGTGCACGCTGAGCGACCCCGAGGGCCGGCCCACGGTGGCGGAGCTGATCAAGGACGCCGGCGCGCGCGTCGTACCGGTGGGCCGCCTCGACTTTCACACCAGCGGGGCCTTGATTTGCACCAACGACGGCGACTTCGCGCAGGGGCTCGCCCATCCCAAAAAACACGTCCCGAAGGTGTACGTCGCGAAGGTGCAGGGCGCGGTAGACGACGACGCGCTCGAAAAATTCAGCGAGCGCATCGTGATCGACGGGCGAGCGACGCAACCGGCGCAGGTCAAGCGACTGCGTTTCGAGGGCGACAAGACCTGGCTCGAGATCACCTTGAGCGAGGGCCGCAACCGCCAAGTGCGTCGCTTGGGTGAGGCGACTGGATTCCCCGTCATGCGCTTGGCGCGCATCTCGCACGCCGGCGTGACGAGTGAAGATTTGCGGCCCGGCCAATGGCGACCGCTCAGCCTCGACGAGCTGATCGCGCTGAAGCGCGATTACGGCGTGCCCAAGAAGGTGCGCGCGCCGCTGTTCGAGCCCGCGCTGGGCAAAGGCGGCTGGGACGAGCAGCCACGAACCCCTGGCGCGCGTCGCCCGGAGCCGAAATTTTCGGCGGCCCGGCGCAAAGACGCCAAACCGAAAACGCCATCGGCACACTTCGACCGCCGCCGTACCCCGGCCCACCGCGACGAAGCGACCGTGGTCGAAGGCAAACCGTTCAACGCGCGTCACACCGACAACAAGCGCTTCACGCCCGAAGGCGCCGAGCCGGTGCGTTTCGATCGCAAGCGTGCATCGGGTCGCCGCGACGAAGCCCCGCGCGCCGAGCCGAAACGCTTCGACGCGAAGCGCGGAGGTCCGCGGCGCGAGGAGGCGCCGCGCGCCGAGCCGAAACGCTTCGACGCGAAGCGCGGAGGTCCGCGGCGCGAGGAGGCGCCG